>OMKS01003698.1_pt1 | contig 11985 bp, 6 predicted proteins | sample 1674721 | NCBI WGS metagenome assembly OMKS01 (sample SAMN06264996, study PRJEB25208) | sediment metagenome | isolation source: hot spring sediment | place: USA: California | collected 2014-09-02 | reverse complement strand
TTCGCGCACGGAGATCGCTTGGGATGAAACCTGTTCTGGCAACGCCATTGATCGCCCTCATGCTTGTCGCCTGCAAGCCGATGACGCCCAAGGACAAGACCTCTCTCGACCCGGGGAAACCGTCGGTGGTCGCCGCCAAGAAGCAGGAAAGCTCATCGACCAGCGTGACGCTGGTCGAGTTCGCCGTGCACATCAAGGGCACCCTGGACGAGCGCTCGAAGGCGGCCAACGTCATGTGCGACGAGATGGTCAACGCGCGCTACCGGGTCGACTTGGCAACCATCACGATCGAGCCGCCGTATCCCGAGGAACTGTGGCTGCGCTTCGAGGTCTCCTCGAGCGAGTCTTTCGAAAACGCGCCGGTCGTCCTGCGTGCATCCGTCAAACGCGACAACGACGTGCTCGACCGCTTCGGCACGGTGCTTGACCGCGACGCGCGTGTCCGCCCGTATGACCACTCGATGGAGCTCATGTCGCATATCGACGGGGCGCCTGCATCCGTCCTTATATACACCCAGGCCGAGGCGCTGATCATGCCCGAGGAAACGGACCCGGCCTCCATCGATATCGAATCGGCCCAAGCGCCGCCCGCGCGCACCGGTCATATCATGGGAAACCCGATCAAGATCGTGTTCGTGGGCCGGGAGGAACCCCAGCCCGTTGAGCCCGCCACCAAGTGATGCAGGGCGCGCGGTTTGACATCCGCAAAGCGGGGGGTATTCAATAGCGCGTGGGTTTGGCGCACGCTTCGGCGTGCAGGCTGGCGCATCGAAGGAGGCAGGCGCCATCGGGAGGACGACATGAACACGGTGAATCGGCGAAACTTTCTGAAGCGGACGGTTGTCGCAGGCGCTGCGCTGGGGGCCGCCGGCTTCTCGATCAATGCGCGCGGTGCCAATGAGCGCGTCGTCCTGGGCGTGATGGGCATCAAGGGACGCGGCAGCTACCTGGCCGAGGAATTCGCGAAGCGAGACGATGTCGAGTTGCGCTACCTCGCCGACCCGGACAGCCGCCTGTTCGGGGATCGCTCGAAGAAGATCGAGGCCATTACTGGGAAAACGCCTCAGTGTCTGCAGGACTTCCGAACGATCCTCGATGACCCTGAGGTGGACGGCGTCGTCATGGGCACGCCCGACCATTGGCACGCGCTGGGCACGATCATGGCCTGCCAGGCGGGGAAGGACGTCTTTGTCGAGAAGCCGACCTCCCACAGCATCTGGGAAAGCCGCAAGATGATCGAGGCCGCGCGCAAGTACAAGCGCGTGGTACAGGTGGGCGCGCAAAATCGCAGCGCCGAGTATTGTTTCAAGGCATTCGAGTACGCCCACTCGAAAGACTTCGGCAACATCCACCACGTCCGCGTGCTCAACAGCAAGGAGCGCGGCACCATCGGGAAGCAGCCCGACAAGGAAACGCCCGAGGGTGTGGACTATGACATGTGGCTCGGGCCGGCGCCCATGCGGCCGTTCAACGAGAACCACTTCCACTACGCCTGGCACTGGTTCTGGGCCTATTCGGGCGGCGACATCATCAACGACGGAGTCCACCAAGTCGACATCGCGCGTTGGATGATCGACCGGCCCTACCCCAACCGCGTTACGTCGGCCGGCGGCATGTGGTACTTCCACGACGATCAGGAAACGCCCGACACGCACACCGTGAACTGGGATTACGACGACCTGACCGTCTCTTTCGAGCAGGTGCTCTGGGCACCCTACATGAAGAAGACGCCCTTCACCATGCGCGACACGGACAACCTGCCCAACTGGCCCTTCAGCGGCACCCGCATCGAGATCTACGGCACGCGCCAGATGATGTTTCTCAGCCGCCACGGCGGGGGCTGGGAGGCCTTCGACGCCGACGGCAACTCGGTGGCGGTTACGCCGGGCCGCTTCACGCCGTCGAATGCCGCACACCAACAGAATTTCATCGACTGCATCCGCTCGCGCGAGCTGCCCAACCTGAAACAGGATGGGGGTAAGGTTATTGGCTATCGCCAGGCGTTATCGCTTCCAAAACAGCCCAAATCGATGGTTGTGGTTGGTTCTGGAGCCATTGGCAGCGAGTTTGCCCACTTTTACAATTCCATTGGCACGCAGGTTACTCTAGTTGAGTATATGCCTAACATTGTTCCCGTTGAGGACGAAGAGGTTTCGAAAACGCTTGAGCGCGCATTCAAAAAGAATAAGATAAAGGTTATGATCAACGCCTCGGTTGATGCTGTTGATACCAGCGGCAACCTTTGCAAGGTAACCATAAAAACCAAAAAGGGCGAAGAGGTTGTTGAAGCCGAAATAGTTCTTTCTGCTGTTGGCATAACCCCAAATACTGAAGGTATAGGCCTTGAGGAACTTGGTGTTGAAATGGAGAATGGTCGAGTAAAAGTTGACGAGTACTATCGTACCAACGTGGAGGGGGTTTACGCCATTGGCGACATAATTCCTGGGCCAGCTCTAGCTCACGTGGCTTCGGCTGAGGGCATTGCCTGTGTTGAGAAAATTGCTGGTATGGAGGTTCATCCAATAAGCTATAAAAACATTCCTGGTTGTACATATACTAACCCCGAGGTTTCATCGGTGGGAATGACCGAAAAAGCAGCACAAGAAGCAGGATACGAGATTAAGGTTGGGAAATTCCCCTTTACCGCATCGGGTAAGGCCACAGCAGCCGGAATGCGCGATGGGTTTGTGAAGCTAATTTTCGATGCCAAGTACGGTGAGCTGCTTGGCGCACATATGATTGGGGGAAACGTTACCGAAATGATTGCCGAAATGGTAGTTGCTCGCAACTTGGAAACTACCGGACACGAGCTAATCAAAAGTATTCATCCGCACCCAACCATGAGCGAGGCCATTATGGAAGCAGCCGCGGCTGCCTATGGCGAGGTAATACATATGTAGATAAAATCTCTCGCAAAGGCGCAGAGACGCTAATATTATTAATGAGGTTGTCATAAAGGGCACTTTATGACAACCTCATTTTTTTTACGCTATTAACCCTTTAACCAAAAAAATCCCCTCAAACTACTCGACATATTCTTTTCTACACACGTAAACTAATTTCTACCTTGGCTTTTCTAAATCCCAAATATTCAAGCTAAATTTGCAGGCAAATATTAAACAGCAACAAATGAGCTTACAGTGCGGAATTATTGGCGTAGCCAACGTGGGCAAATCAACCATTTTTAATTGTATGTCGGCCACCAAGGCCGAGGCAAGCGGCTTTTCGATTAGCAATAAGGCTAACCTTAGCATAATTAACGTTCCCGATGCTCGCTTGTACGAGCTAGAGAAATATCAACCTACGGATAAGATTATACATACAACAGTTGAAATTGTTGATATCCCTGGCCTGTCGAAAAGTTCGGGGCGCTCCGATAAGGGCGCAAACCAGTTTCTGTCGGAAATTCGTAATTGCGATGCGTTAATTCATGTGCTGCGCTGTTTCGACGATGAGAACCTTCCGCACGTGGATGGGTCAGTAAATCCAATTCGCGATATCGAAACGGTTAACCTTGAGCTTCAGATTAAAGACCTAGAATCGGTTGAGAAGAAAATTCAACGCCTTGAGAAAGTTGCCAAATCGGGCGATAAGGATGCCAAAAAAGGGATTGAGGTGCTTAACGTTTACAAAGAGCACTTGGAGTCGTTTCAGAACGCATCAACCGCTCCGGTGAGCGATGATGATACTAAGTATATTGCTGATCTGTTTTTGCTTTCAACAAAACCAGTCATTTACGTTTGTAATGTTGATGAAGGCTCGGCCCTGAATGGCAATGCCTACGTGGAGAGGGTGAAGGAGTTTTTGAAAGATGAGAAAACCGAAATTCTCATTATTGCTGGTGCAATGGAGGCCGAAATTGCTGAGCTGGAGAGCATGGATGACCGAATGGCTTTCCTGTCGGATGTTGGTTTAGATGAACCCGGTGTAAATAAACTTATACGTGCAGCATACTCGCTTTTAGAGCTAGAAACGTTTTTCACTGTTGGCCCAAAGGAGATTCGCGCGTGGACAATTAAGCGAGGAGCCACTGCGCCTCAGGCTGCTGGGGCTATTCATAGCGATTTGGGGCGAGGATTTATCCGTGCCGAAGTGATGAAGTACAACGATTTTGTTACTCTTGGCTCCGAGCAGGCCTGCAGGGAGAAGGGTAAGCTAAGCATTGAGGGTAAAAACTATATTGTTAACGATGGCGATATTCTGCACATCCGTTTTAATGTTTAGCTGTTCTGTAAACTTTATGCCGACTTGCTGAAGATAACCTCGGCTGACTTAATTTTTCTTAAAATCATTTTAGGATTGCAAAAGCATCCCTTTTCTTGTACCTCTTTTAAACTAATATGAGTTTTTCCCAAAAAAATGTCTTTTTGCAGAATACTTTCTCATCATTTCGAATAACTTTGACCCCTACTAACCTAATTTAAACCACGATAAAAAACTACTCTTTTCATGAAACCCATTTTGTTTTTTTTAGTCATTGCCCTTTTAACACATTCACCCCAAACGATAAATGCGCAGGAATACTACCTAAAAATTTCCGAGAAGGACAAAAAACTTGTTAATACCACAATTACCCAAGCTGTATCTATCGACAAGGTTGAGGGAGAAACCATTTACGCCTACGCCAATTCCAGGGAGTTGGCTAAGCTTAAGGCGCTTGGGTATACCCCTGAAATATTGCCAAGCCCAACATCAACAATAAAAAACCGAGCCATGGCAACTACCATTGAGCAGATGGCCAATTGGGACAAATACCCAACCTACGAGGTTTACCGCTCAATGATGAAACAGTTTGAAGAGGATTACCCCACCCTTTGCAAGCTCGACAGCTTTGGTACTACAGTTGAAGGGCGAAAACTTTACGTTGTTAAAATATCCAGTAACGTACTTAACGAGGAGGCTAAGCCCGAATTTTTCTACACTAGCACCATGCATGGCGACGAAACAACAGGTTACATACTAATGCTTAGGCTGATCGATTATCTTTTGTCGAACTACGGAACCGATTCGAGGGTAACCAATATGGTAAACAGCATTGCCATATTTATAAATCCCAATGCTAACCCCGACGGAACATACCACGGAGGGAATAGCACTGTAAATAGTGCAACACGGTATAATGCCAATGGTGTTGATTTGAATAGAGATTTTCCTGACCCAAAAATAGGAGCCAATTCTCCATACGAGATAGAAACAGAGGCATTTATGAACTATGCTATGTCTAGAAACTTCGTATTCTCAGCTAACTTTCATGGTGGAATCGAACTTGCCAACTTTCCTTGGGATGCGTGGAACAGCTCCGATAATCCGCACCCCGACCACAACTGGTTTTACACGGTAAGCCGCCAATACGCCGATCAAGCACAGGCCAATAGCCCTTCGGGCTATTTTACTGGACTGAACAATGGGGTAACCCAGGGAGGCGATTGGTATGTTATTTCAGGCGGTAGGCAGGACTATATGAACTACTGGCATAGCTGTAAGGAGATTACCATTGAGGTATCCGATATAAAGAATCCTGCTAGCGCTGAGCTGCCAAACTTTTGGAACTACAACAAAGAGGCATTGCTTTCATACATTGAGTGGTTATACACGGGTATTCAAGGAACGGTAACAAACGAGCAGGGCGATCCCTTAAATGCCACCATTGCCATTGATGGGCACGATCAGTACAACTCGCACGTGGTTACCAACCCAAATACGGGTTTTTATGTTCGGATGATTGAACCCGAAACCTACAATGTTATGTATTCGGCCGAAGGGTACATTGGCCAGGTTCATACCATAGCAGTTAGCAGCTATACATCATTTGTTCCCAAGGATGTTGTGCTTGTTCAGGCTGCTCAAACTAGTCTTTCGGGAGTTGTTACCGACAGCAACACGGGCTACCCCATAAATGGCGTAAAGGTTGAGTTGCAAAACTCGTCTACTATTAGTCCCGTTTATACAAATGCTTTGGGCGAATACAGCTTTGGGTCAATTCCCGAGAATATCTATCAGGTTAAAGCATCAATGCAAGGATATTTGAGCCAAACAGTTACCCAAACGCTTACTGGCGAATCAAACACCATAAACTTTGGGCTAGTACCCTCAAATGCCGAAAGCTTTGAGGCTGGTGTGCCCGAAGGTTTTGTTTTTGAAGGTGTAAACTGGGTACGCGACAACTCCACTGCATACGATGGCGATTACAGCATGAGATCTGGTTCAATATCTAATAACCAGACCACTTCAATGGAAATTACCCTCAATGTAGTTTCATCGGATGATATTGTTTTCTTTTACAAGGTTTCATCGGAGAGTGGTTACGATTACCTGAAGTTTTATATTGATGATGTAGAGAAAGCATCTTGGAGTGGAGAGGTTGATTGGACTGAGGTATCGTTCCCTGTTCCTTCGGGAGTTCATACTTTTAGGTGGAGCTACGAGAAGGATGGTTCTCTGAGCAATGGTAGCGATTGTGCTTGGGTCGACAATATTATATTCCCACAAACGCAAAGCGATGTTGTTTTTGAGGTAACTACAAATGGTAGTCCACTTGAAGGAGCAATAGTTAACTTTAACCAAAACAGCAAAATAACCAATGCTCAGGGTATAGCTAACTTTTCAAATGTTTTAAGGGGAACATCAAAAGAGTATTCTGTTGCTAAGGATGGCTTTGAAACTGAAACTGGAACAGTTTCCGTTTTATATGTAGATGTTACCGAAGTTGTTCCTCTTGTTATTTCAAGTGTGATTAACGCAGACTGGAATGTTGAGCAGCTTAGCATGTGGCCTAACCCATTTACCGATAACCTAAATATCCGTTTCTACCTAAGTAGCGCATCAAATGTTACTGTTGAGGTATACACCATTACCGGACAGAAGGTGGCAACCGCTGCAAATGGTTATATGCATAAGGGTGAGCACCAAGTTGAGTGGAAGGCATTTAATGGGGATGTTCCGCTTGTGCCAGGAGTTTACCTTGTTCAAATAAAAACAAATGAGGGGCAACAAACGGCTCGTGTAATTTTCTCGGGCAAATAGCTACGAAACCCGATTATAGCATTCATTTTTTTCTATTTTTGTGGGGGAGTCGTTTGGCTCCCCTTCATTTTTAACCGTGTTTTATATGAAAAAGTTTAAGGCTCTTTTACTAACCCTTTTTGCTATTCCATGTTTTTATACTAGTTTATTTGCTCAAATAAGTATTCCACCCGAAAAACCAAAGCTTATTGTTCATGTTGTGGTAAGCCAAATGCGCTACGATTACATTCAGCGTTACTCTAATAAATTTTCCAGCGATGGATTCTTGCAGCTTGTTAGCGAAGGGGCTTACTGCCGAAATGCCAGATATAATTACCTGTTAACCCAGTCGCTACCCGGAATTGCAACCATTGCAACTGGAACGTGCCCTAGCGTTCATGGAATTATCTCGAACAAATGGTATTCAATTGTAAATGGCAATGAGGTTTTTGCTATCGACGATCACTCGGTTTCAACCGTTGGCGGAAGCTATTTGAATGGTAAGTACTCGCCCAAAAATTTAATAACAAGTACCATAGGCGATGAGTTAAGGCAAATAGATCCCCGTTCAAAGGTTGTTGGGGTTTCTCTCGAACCAGCATCGGCAATAATATCCAGCGGGCATAATGCAAATGCAGCCTATTGGCTCGATATTGAAAGGGGCACATGGATATCGAACACCCACTACTTGGATAGCCTGCCAGCTTGGGTCGACAGCCTGAATGTTAAAAATTTCGGGACAGTTTACCTTAATCGCGATTGGACATTGGTAAACGATGTTTCCTCATATTTTGAGGCCGATACAGCAATTATTACCAATGCTGAAACACGAAAGCGTGTTGGTGAGAAGCTTAAAAACTTGCTCAAGGGAGTTGTATCGCCCAAAAAAGTAACCCGTGATTTTTCACCTTTGCTCCAAACACCATTTGGCATTACCTACACCAAGGATATGGCAATAGAGGCAATAATTGGTGAGGAGCTGGGTAAGGATGATCATACCGATTTTTTGTCAATTACATTTACCCCAACCCGTTTAATTGGCGAGAAGTACGGCCCACACTCCATTGAAATGGAGGATACATACATACGGCTCGATAGGGAGCTTGCGCACCTAATGCAGTTTTTAAACAGCGAGATAGGTAAGCAGAATTATTTGTTAGTGCTAACGTCCGACCAAGGTGTTGCTTCATCGCCCGATCATCTTGAAAAGTCGAAAATTCCCAGCGGCTACTTTGAGCCACGGCATGCAATGATTTTGCTAAGCAGCTACCTTAATATTACCTACGGAACCGGACAATGGATTCTGGGCTACAACGAGAAACAGATATACCTTAACCGAAGGCTCATTGAAGATTCGAACATTTCGTTACGCGATTTTCAGAATAGGGTAGCACAGTTTATGCTACAGTTCACCGGTGTGGCCAACGCTGTAACTTCGTACACCCTGCAATCGAGCAATTTTACCAGCGGTATTTTCGAGAAGTTTCAGAATAGCTACAACCAACGCCGTTCAGGCGATATTATACTTAACCTCGAGCCTGGCTGGGTTGAGCGGAATGGTGGTGTTACAGCCGCAAACTCACCCTACAGCTACGACACGCATGTCCCATTGGTTTGGTATGGTTGGCGTATTAAGCGTAGGCAAATACTTAACCCAGTTAGCATGGCCGATATTGCACCAACCATTGCTACCCTAGTGGGTATTAGCTGGCCAAGCGGCGCAACGGGCACGCCAATAAGGGAGATAATTGAGTAGGGTGCGATTTTGTAATTATCCCTACTAATCAGGTAATTATTTCTCCATGATTGATAATGCTTGTGGGTTTGCGTATATTGTAGCGTTATAGCAACGTTTTAAAAAGTTTGTATTTTTAAAGTTTTAGCCTCTTCAACCTCAGTAAAGCCATGCAAACCTATCCGAGCTATAAAAGCCCATTTGCCCTCGATTTTTCCGAAACTGCATTCGATGAGCTAATGCAGAAGCGTATCTACAGAGTTTTGCTAATTTGTAGCCATTACGACGCTTTTATGCTTGAGGAGGATGGGCGTATCGATGAGCAAATTTTTAACGAGTACGTATCGCTTAGCCTTCGCTATCCGCCAAACTTTATTCAGGTTCACTCGGCACGCGAGGCGCTGGAGGTTATCCACAGCGATGAGCAAATCGACCTTGTCATCTCCATGCTTAATGTTGGCGATTTGGATACTTTCGACCTAGCAAAGCAAATTAAGAAACGATTGCCCGACACACCGTTGGTTATTCTTACCCATTTTTCGCGTGAGGTTTCGGCAAGGTTAGAGAAAGAGGACTTAACAGGGATCGATTACATATTTAGCTGGCTGGGAAACGCCGATTTGCTTTTGGCAATTATAAAGCTTATTGAGGATAGGATGAACGCCGATTATGATATACTTGAGGTTGGTGTTCAGTCAATTATTGTGGTTGAAGACTCGGTGCGATACTACTCAACCATGCTGCCAGTTTTGTATAAAACCGTTATGCGCCAAGCCCGTAGCTTTATGCAGGAGGCGCTTAACGAGCATAAGCGAGTATTGCGAATGCGGGGCAGGCCAAAAATACTTCTGGCAAAATCGTACCACGAAGCTATTGAGCTATACAAACGTTACAAGCCCAACGTGCTAGGCGTAATTTCCGATGTAAGCTTTAAGGTTAACCAGCGACGCGATAAGGAGACAAAACTAGGACTTCAGCTATGCGAAGAGATTAGGCAAGATGATCCGAATATGCCCTTTTTGCTCCAGAGTTCCGATGAGAGCAATAACATTCATGCTAATAATATAGGGGCTGGGTTTCTGCATAAGTACTCGCAAAGCTATAATTTACAGCTCCGCGATTATATAATTGGTCATTTTGGGTTTGGCGATTTTATCTTTTACGATCCAAAAACTGGAGAAGAGATTTCGCGAGCCGAAGATCTGTCGGCGCTTCAAAAGCTAATAATCGAAGTGCCCGACGATTCGCTCAAGTACCACTCCGAGCGCGATCATCTCTCCAAATGGCTAAATGCCCGAGCCCTTTTTGTTATCGGGCAGCTTTTCAAGCCGCTTTCAATTCGCGATTTCGATAGCCTCGATGATGCTCGAAGGTTTCTGTTTCAAGCCATTTCGGCTTACCGAATGAGCAAGAACCGAGGCGTTATAGCCATGTTCGATCGTAAACGGTTCGACGAGTACAAGTTTTTCTCCCGCATAGGCAACGGTTCAATTGGCGGCAAGGCAAGAGGTTTGGCTTTTATTAATACGCTAATTAAGGATAATCATATCTACAATAAGTATCCAAACGTTGTGGTTGCAATTCCTCGTACCGTGGTAATTAGCACTGAGTTTTACGATGAGTTTATTGAGGCCAATAACCTGTTTAAAATTGGCGTTTCCGATACTCCCGATGAGCAAATTCTAAAACATTTTATCGAGGCAACCCTTCCGCAAAGGCTAATCGACGATTTGGAGGTAATGGTTGATATTATGAAACATCCAATTGCTGTGCGATCGTCGAGTAAACTTGAGGACTCGCACTATCAGCCATTTGCAGGAATTTACTCAACTTACATGATCCCCAATGCCAACGATAAGGGCTTAATGCTTAACATGCTAAAACAGGCTATTAAAAGCGTTTATGCATCGGTTTTTTTTAAGGCAAGTAAGGCATACATGGCGGCAACCAGCAATGTTATTGATGAGGAAAAAATGGGGATAATTTTGCAAGAGGTTTGCGGTAACGAGCATAACGGCATTTTTTTGCCTACCCTATCAGGCATTGCACGGTCAATTAACTTTTACCCAATTGGCTCCGAAAAAGCTGAGCACGGAATTGCCACGGTTGGCTTTGGCTTGGGCAAGCTAATTGTCGATGGTGGCATTTCGCTCCGGTTTTCGCCACGATACCCAAAAAAAATTTTGCAAATTTCGCAGCCCGATATGGCGCTAAAGCAAACCCAAAAGGTGTTTTATGCGCTCGATATGGATCCGAAAAACTTCACACCTTCAATTGACGATGGCATAAATATTAAATGTTTACCGATTGATGAAGCAAACGGAATCCCCGATTTTAACCATGTAGTTTCAACCTTTAGCTATCAGGATCAAACCATAAACGATGGCGCTTTTGGCGAAGGGAAAAAGCTGGTTACTTTTGCCAATATCCTAAAGTATAACTCGTTCCCATTAGCCGAAATTGTACGCGATTTATTGGAGATTGGGCAAAAGGAGATGAGTTGCCCAGTTGAAATTGAGTTTGCTGCAAACCTAAATGTACCCAAAGGAGTGCCGGCCATATTCAACTTCTTACAAATTCGACCAATTGTTGAGAACGAGCAAACCGACTACTTTCCGTGGGATAAGGTTGACACGAACGATGCCCTAATTTTCTCCGAATCGGCACTGGGGCATGGTCAAATTAGCAATATATACGATTTTGTTTACGTTGTTCCAAGCAAGTTCGATTCGGCCAAAACAGAGGTAATAGCGAAAGAGGTTGAAAAGGTAAACACATACTTTATGGAGAAGAAGCGTAACTACGTTTTGGTTGGACCTGGCCGTTGGGGAAGTAGCGATCCGTGGTTAGGTATCCCCATAAAATGGTCGCAAATTTCCGAAGCAAGAGTTATTGTTGAGTCGGGGCTAGATGACTATAGGATCGACCCCAGCCAGGGTACCCACTTTTTCCAAAACCTAACCTCGTTTAGGGTTGGCTACCTCACCATCAATCCATTTATTGGGGATGGGATTTTTAATGTTGAGTACTTAGACGGGCAGTCTGCTGCCTACGAAACAGAACACCTCAGGTGTATACGTTTTAAAGAACCAATGCATATTCATATTGATGGGAAGAACAACAAAGGTATTGTGTTTATCCCGGGTAGGGGAATTGATTTTGAAATCTCCGACGACAACGATTGAACCTGTCTCTTATACACATCTCCGAGCACACGAGACCGTACTAGATCTCGTATGCCGTCTTCT
>OMKS01003696.1_pt1 | contig 11986 bp, 14 predicted proteins | sample 1674721 | NCBI WGS metagenome assembly OMKS01 (sample SAMN06264996, study PRJEB25208) | sediment metagenome | isolation source: hot spring sediment | place: USA: California | collected 2014-09-02 | reverse complement strand
TGTGTATAAGAGACAGCCCTCACCCTCGGCCACGGCCCAGGCCCAGGCCGAGGCCGAGGGTGAGGGTGAGGGTGAGGCCGAGGGTGAGGGTGAGGGTGAGGCCCGGCCGGCGGTGGCGCCGGTCCCCAAGGCCGCCCCGGGGCCTCGGCCCTCCGCCGACGGCAACGGCTCCGAGGCCCCCGCCGCGGCCCCCAAAAAGAAGCTGGGGGCCTCAATCAAGGTCGATGTGGAAAAGCTTGACGCCCTGGTCAACGCGGTGGGGGAGTTGGTGATCATGCAGTCCCTGGTGCGCCAAAACCCGCTGATCACCAGAATTGCCGACCCTAAGCTGATCAAGGATTTTTCCCAACTGGGCCGCATCACCTCCGAGTTGCAGCGCACCGCCATGTCGATGCGCATGGTTCCGATCAAGCAGACCTTCGACAAGATGATCCGCCTGGTCCGCGATCTCTCCAAAAAGACCGGCAAGAAGGTGGATCTGGTGATGGAGGGGGCGGAGACCGAGATCGACCGCAACATGGTCGATTCCATCTATGACCCCCTGGTCCACATGATGCGCAACTCGGTGGACCACGGAATTCAGACCCCTGAGGAGCGTATCGCCCACGGCAAGCCGCCCACCGGCAAGGTCCACCTCCGGGCCTACCAGAAGGGCGGCAACATGGTGATCGAGATCGAGGATGACGGCGAGGGACTCCCCGCGGCCAAGATCAGAAAAAAGGCCGAGAGCCGCGGCCTGATCCAGCCGGGTGAGAGCATGAGCGACTTCGAGCTCAACAACCTGATCTTCCTGCCCGGTTTTTCCACCGCCGACCAGATCACCGATGTTTCCGGCCGGGGGGTGGGCATGGATGTGGTCAAGAAGGCGGTGGAAAAGCTGCGGGGCAAGGTGGAGGTCCACAGCCAGCCCGGCAAGGGCAGCCTCTTTGTGATCCGCCTGCCCCTGACCCTGGCGATCATCGATGGGATCATCGTTCGGGTCGGCAGCGAGCGTTATGTCATTCCCACCATCGCCATCCAGGAGTCTATGAAGCCGGAGCGCAAAAACTATAACACCGTTCATGGCCGGGGCGAGTCGCTCCTGACCCGGGGCAACCTGGTGCCGATCATCCGCCTCTACCAGCTCTTCGGAGTGGAGCCCACCCACAGCGATCCCTGCGAGGCGATCGTGGTGGTGGTGGAAAATGAAGGTCGCCAGCGGGCCCTGATGGTGGATGAGTTGCTGGGCAAGGAAGAGGTGGTGATCAAAAACCTGGGCGGGATGCAGGATGTCAGGGGCGTGGCCGGAGGTACCATTCTCGGCGATGGACGGGTGGGTTTGATTCTTGATCTGGCCGGGATCATCAGTGACGCGGCGGCGGAGTAATCGCCGGTCGGTTGGGCCGGCCGGTTGTCCGCGGAGATGCAAAGCTTAATTGCAGGAGGAGTTGCCATGGAGGCGGAAAAAGTGGCTGCGGAGGCCCGGCTGGGAGACTCCGAGCAGGGAGTTCGGGGGCTGGCCGGCAAGTATCTGACCTTCTCCCTCGGTTCCGAGGAGTATGGGGTGGGGATTCTCAAGGTGCGGGAGATCATCGGGGTGATGGAGATTACCGCCGTGCCCCACACCCCTCACTACATCAAGGGGGTGATCAACCTGCGGGGTCGGGTGATCCCGGTGATGGACCTCCGGCTCAAGTTCGGGATGCCCGGCAAGGAGTACGATGAACGGACCTGTGTCATCGTGGTCGAGGTGCAGGGCCGGAGTGGCCCGGTTCAGGCGGGGATGGTGGTTGATTCGGTTTCCGAAGTGGCCAACATCGCCGCCGGGGAGATTGAACCCCCGCCCGCTCTGGGTTCCTCCCGGGAAACGGAAAATATTCTCGGCATGGCCAAACTTAAGGGATCGGTGAAGATCCTGCTCGATGTGGATCGGGTGGTGGGCGACGGGTTGCTGCAACATTTTCAGGAGATGTAGGCCTTCCGCCGGGCCACTAGCTCCATGACCAAAGATTTCAGCAATCACCTGGGCTTCCGGAAGGCGCAGCTTAGCGAAGCCGTTTTCCGTAAGTTCAGCGCCTTGGTTTATCAAAAAACCGGGATCTACCTAAAGGCGGAAAAGAAGGAGCTGCTCAACGCCCGTTTGGGCAAGCGCCTGCGGGCGTTGTCCATGGACAGCTTCTCCGACTACTACGATTATGTGCTCAACGACACCAGTGGTGAAGAGTTGGTGCAGATGATCGATGTGGTCTCCACCAATTTTACCAGTTTTTTTCGTGAAAACAGTCATTTCGAGCTACTGACCAGCCAGGTCTTGCCCGAGCTCGCTTCCCGGGGCGGCGGCAAGAAGGAGCTGGTTATCTGGTCGGCGGCCGCCTCTTCCGGCGAGGAACCCTATACCATCGCCCTGGTCACCGAGGATTTTTTTGCCGACAAACCGGGCTGGAGCTACCGAATTCTGGCCACCGATATCTCCACCCGAGTGCTGGCCCATGCCCGGCGGGGGGTTTACTCCCTGGATCGGGTGGCCAAAGTTCCCCAAAGCTATCTGAAAAAATATTTCCAGCGGGGAGTGGGGAAGGCCGAAGGTAACGTGCGGGTCAAGGAGTTCCTGCGCCGCCGCATCAGCTTCGAACGCTTCAATCTGATGGATAATTTTCCCTGGAACGGTGGCCTGGATGTGATCTTCTGCCGCAACGTAATGATCTATTTCAATCGAGAAACCCAGCAGGTGCTGCTCAATAAGTTTCACCAGGCCCTGGCCCCGGGCGGTTATCTCTTCATCGGGCACTCGGAAAGCATCTCCAGCCTGAAACACGGGTTCAGTCAAATTGCCTCCACGGCCTACCGGAAAAAATAGCTTGCGGGAAAAAGCTTCATGAAAATTGTGGTTGGAATCTCGGATATGAAGGTGAGCAACAATCCCGAGGATGTGTTGATCACCTATTCCCTGGGATCCTGCATCGGGGTGGCCATCTGGGACCCGGTCGCCAAAGTCGCGGGGCTGCTGCACTATATGCTGCCGGACTCGTCGCTGGACAAGGGGAAGGCCCAGGCCAAACCCTTTATGTTCGCCGACACCGGAATCCCCTTGCTCTTCAAGGAGACCTACAAGTTCGGGGCGGTGAAAACCCGGCTGGTGGTCAAGGTGGTGGGCGGCAGTCAGATCATGGATAATTCGGGAATTTTCAATATCGGCAAGCGTAATAACGCTGTGCTGCGCAAGATGTTCTGGAAAAACAACATTATGATCACCAAGGAAGATGTGGGGGGCTCCAGTAACCGCACGATCAGCATCGCGGTTGGTAGCGGGCTGACGACCCTTAAGGTTTCCGGCCGGGGGGAGTTCGAGCTATGAGCAGAGTGGAAGAGATTCTGGGCCTGGTAAAACATGTTCAACCCTTTCCCAAGGTGGCCCAGCGGGTGATGGGTTTGCTGGCCGATCCCGAAACCGATGTCCGCCTTCTGGCCGAGGTTATCCAGTACGACGAGGTGATCACCGCCAACGTCCTGAAGATCTGCAACGCTCCCTATTTCGGACTTTCCCGCAAGGTCTCCTCCCTGCGGGAGGCCCTGGTGGTGATTGGAGATAAGAACCTCAAGGATATCATCATCACCAGCAGCAGCGCCCGCTTTTATAAGGGGGCGGTGGGGTCCGGCTATGAACTGGAGCAGGGCGAGTTGTGGCGCCACTCGGTGGCGGTGGCCATCATGGTCAAACAGCTGGTGGGCAAGGTGCAGGGGGTGGATAGCGGCGCCGCTTTCACCGCCGGTCTGCTCCATGATATTGGCAAGCGTTTTCTGAGCAGTTTTGTCTCCGACGATTTTGAGCGGATCATGGCCCGGGTGAGCGAAGGGGAGAGGTCGTTTGTCGAGGTGGAGCAGGAGATTCTGGGGGTCAGCCACGCCAACCTTGGGGGGATTATCCTCAAGCACTGGGAGTTTCCCGAGGATATTCAGCAGGCGGTGATGCTTCACCACGACCCGGAAGTTCTGAGTAAGGAGCCCCTGGCCGCGTTGGTCGCCCTGAGCAATGCCCTGGTGATCTCCATGGGAATCGGGGTGGGGGCCGACGGGCTGGCCACCAAACTGCAGGGGGAGGGGTTGCGCCGCTTTGGCATTACCCGTTCCCACCTCGATATGTGCATGGCCAACCTGTTGCATGAGCTTGAAGAGGCCGAAGAACTGCTTCAACTCTAGGGCAAAGGCGGTTATAGTCGTTGATGTTTCCGGTTTCAGGCTTCCCCGGGGTGGTCGTGGCGCGGAGCGAAAGGGCTGGCAGAATAACAAACCGCAGCGAATATAGCGAATATAAGGAAGAGCAATGGCATTTAATATTCTGGTGGCGGATGATTCGGCAACCATGCGGGCGGTTATCAAGAAGACGGTGGAGATGGCCGGGGTGCCGGTGGGCAGTTTTTTTGAGGCCGCCCACGGTAAAGAGGCCCTGGAAATTCTTGAAAACGACTGGATAGACGTGATTCTCTCCGACATCAACATGCCGGTGATGGGGGGAATGGAGCTGCTGCGAGAGGTGGCCGGTAACGATGATTTTCGGCGGATCCCCTTGATCTTCATCACCACCGAATCCAGCGAGGCCCGGATGGATGAGGCCCGCCGGCTGGGAGCGGCCGGTTACGTCAGGAAGCCCTTCCAGCCGGAGAGCATTAAGAAGATCCTCTACGAGGTTCTGGAGAAGGCCTACCAGCACAAGGTCGAAGCCCCTTCGCAGCCGGCGGCGGTCAGCGAAGATGATATGGATTTTTAAAACCCCTTAACCGCCGTGGAGACTCAGCCGATGGATGGGCAGTTCAGGTCGTTAATTTTTCAGACTTTTGGTGAAGTGTTTGAAACCATGTTCTTCACCTTTCTGGAACCGGTCGATGAGGTTCCCGGTCCCGAGGCGCTGGTCTGCGACGACACCTATATCCGGGCCGATATCGTCTACCAGGGGCCCCAGTCCGGGCGCTTCACCATCTATCTGCCCAAACGGCTGGCCCGTAACGTCACCATGAACTTTCTCGGGGCCGATGAAGCGGATATCAGCGATGAACAGATGCTGGACACCGCCAAGGAGGCCACCAATATGGCGGTGGGCAGCCTGCTGGGCAAGATCGATCCCGCCGGGGAATCCAAGCTGAATATTCCCGAGGCGACGATCCTGGATCAGTTTTCCGGGGCTGAAATTGCCAGTGAGCCCGGAGCGTTTCTGTTCGACACCGACTTTGGTCGGCTTTGGGTGGTTTTTAGCTAACCCCTTCTTGGGATGATAAAGGATGGTCGGGCCAACAGCATGCAAACGGCGCCATTATGGGTAAGATAAGGGTTTTGGTGGTTGACGATTCCGCGGTGGTTCGCAAGGTCTTCAGCGAGGAGCTGTCCCGCGAAAAGGATATTGAAGTGGTGGGTACGGCTCCCGACCCCTATGTGGCCCGGGACAAGATCGTGGCCCTCAAGCCCGATGTGATCACCCTGGATATCGAAATGCCGCGCATGGACGGGATCACCTTCCTGCGCAAGCTGATGAGGTATTACCCCCTGCCGGTGATTATCGTCAGTTCGCTGACCCGCGAGGGCGGCAGCCTGGCCCTGGAGGCCATGGAGATTGGAGCGGTGGAGGTGATCAGCAAGCCCGGCGAGGCGTATTCGGTGGGCGACATGAGTACCCAGCTGGCGGAAAAGATTCGGGCCGCGGCCCAGGTGAACGTGACCCGGCAACGCCGGGTGATCACCACTCCCAGTGCCGTTGCTCCCAAGTTGTCGCTGACCCGGACCACCAACAAGCTGATCGCCATCGGTGCCTCCACCGGCGGAACCGAGGCCCTGAAAGAGGTGCTGACCCAGTTCCCCCCCAACTCTCCCGGTATTATGATTGTTCAGCATATGCCGGCCAAGTTCACCACCAGCTTCGCCGAACGCCTGGACAGCCTCTGTCAGGTGCGGGTTAAGGAGGCGGAGGATGGCGACGCGGTGGTTCCGGGTACCGCCCTGCTGGCCCCGGGGAACTTTCACATGGTGATGCGGCGGAGCGGAGCCCGCTACTACGTGAATATCAAAAGCGGCCCCATGGTCTGCTATCAGCGGCCGGCGGTGGATGTGCTCTTTAACTCGGTAGCCGCCTACGGCGGTGCCAACGCCATCGGGGTGATCCTGACCGGCATGGGCAAGGATGGCTCCCAGGGAATGCTGAAGATGAAGCAGGCCGGGGCTCGGACCATCGCCCAGGATGAGGCCTCCTGCGTGGTTTACGGGATGCCCAAGGAGGCGGTGGAGGTGGGGGCGGTGGATAAAGTGCTGCCGCTTAAGGATATCCCCGCCGCGGTTCTGAAAATGCTGGAAGAGGATTGACGCTCGCCCGCCGGTTTTTGGTTAGCCTTCGATGGTCAGCAGCAGCTTTTTGATCTCAATGCCGCCGGTGAACCCCCCCAACGAATTTTTCCCCACCACCCGATGACAGGGGATCAGCAGCGGGCAGGGGTTGGCGCCACAGGCGCCGCCCACCGCCCGGGCCAGGTTCCGGTCGCCCAGGGTCCGGCTGATCTCGCCGTAACTTCTGGTCTCCCCATAAGGGATGGCGGCAATTTGCCGCCAAACCCGCTGCTGGAACGCGCTGCCCGCCGCCAGGAAGGGGGAGGGCGGCGGATCGGCGAAGAAGCAGCGGCTTTCGCCGGCCAGATAGCAGGCAAGCCGCTGCCGTAGCAACCGTGCTGCGGCGGAGTCGGCCTCCCGGTTCCCGTCGTTGACCATGGCCCCCCACTGCCGGAGGGTCAGCACGGCCCGCCGGTGGTCGGCCGCCTGGAAATCGACCCGGACCGGGCCGTCGTCGGCCAGGATAAACCAGCAGGTCAGTTGGGGATGGGGGCAGCAGAGGGTGAGGAATTTTTTTAATTCTGGTGCCATCGGGGGCCCTCCAAACCCTTGTGGGCTCAAGATATGGTGGTGCTGATCGGCCGCGGCACGAGATGTGGTGCGGTTTTATGTTTTGGGCAATATTCTGTTGCCCCAGAAAAACAAGAAGATAGAAAAAATAGTTAATTTTATGCTTGATTTTTTCCGATCACTTCTCTATAGCAAGTTATATGGGAAGAGGGGATCGGGCGCCGTCGCCTGATCTTAACAGACTTCCCGTCAATGTTCAAAACAGCCTGTGGGAGGAGAGGATGCGGATGGTTTCGGCCTGGCAGCTGGTGCTGGCAGCCTGTTTTTTGATGATGCTCGGCGGCCAGGAAGCGGCCGCTCGGCAGGCTCTGGCCACCACCCACAAGAGTGCTCCGGGGGCGACTGCCGCCGGTGCGACGGCTGCCACCGGTTCCTCCTTCACCCTTTTGCGCCCCGCCGACAACGGGCTGGTCAAGAGCCAGCCGGGGCAGGCCGGCAATGTTCTGTCGGGCAGTTCCGCCGCCGAGCAGTTTGCCCGGCGGCTTTCGGCCCGCAGTGCCGTGGTGGTGGACGCCCGCAGCGGGCGCCTGTTGTTCGCCCTCAATCCCGATGAACCCCGCCAGCCCGCCAGCACCATCAAGGTACTCACCGGCCTGATCGCCCTCGACTCCCTGCGCGACTCCGAGTTGGTGCCCACCAGTCGCCGGGCTGCCGGGATGCCCCGCTCCAAGATCTATCTGCAGCAGGGAAGTTCCTACCGGGCCGGGGACCTGATCAACGCGGTACTGCTCAGCTCGGCCAACGACGCCAGCGTGGCTCTGGCCGAAAAAATCGCCGGCAGCGAAAGGGCTTTCGCCCGGTTGATGACCGGCAAGGCCCGGGCCATGGGGGCCAACAATACCGTGCTGATCAACTCCAACGGCCTGACCGCCAGCGGCCAGCAATCAACGGCCCGGGATCTCGCCTTGATCTTCCATCACGCCATGCAGCATCCGGAGTTTGCTCGGCGGATCGGCACCGCTTCCGCTCAAACCAGCTTTGGCCGAACCCTGACCTCCAACAATCGCGCCCTCTGGCAGATCAAAGGCAGTGAGGGGGGCAAGACCGGCTACACCAACGCCGCCCGCCGGACTTATGTCGGTAAGTTCAAGCGGGGCAACGATGAGGTGTTGATCGCTCTGATGGGCAGCAACAGCATGTGGGATGATGTCGGCCATCTGGTGGAGCATGGTTTTCAGCAGATGGGCAACAGCGCCGCGATGGCTGCGGCCCCGGTTGATCCCGCCTTTACCCGGCGTGTTCCCGTCTCCGGCTCGGTGGCGCTGACCGTGCTGAGCGATGCCGCAAAATCCAGCCTGTAACCCCCCCTCTTCGCCCCACGGTAAACAGGGGCTCCGCAGCCGTTGCCGACCATCAGCTTTCTCCCCCGGCCCGTTGGCTGAAGCCCTGCGCTCCCTGCCCGGCTATAAAGAGCGGCGCCGGTTGTTTGTCGGCCCGGCTCCCCGGCTTAAACAGGTACGAATCAACACCCTGCTGGACGGCAAGGAGTTGTTGATGCCCGCTCCCGGTCTGCGGGACGGCTTCTATCTTTATCGCCCCCTCACCATCCCCTTCGCCAAATTGCCCCTGGCCGTCACCCCCAAAGGGATGCCCCGTTTTGCCCGGAAGCTCACCACCGGCCAGCTTGCCGGCCTGGCGGTGGACCTGCTGGTGGATGAAGCCCTGGCCGTTGACCGGCATGGCCGGGTGCTGGGCGACGGTCAAGGCTATTTCGACCTCTCTCTGGCCATCTTGGCGGCCACCGGCGCCCTGGCCGCCGATTATCAGGTGGTAGCCGTGGCGGCTCCCCAGGAGCCCGAGCTGACCCTTTCCGCCGACCCCTGGGATCTCCAGGCCGACTATCTGCTCAATGAGCAGGGGCTGAAGCGCTACTCCCGCCCTGAAGAAGAGAGCCCGCCTAAGATCTTCTGGGAGCAGCTTTCCCCCACCCGGATCAAGAGAATCACCCCCCTCTGGCAACTGCGAAATCCTCAGCCTTTGTTGTGACGGAAGATCGGCTCCAGACCAGAGGTCTCGGCGAAGCGGGCGATCTCCTCCCGCAGGGTTCGGACATAGGGGCAATCCCAAACCGCCAGCAGTTTGTGGCGGGCCAGGTAAACTGGGGTAACAGTGCCGGCGCCCGCCCCCGAAGGGGGAGTCTGTTCCTCCAGCAGGTAGGAAAAAATCTGAGGCAGACGGCAGACCCGGGGCCGGCTGGGGTAGATGCGGCACCCCCCGGCGGCGGTGAGTTGGGGGCAGCCGCCGGCCTGGGGCAGGATCATGCTCCAGCCTTGGCGCCAATGATAGAGGGCCGGTTCGGCGCGGTAAAACTCCCGGTCCTGGTGGAGCAGGGGAGGCTCGGTGGTGCTGCTGGCCGCTCGGCTGCTCGGGGTGTCGATCCGGGGCAAGGGGAAGAGGGCGGTCTCTTCGGGTTGCAGAGGAATTTCAAAAAACTCCTGGGCCATCCCCGGGGCGGGGCCGGTGCAGCAGAGAGTGCAGCCGCAGGGGGCGCAGAGCAGGCTGTTGATCGTTTCCAGTTCACGGCCGAGGATGGCGTGGCAGACCTGGGCCTCCAGGGCGGTAAGTCGGTCCAGGGGCTGCCCCTCTTCATCGAGGACGGTGGCAAAGGGGGCCTGACTCTTGAGTTTTTCAAAGCCGGCCAGAAGATCCCGGTGGGGAGCGAGCAGGCGGTCCGGTTCCGGGTAGCGGATGCCGGCCGTCTCTATGGGTTCGCGCAACTGGTCCAGGACCTCGTCGACGCGGCTAAACGGTCCGGTAAGGTAGAGCAACTGCAGCAGTCTGACCAGGGGCAGCAGTGGGCGGGCCAGCAGGTCCACACCGGCCTGCAGCTCTTTTTTGTCGATAAGAGGCAGATCCATTGTTAATGGCCGGAGTTGTTCCCGGTGGTGTTTGGTTGGCGGGGACGGGGAAATCCTTGACCTTGAAGGTCGGCGACGTTATGATTCCACCGCTTTTTGCCATCTTTTGGGCCGTTTCCCCGGCAGTCCCCGGGAGGCGGGCCCCTAAAATTCCATGTGCGAGGCGCTGGTGAGCGAAACCTTTCAGTCCCAACCCCTGACCGAACACCTGGGGGATCTGCGCCGGGTCCTGGTCCGCTCCCTGATCGCGGTCGCGGCCTGCTTCGTCCTCACCTACAGCTACAGCAAGCCCATCGGGCACTGGTTTTTCGCGCCCCTGTTCGCGGTGCTGCCGCCGGACACCAGCCTGATCTTCACCTCCTACCAGGAGGGCTTTTTTTTTATCTAAAGGTTGCCTTCACCGCCGCTTTGCTCATGGCCTCGCCGGTGATCTTCTGGCAGATCTGGAGCTTTGTCGCTCCCGGGCTCTATAGCCATGAGAAGAAGGTGGTGCTGCCCTTCACCGCCGTTTCCGTCCTCTGCTTCCTGGGGGGGGCCGCCTTTGGCTACTTTGTGGTTTTCCCTCCCGCCTTCCGTTTCCTGGTCGGTTATTCCCACGAGTACCTGACCAGCATGCCGGGGGTGAGCGAGTATTTTTCCCTCTCCCTGCGCTTGCTGATCGCCTTCGGCCTGATCTTCGAGCTACCGGTCTTTATGGTCCTGCTGGCCCGCCTGGGGGTGATCGACGCCCCCTTTATGGCCCGCAACCGGCGTTACGCCGTCCTGCTGGCCTTTATCCTCGCCGCCATCCTTACCCCCACCGCCGACGTGGTCAATCACCTGCTGATGGCCGGCCCGTTGATCGTGCTCTATGAGATCAGCATCGGGATGGTCAAGATTTTCGGCGGCCGGCCGGCCTAGGCGCGCAGAACCCCTTCCGCCCGGTCGAGCATGGCCTGGGCGGCCTTGGCGTGCTTGAAGTTTTTGTGGATCGCCGCTATGGTGCGATAGCTTTCGGCGGCCTTCTCTTTCTCGCCGGTGACCAGGTAGATTTCGGCCATCATCTCCATAATCTCCACCGCTCCGGCGGGATTGTTGTAGTCCTGGTAGGCGTCGAGCAACTCCAGGGCCAGCTCCAGGGCCGCCGGGTAATCCCGCAGGCCCATGCGGGCCTTGAGCAATCTCTTCTGCAGGTAAGTGGTGCTCAGGTCATCCTGGGCGGCCCGGCAGATGGCCAAGGCCCGCTCCAGCAGGCTCAGCGCCTTGTCATACTCCTCTTTTTCCAGGCAGATTTCAGCCAACTTGGTTACCGCCCGGGCAATTCCGGCCTCATTTTTCTCCTCCTCGAACCCCCGCAGGGCGTTATGGAAGGCGGCGGCAGCCTGGGGAAAACTGCCCCTTTTTAGCAGTTCCAGCCCCTCATCGTAATCCAGTTCGGCGGGGGTCTTTGCGGGCTCTTTCTCTTCAGCTTCGGGGTTGTTGGGAATTGGCTGCATGGATACTCCTTACTATGCGCTCTGGGTTAAGGGGTTCAGTCAGGCCGTCGCCGGGGGAGGTTTAAGGGCCTGGGTGGCCAGCTCCCCTACGGTGGTGGTCCGGGGGCGGCCTTCCTGGTAGAAGGTTACCTCGCTGGGATCGGTGGTCAGATTGGCCAGGGGGCCGAAAAATTCGCTGGCCGCCACCGGACCCAGAATCCTGATGGTCATGGCCCGGACCATGGGGTCGGGGTCGTTGAGCAGGGCGCCCATCTGGTAATAAGGGGTATTGCGGATCAAGTCCGGTCGGCGGGCGGCGACGGTGCCCAAGGCCCAAAGGACCTGGGAGCGGGTACTGACATGGTTGACGTAGCGCAGCAGGTGGCGGGCGAACCCCCCGTAGATATCGGGCCGGGCGGCGATGATGGACCCCATGGTTTCGATCAGACCCCAGGGGGTGGCCGCCGAATCGGAGCAGGCCTCGAAGAGGCGGTGGAGCAGATCGCTGCCCGCCCCGGGTTGACGGGTGGCCAGGCGGGCGCAGACCTGTCCGATCAGGTGGGCCAGCCGCCAGCGCTCGGCCTCGTCGGGGGTATAGAGCAGCCGCTGCAGGTAGCGTAGGGTCTTGAGGTCGTCGAAACAGAGGTCCACCAGGGCATCGAGGTCACCGGCCAGGGCCAGGCGGCCCACCTCTCTCTTGTCGGCTCGGCGCTTCTTGCGGCGGGGGTCCCGCTCCGGTTCGATGGGGGGCAGATATTC
>OMKS01003694.1_pt1 | contig 11989 bp, 14 predicted proteins | sample 1674721 | NCBI WGS metagenome assembly OMKS01 (sample SAMN06264996, study PRJEB25208) | sediment metagenome | isolation source: hot spring sediment | place: USA: California | collected 2014-09-02 | reverse complement strand
GCCATGCACCCCCTCGCCAAGAGGTTCCATGGATATCAGCCGGGTCTCCATACCAAAGCGTTCCTGCAAGTAATTCTCAACCTTGGTCTCTATGTTCATTTATCCTTCCTCATAAATAAATGGAAAAACGAGCAATTTCATAAAATATCGATTTTTTCCTGCGCTTCTCTACCAATTATACACGTTATACACGGCATAACATATACCAAAAATGGATCAATATATGGAAGACCCAGATAAAACATCGGCATCAACCTGGAGCGTGTCGTGGGGTAAATTCCATTTGGAAATACCGGACGACCATTACTTAAAATTAAAGCAATTTGAATATTTTCCGAACAAAAAGAGAGTCCAATATGCATGACGACAGAAGGAACGAAAATAAATGCCGCGGATCCGCCGTGGCCAAAAAGGAGAAAAAAGATGGACAATGGAAGACATGTAGAAAGAGCCCTCTCGGTTCTCAACATCAATCAATGCAATTTCCCGATCCTATTGGCGCCGGTGCCAAAAACCGTCCTTTTTATCTATGAAAGGGGCGCACCGGACGGAGGCTTTCGACTGATTTCCCCTTTCGTGAACAAGGAAGCCACCCTCAAAATTCTTTCGTGGCTCCAAACCAACGCCGACCCGGATGAATTCGGCTGCGGAATACAACAGGCAGAAGCCTGAAAATTCAATTTTGTAAACCTTACCTGCTCGATCCCGCCTCCCCTGCACGCCTTTCACCTGAATCCACCATCTAATTTCTCCATGAGAAATACCAAAGGTGGATCAGGGTTCACGTAAACTTTACACATTCCTAACCGGGTGCTAATATTCCTTGACGAAAATACCCGCTCATAATTTTTTAATCCTTTAGTTCCCTATTTTAAAAAGGTGCATTCATGGCCAACGAAAAAATTCTGGTGGTGGACGACGAGGAGGACATCCTGGAACTCCTCCGATACTCGCTAGCCCGTGAAGGCTACAGCGTCCACTGCGCAGACACGGGAGAGAAGGCGGTCTCCTCTGCGAAGGAAAACGCCCCGGACATCCTGGTGCTGGACCTCATGCTTCCGGGGATGGACGGCCTGGAAGTCACCCGGGTGCTCAAGAGCGATCCCCACACACGTTCCATCCCGATTATCATGCTTACCGCCAAAGGGGAAGAAGCCGACATCGTGGCCGGGCTCGAACTGGGCGCCGACGACTACGTCACCAAGCCCTTCAGCCCCAGGGTGCTGACAGCCAGGGTCCGGGCGGTGCTGCGGAGAGGCCGGGCAGCCGAAGCCGAAAGCCCGGATGTGATTCGCTTTGAGGACCTGGTTATCCATCCGGGCCGTCACCAGGTTTTCTCCCGGGGCCGGGAGATCAATCTTACGCTCACCGAGTTCGGGATCCTCACCTACCTGGCCCGGAGGCCGGGGTGGGTGTTTACCAGAAGCCAGATCGTGGATGCCGTCAAGGGAGCCGATTATTTCGTCACCGACCGTTCGGTGGACGTCCAGGTGGCAGGGCTGAGAAAAAAGCTCGGAGACGCCGGAAGCCGTATCGAAACGGTCCGCGGTGTGGGGTATCGTTTCAAGGAGTAGCCATGTCCCCTCCGAAAAAATTGATCCGGCAACTGTACCCCTCCTATCTTTTCCTTGTTTTTGCCGCGGTTGCGGGTGCCACCTGGTATGCATCGAGCAATCTCAAAGACTTCTTCCTGGACCGCACTTCGGCCGATCTGCAAGCCCGGGCAGCGCTTGTCTCCCCCCAGGTAAGCCTTCTCCTGGATCCCCTGGACGAGGAAGGCATCCGCCGGCTCTGTTCGAACATAGGAGCGGGCGCTTCCACCCGGATCACCGTCATTCTCCCATCCGGCAGGGTCGTCGGAGATTCCAAAGAAGACCCCGAAGACATGGAAAACCATGTAGACAGGCCCGAGTTCAGGGCGGCCCTTTCATCAGGCCTGGGCATCTCGATCCGTGGCAGCACAACCCTGGGGAAGAATCTTATGTACGTGGCGGTACCGGTTGGGCTTGGGGGGGCTCCTGCGGCCGTGGTGAGAACGGCCATCGCGATCGACGGGGTGGACGAGGCCATCAACCAGGTCCGGCGAAGGATAATTTTGGCCGGAGCCTTCTTTGCTCTGGCCGTCGCGTTTGTGGGATTCCTCGCTTCCAGAAAGATCACCCGCCCGCTCGAAGATATCCGGAAGTGCGCCGAACATTTGGCCAAAGGCGATTTCGGTAAAACTTTCCCGGTGGAGGGCTGCGCCGAAATCAGGGACCTCAGCAGCTCCATGAAAAAGATGGCTCTGGAACTCCGCGAACGGATCGACACCATCACCGGACAGCGGAACCGGATCAACGCCATCCTTTCGAGCATGGCTGAAGGGGTCATCGCGGTGGACAATGAAAAGCGGGTGATCACCGCAAACCAGGCCGCGGAAAAGATGCTGGAGAGGCGCGGGACGAACCTGCTGGGAAGAAGCATCCAGGAAGTAACCCGCAACACGTTGCTTCAAAATCATATCGACGGCGTGCTGGGTGGAACAGGGACGTCCCCGGTGGAAATCACGCTGGGGGCAGGCGGACGGGTGGTGGAGGCCCATGGCACCGAACTGCAGGATAGCGCAGGGGTCAAAATCGGGGCTTTGATCGTTCTGAACGATGTGTCGGACCTTAGAAGGCTCGAGCGGGTCCGCAGGGATTTCGTGGCCAATGTTTCCCACGAACTAAAAACGCCGATCACGGCCGTCAAGGGGTTTGTGGAAGCCCTCCTCGACGGGGGACTCGATAATCGAGTCGATGCCGAGCGTTTTCTTAAAATTATTGACCGGCACGTCAACCGCCTGGGAGCCTTGATCGACGATCTGCTGACCCTTGCCAGGATCGAGCAGGGGGAAAACATTACCCGGGTGGAACTCAGCCGGCGGGAGCTGCATGAAGTCATTGAAACCGCCGTTCAGCTGTCTACCCCCCAAGCTGAGGAAAAGGCCATCGCAATCGAAATAAGCTGCCCTTCGGATCTCGCGTTTCCGATGGACCCCTTCCTTATGGAACAGGCCCTGGCCAACCTTCTGGACAATGCCGTCAAGTACAGCGCTCCGAACCGCTCAATCCATATAAATGCATCGGCGGAACAGGGTTCCGTGAAGATTTCTGTTTCGGACCAGGGCTACGGAATCCGCAAAGAGCATCTTGACCGGATCTTCGAACGCTTCTACCGGGTTGACAAGGCCCGCAGCAGGGACCAGGGGGGCACGGGCCTGGGGCTTGCAATCGTAAAACATATTGTTCAGGCCCATGGCGGGCGGATAACGGTGGAAAGCTCCCCCGGCAAAGGCAGCATATTTTCGACCCTGCTGCCCGTGGATGACACCGGTTGAAGCTTCTACCACTCGAAACTTCTGTGCCGGGGGATTTCGCCCTCGATCATGTAGATGACCTCCTCGGCGATATTCGTGGCGTGATCGGCGATCCGCTCCAGGTATCGCGAGATGGAGACATGGCTGATCAATGGCCCTACATGCTCCGGGTGATGGTGGCCTGTTTCTATTACCTTGTCGATGATTTCCCTGTTCAAGGTGTCCACCTCGTCATCCTTCAAAATCACCTTGTAAGCCAGGTCCGCATCCAGGTTCACCAATGAATCCAGGCTGTCTTTGAGCATCCTTTGAGTCTTTTCGGCCATCGTGACATATTCAATATCGATGGGAACCGGAGAACGGGATGCAAGATAAATCACCCTTTCCGCGATATTGACTGCTTCGTCCCCGATCCTTTCAAGGTCGTTGTTAATTTTGATGACCGCTGCGAGAAACCGGAGATCCACGGCAACCGGCTGGTGGAGGGCCATGATTTTCAAGCATTCCTCCTCCACCTCCACTTCCATTTCATCGATCTCCCGGTCCGCACCTACCACGCGGGCGGCCAGATCCACATCTCTTCCTTCGATTGACTTCACCGCCAGATGAAGATTTTCCTCAACCAGCGCCCCCAGGGACAATACGCGGTTTCTGAGTTTTCTCAGCTCATTCTGCAAATGCCTTGTCATAAATCATTTTTCCTCCGCCTGCCGGATGGATACTTTCATCCAAACCGGCCGGTGATATAATCCGAAGTCTGTTTGAGTCTGGGGCGGGTGAATATCTCTTCGGTCCGGCCCGCTTCAACCAGCTTTCCCAGGTAGAAAAAAGCCGTCACGTCCGAGACCCTGGCCGCCTGCTGCATGTTGTGAGTGACGATGATTATGGTGTACGTATCCTTCAGTTCCTGTATAAGATCTTCTATCTTCTGGGTCGCTATCGGGTCCAGGGCCGAAGCCGGCTCGTCCATGAGCAGCACTTCCGGCTCCACGGCCAGTGCCCTGGCTATGCACAAACGCTGCTGTTGCCCGCCTGAAAGGCCCAGGGCGGAATCATTCAGCCGGTCTTTCACTTCTTCCCAGAGTGCGCTTCGCTTCAAACTCATTTCAACGCGTTCCGCGAGCAACGCCCGGTTCCTGAGCCCGTTCACCCTCAACCCGTAGGCGACGTTTTCGAAAATGGACTTCGGGAACGGGTTGGGTTTCTGAAACACCATTCCCACCCGCCTCCTGAGGCTCACAACATCCACGGAATCGTCGTAGATATCCTCCCCTTCAAGCAGCACGCGTCCTTCCACCCGGCTTATGGATATCAGGTCGTTCATGCGGTTCAGACATCGGATCAGCGTGCTTTTGCCGCAGCCCGAAGGCCCTATGAGGGCGGTGACCCGGTTCACGTTGAAGTCGATCGAGATGTCATGCAGGGCCTGGAAGGGGCCGTAGAAAAAATTGAGCCCCTCCGCCCTCATTTTTGCCTGTGATTGATTTTCCATCGTTGCGATTCTTCCTTATTCATCCAGGCGCTACCCTTTCCTGCGCAGCCTTGCCCGGAAAACTATCGCTGCAAGATTCAATCCCAACACCAGCGCTATCAACACCAGCGCAGTTCCATACTGCAGGTGCCTTGTCTTTTCGATTTCGGTGCCTGCCGTGGCAAGAACGTAAATGTGGTACGGAAGCGCCATGACTTCATCGAAGATGGACCGTGGGAGATTAGGAGTATAAAACACCGCAGCCGTGAACATGATCGGGGCGGTTTCACCTGCAGCCCGGCTCAAGCCCAGGATTCCCCCGGTAAGGATTCCGGGAAGTGCAGCGGGAAGCACGACCCGGTAGATGGTCTGCCATTTGGTCGCCCCCAGCCCCAGCGAAGCTTCCCGGTAAGTATCGGGAACTGCCCTCAAGGCCTCTTCGGTGGAGCCGATCACAACAGGAAGGCTCATGGCTCCGAGCGTTAGCGCCCCGGCAAGGATGCTCACCCCCATTTCCAGATAAATCACGAAAAAGGCGAGCCCGAACAGCCCGAAGACAACCGACGGGACCCCCGCAAGGTTGTTGATCCCGAGCCTTACGAGTCGAACCAGCCGCCCGGGCCTGGCATATTCATTCAAATACAAGGCGGAGGCCACCCCCACCGGCAAAGCCACCAGGATGGCTCCGATTCCAAGATAAAGCGTTCCGATGATGCAGGGAAGGATGCCCCCTTTCGTCATCGAATCCATGGGGGCTTGAGTAAGAAAGGTCCAGTTGATCGCACGCCAGCCTCGGCTCACGAGGAAAAAAATTATGACCAGCAAAGCCGCACCGTTCACCGCGGCAGCGATCTTGAAAAACAGGAACATCACCCGCTCGATGTTTCTCCGGCGCTTAAGGCCCGCACTTCTCGGTTCCAAAGCCATGGACTCCTTTTCCGGCAAAAATTTTCAGGCACGGCGCTCCGGACCCCTCAAAGCGTCGCTGCGCCGACCTGTCGATATCTGTTTGACAAATATTCCGCGACCATATTGAAAAGCAGGGTAAACAGAAACAGGACAATCCCCGTGGCAAAAAGCGCATAATAATGATCTCCCCTGAAAGGGGCCTCCGCCATTTCCGCGGCAATGCTTGCAGGCATGGGCCGCACCGGGTCGAAGATGGAGCCCGGAACCGCGGCGGCACCCCCGGCGACCATCAATACGACCATCGTCTCCCCTATCGCCCTGGACATCCCCAGGATCACCGCGGTGCATATTCCGGAAACCGCGGCAGGCACTATGACACGCCTGATCGTCTCCCAGTGGGTGGCGCCCAGTGCCAGCGAAGCCTCTTTCAGATCCTTGGGAACGCTGAAAACCGCATCCTCTGATATGCTGCAAATCGTCGGAATCGACATGAAAGCCAGCATCAAGGAGGCGTTGAACAGGTTGAGGCCGGTGGGGATGTCGAATATCCGCTGGAGAAAGGGAGCGACGATAACCATACCGAAAAATCCGATAACCACCGACGGAAGGGCCGCCAGCAGTTCCACCAGCGGCTTGACGATTTCACGCACCCGGGCCGATGCCACTTCCGCCAGATAAAGCGCAGTCAATACCCCCAACGGGATTGAAATCAAGGATGAAATTCCGGTCACCGCGATGGATGCCGCAATAAGCGGAAAAATCCCGAAATCCGCAGGGTCGTCGGTAGGATACCAGTATATCCCGAAAACAAACTCTCGAACAGACACCCTGTTGAAAATCGGCAACCCTTCCCAGAAGAGGAAAATGACGATCAAGCCCAGGGTAATGACTGAGGCACACGCAACAATGAGAAAAACCGTCTTGATGGCCTTCTCCAGCCCTCTTCGGCTTTTCCCGCCGCTTAAACCTGCACGAATTTCGGACAATGCTCATTCTCCGCTTGCACATCCCGCTGACGAAGCAGGAAAAAAACCGCTTCACGGGCCGGCCCATGTGCGGGCTGACCGTTTTTATCATTAGATAGCTCCGGACCGGACGGAGTTTCAAAACACCACCGGTCCCTCTAAACCCTGAAAAACCCTGGCCCTAGGGGCCGCTGTCGGCATCGGTATCGGAAGTTGATCGGCGACCTTTTCGGCCCCGACGCCGATCCCGACGCCGACGCCGATAAGGCCCGAGGTCGCTTGCTTTTTACGACGCCGTCAAGATTAATAAAGAGGGACGTACCCCGCACCTCCAACCAGCTTCTGTCCCTTGTCCGGGTGCAGCATGTAGTTGATGAAGTCCGCCGTATCACCCTCGGGCCATCCCCTGGTAAACATGAAAAGTGCCCTGCTGATCGGAAAGGTGCCGTTCAGCGTTGTTTCAGCGGATCCCTTTACGCCGCCTACGCTAAGCATCTTCGTCGAGTCGTCCAGGTAACCAAGTCCAATATAACCTATTGCATTCGGATTCTTGGAAACGGCCTGCACCACCACTCCGTTCGATGCCTGGAGAAGGGCCTTGGGAAAAACGCGTGCCCCGAGCAATACCTTTTCCCCCCAGACCTCGTAGGTCCCCGAAGAAGTGTCCCTGGAAAACACGGCGATTTCCTTGTCCGCACCGCCCAGGTCCTTCCAGTTCGTCACCTTGCCTTCATAGATTGCCTTGAGCTGTTCAAGGGTGATATCCGAAAGACTGTTCGAGGGATGAACCACCGGCACGATGCAGTCATAGGCCACGGCAAAGGGAACCGGGTATGCCCCCTTTTCAACGGCCAGTTTCACTTCCTTCTCCTTGATGAAGCGGGAGGCGTTGCCTATATCGGTGGTGCCGTCGATCACGGCCTTGATGCCGTTTCCGGAACCGCCGCCCGAAATAGATATGCGCACATCGGGTTTTTCTTTCATATACGCTTCGGACACTTTCTGCGCAACCGGGAGCACGGTGGTGGACCCTTTGATGACTAGATTCCCAGCCCACACGGACGGGACTCCAAGCATCAACCCTGCAACTGCTCCAATGACAAACATACTTTTCATTTTCATAATTCTCTCCTTTTTTCTGTTTTTGATTTACACACACGATTGTTAAAATTCTGTTAAGATTTCATTACGAATCCGTTACAACCTCCATCATGTTGCGGCGGAACGAACCCCGGACCGCCGGCCGTCATGTCAGGACCTGCACACCGTCCGCAACCCTGATGTGGAGAGAATCTAAAACGCCGGTGTTAGGCTTTTGTTAAGGGGTGATTAGGTTTTGGTGACAGGATCAAAAAAAGGAAAGGAATGAAACTTCAGGATATGCGAAGACCGTCGTTCCTGGTATTCGCCCAGTCTTCACCGCCGGCCGCCGATTTGAAACAAACCGCGGTCCAGGATTCCGCCGGCCGTGAAATTGTTGATGGCCGTAAGGTGGATCGCGAGAATGACGGTCAGCGCTGTGCCGGTAAAAATGGCGATCATGATGGCGATCTGGTACTTGATCGCCGTCATGGGATTGCCCCCGCCCAGGATCACCCCGGTCATCATCCCCGGCAGGGAGACCAGACCGATGGTTGAAATAGTGGCCACCGTCGGTGCCAGCGCCGCCTGGCACGCGTCCCGGATGAAGGGGCTGAGGGCCTCTTTCATACTCGCACCCTGGGCCAGCGCGAGATGGTAGACTTTTTCTCCTTTTTTCAGAGACTCATAAAAGGTACGGATGCCGATGATGTCCGCCCGAAGGCAGTTTCCCAGAATCATTCCGCAGATCGGTATGACATACTGGGCATGAAGGGCCGCTTGCCCCTCCAACAGCAGGAACACGAAAACCATCAAGGGGACTGCGGTTCCTGTCAAAAGCGCCAGGAATAATCCTCCGGCGAGCCTTTTCAAAAGCAAATTGCTGCCCCGGACGATAGAAACGTCCGCCACGGCGATCATCACCAGAACCCAGGCGCCTGTGACCCGTGGGTTGTTGAGATCGAAAATGAACTGGAGGTAGAAACCGACGAACAAAAGCTGGAGAGTCATCCGCGCCACGGCGATCAATGTTCGGCCCAGCATCGGTATTCGCTGCCAGACGATGATTCCCAGCGGGACAGCCAGAAGGAGGTACACCATTGCCAGACGCCAGGGGCTGATATCCATAATCGTCATGCCGGAGCCTCCTTCTGTGGTTCGCTTAATTCTACAATGTTATCAGAAAAACCCATCCATTCCCGGTCGTGGGAAACGGAGAGGATAGTGAGCGACCGGCCGGCTCTCAAAAGATCGATCACGGCATGCTTGGCTGCCTGGTCCAGCGCCGAAGAAGCTTCGTCCAGCAGGAGAATTTCGCGGTCAAGCAAAAGGGCGGAGATCAAGGCGATTCGCTGTCTTTCTCCGCCCGAGAGATCCGTGACATCCTTCTCCGAAATTTCCCCGGGTAATTGAAGGCGATCCAAAAGCCCGGGAATACGCTTCAGGTTTTCACGGAGATGCCGGTTGTTTTTGAAGGAGAAGGGGGTTTCCAAGACGTCGCGGACCTTGCCTGCCGCCATCTCGGGCTCCTGTGCCACGTAAGCCATGTGGGTCCGCAGCTCCCAGACGGAGTGGGCGGTCAGTTTCCTGCCGAAAATCCGGATTGTCCCGGATTCCGGGGCCACAAAACCCAGCAGTGCGCGAAGCAGGCTCGATTTTCCGGAGCCGGATCTCCCAACCAGGGTGGTTTTCTGACCCTGGTCGAGGCGCAAACTCAGCCCTGAAAAGATCGACTGACGATTTACTTTTACAGACAGGTTTTCTATTTCAATGGCCGGAATCTGCACAGAATTCCTAGATGTTGTTTCCATTGGGGATTTCCACCGGATCGAAGTGCAAAAGAAACGACTTTCCCGGCTCTCTTAAGGCTTTTAAAAAGTAAAAACCTTATCGGCTTCCATGGCTAATTCGTATAAATCATCCATCCAGCCGATCGGGCATGTTCCGGAACCCACCAGACCGTGGGATTTCATACACACCCCTCAGACATAAAAATCACCCTCGAATTTATTCATCTCCCCGATGACATTGAATTCGGATCCTTCGCATTTTTCGAAAAGCACCCCTCTGCCAAGCATGAAAACATTCACATCATCGCCCTTTTCGACGCCGGTGTTGGCCAGTCTCATCGCATTGTAAACCGTTTCGCATTCATCTGTCGTTATGATAAAAAGCACATTCATCCCCGACTCCTTCCCCTGAACCCTTCATTTTGACTTTCTCCCGTTGCCCCATAAAGGATCATTGCCGAAACGCTCACTCCTGCATTTCGAGGCCCATCCGCCAGAAGGCTATTTCCAACACCGTGGCCTGGCTGAACGTACGGATTAGCTCCGGCAAACGGCCGGGACCCATCCTTGAAGCTGCAAGGTTGTCCAGCCGTTTCACCGCCGTGGCGGCCACCGCCTGGTACTCGTCTCCGGCATACATATCGATCCATTCCCTGTAGGGATTTGCTTCTAATGCCTTGGCCCCCTTCCCGGCCAGGTTCGTGCCGATCACCGCATAACCTATAACGCAGGGAGCAAGTGCAACATGCAGGTCCAGCACGTCGCCGGCACTCCCCCTCTCAAGCACATAGCGGGTGTAGGCCATCGTGGCCGTGGCTTCCGGGGTCTCCTCGATGCGTTTACGGTTGATGCCCCAGCTGTTGCAGTATTTTACATGAAGCTCGATCTCCTGGTTGAGGTGCGCATCGAGTATAACGGCAGCATCACGCATATCGTCAAGATTATCCGATTTATATACCGCAAGACCCCATGCCCGGGAAAAGTGAATCAGGAAAAGGTAGTCCTGGATAAGGTAGTGGCGGAAGCATTCCTCCGGCAGAGAGCCGTCTCCAAGACGGCGGACGAATTCATGATCGCAGTATGCCCGCCATTCCTCCCGGCACGCTATGCAAAGCCTGCGGAAAAAATTTTTTTCGTTCAAAAAAATACTTTGCGGGTTGCAGTGAGACATGTCTTTCTTATCCATCTTATGATAGCAGTGGGCTATTAATCTAAGAAACTGACTGTTTATTAATTTTATTCTAAAATATGGATATTTTTCTTTTTACATATCGATTTTAGTATATCAGGCCATACAGTTACGCTGACCTCCCCGATATGGGCGGTCCTTAACAGGTACATGAATGTGCGCGACTGACCGATACCTCCTCCGATACTCAACGGTATCTCGTCATTGAGAATCGCCTGATGGTAGGGCAGATGAAGAAAATGTTCCTGGTCAGCCTCCTTGAGCTGCTGGGCCATGGTCTTTTTCGTCACACGAATACCCATGGAGGTCAGTTCATGCCGGCGCTTCGTCACCGGGTTCCACACAAGGATATCACCGTTCAACCCGTGGAGCTGTTTTCCATTCTTTTTGATAGTGGGTGTGATCCAGTCGTCATAATCCGCCGCCCTCATTTCATGAGGATAACCGTCCTCCAGAACGCTGCCGATGCCGATGATGAAAATCGCAGGATGCACATCCCGAACCATCGTCGTTTCGCGCTGTTTGCGGGTGAGATCCGGATAGCGCTCCAGGATTTCCTCGGCATGAAAAAACTCGATTTTCTTTGGTATATCTGGATACTTATCTGTATTAAGCGCCGGAAAATCCTCCTTGACCATCTGATCCGCCTCGTAAATAACCGACCAGATTTTCTCGACGATGTCGCGCAGGAAATCCAGGGTGCGCATGCTCTTATTGATCACACGCTCCCAATCCCATTGATCGACATAGGCGCTGTGGTCGTGATCCAGGAAGTAGTCCTTCCTGACGGCTCTCATGTCCGTGCAGATCCCCTCCCCCACGTCGCAGCCGAACTGTTTCAGCGCCATTCGTTTCCACTTGGTGGCAGCCTGAACCACCTGTGCCTCGATCCCCTTTTCCAGTCCCAGTCCACAGGAAAATTCAATGGGAGTCCGCGAACCGTCCCGGTCCAGGTAATCGTTAACCCCGCTGTCCCTGGATACAATCAGGGGAACCGGCACCATGAAGAGATTGAGTTCCTTACACAGGTTTTCTTCTATAAAATTTTTTATCTTGAACAGGGCCTTCATCCGGTCCTTGGGACCCAGCAGCTCCTGATATTCCCTGGGAAGGATTTTAGGTTCATCCGACTAAAGCGTACTTTGCCTGGTGAAGAGCCATGATTTTGAGATTGAAAAATTCCTTATCTCGAAAGCCGTATGCTTGTCGTTTCATGGTTTTGATTTTGTTATTGGTACCCTCTAAGGG
>OMKS01003693.1_pt1 | contig 11990 bp, 10 predicted proteins | sample 1674721 | NCBI WGS metagenome assembly OMKS01 (sample SAMN06264996, study PRJEB25208) | sediment metagenome | isolation source: hot spring sediment | place: USA: California | collected 2014-09-02 | reverse complement strand
ACGCCAAATTGCATGGTGATCTCCTGAACGTACCGGATAGCAGTTCGGGCGATTATGGCATGAGCCAACCGCCCGCTTGCCCGTTCAGGAGAGGTTAACCGCTATTGATCACCGATGAGATGCGGTCCCCAAACCCGAAGGCATGCAGATCCAGGGTGTGATCGTTGTTGGGACCAAGAAAGAGGCTGGTGCCCATGATGTAAGCCAACGGCAGAACCGCGATGAGCATTGCGAAAGATATTCCGATTATAAGCTTCGGCCTGCGCAGGGAGAAGCTTATCGCTTTGCGGTAACGTTTGCGGATGAACCTGTCCAGAAGTTTCTGCAAGTGCCCCGCTTTTCGCGCGGACTCCGGCACGAACCATCGACTGGCAAGGAAAGGGACGAGGGTCATCGCCAAAAATAGGGATACGAGAAGGGTGAAAATCACGGTAACCGGCATGCTCTTGATGAAATCTCCCGCCATATCGGACATCATGATTATCGGCAGAAAGGCGAGGCAGGTGGTTATCGTGCCGCTGGCTATCGACGGGCCGACTTCGACTGTGGCGTCGATGGCGGCGGGTTTAGGTGTAACTCCGTCGGCGATGAAGCGGTTGATGTTCTGAGTTACCACGATGGCGTTATCGACTATCAGCCCCAGAGCCACAACCAGTCCGGCGATTTGAATCTGCTGGATTCCGAAACCGGCGAGGTTCACGAACCCCATCGAGATGATTATCGCCGATGGGATGCTAATCATAGCTACCGCTGAAGGGCGATTGCCGATGCCCAGCCACGTTATCAGCCCGACCAGAATCACGCCCTGAATGAGGTTCATCAAAAAGCCGAGGATGAAGTCGCGGACGCTGTTGCCCTGGTCAAAGGCGACTTCGAGGGACATGTCGGCGGGAAGTTTAGCCCGGAAATCTTCGACAACGGCGTCCAGTTCCCGTTTGATGTCGAAGATATTCGTGCCCGGCTGTTGAGTGGCGGTGAGGAAAATCGCCTTTTCGCTGTTGAATCTTGCGGTGTGAGCGAGGTCTTCGAAGCGGTATTCCACCTCGGCGATATCTTTCAAATAAACAATTTGCCCGTCGCCGAGAGGAATAGGCGTGTTCGCGAGGTCGTCGATGCCGGCATATGAGCCGCTGGTGGTGATATTGAAGCTTCTTCCGCCTATATCAAGCCGTCCCGCAGGAATGTTCATGTTGTTCGCCTTAATGACGCCTATCACCCGGTCGAGGGGGATATTCATTCGGGACATCTTGTTCAAATCCGCCGACACGCGGATTTCGCGCTGAGGACAGGCGATGATTTCCGTCTGGGCGATACCGCTAATACCTCTGATTTCGTCCTCAAGCTGTTCGAGTTTGCTCTGAAGCTCCACATAGGAGGCGGTTTCGGAGACGAGGGCGAGCTGGATTATTTTAACATCGTCCACCGACCATCGGTAGATTTCGATGGACTGTAGATCTGCGGGCAATTCCGAACGGTTGCCGTTGACCTTCTCGGTGATTTCGCTGTATTTCTCGTCCGGGTCGGCATTCATCTCAAACTGGGCGCCAATTATTGCATAGCCATTGCCGCAGGTCGATGCGACGATGCGCAGATCGCTTATTCCGCCTACAATATCCTCGATTGGCTTGGTGATGAGCTCTTCGATATCCGCCGGCGACGCTCCCGGATAACGCACAATGATCGAAACCCCCGGCGGCTGAACGGAGGGATTCTCCGCTTTGGGCATATTCCAGACCGCGAAGAAGCCGTAAACCACAAGCCCCAGCACGACCATAAGGGTCAGACGGTGGTTATCTACAGCGAATTTCGGGAGGGATTTCATTTTATAAAAAGCCTAATCGATTATCTTTATTTTTGAGCCTTCGGACAAATTTAAAGCTCCCTCGGATATCACCTCGGAAATTTCTTCCAGGCCCCTTTTTACGGCAATCTTATCGTCAACGATGTAACCGAATTCTACCGTAACTTTGCGCGCCGTATTTCCCGCTTCATTCGGCACGAAAACGAAGCCGGTTTTCCCCTCGATTCGCACAGCTGACTCGATGGGCACAAGCCTCATCGCCTCAAGCTTTGAAGGAAAAATAGTTACTTTCGCTATGAGACCCGTTACCAGCTTGAATTCTGTCTCGTCGAGGATGATTTCCACCTCGAAGACCCCCGAATTGGGACTTGGGAACTCCCCTATTTCGGAAACGAAGCCTGAGAAAAGCTCGCCTGGATAAGCGTCCAGCTCGATTCGCGCGGAATCGCTCTCAGCAATTCTAACCAAATCTCTGTCAACTATTCCGCCCTTGACTATCCAGCTCTTTTCCCCCGAACCGAAGATGAAAACCGGCATTCCCTGCGCGATAAGTTCTCGCTCTTCGGCGAGTTTTTTCAGGATGACTCCCTCGGAGGGGGCGCGAATTTCAGAATGTTTGAGGTTGAACTCGGCTGTATTGTGGTCCTGCAGGGCGATGTCGTGGGCGGAACGGGCATTTTGAAGTTGGGCGAGGGGGATGACATCATCGTCGAACAAGTTCTGCGCGCGCTCAAGGTCGCGTTCGGCCTTTTCCAGACCGACTTTGGCCTGATTCACCTTCGCTTGAATTTCCGTCAGGTCGAGTTGCGCTAGAAGCTGGCCCTCGGTAACCTTCTGACCCTCGGAGACATGAATCGTCGAGATAATACCGCCGGTCTTAAAGGAGAGCTTCACGATTTCGCCCGCAGACACTTGCCCCGCGCATATTACGGGCTGAGAAGACATGTCCTGCGTGATTTTTTCGAGGCGCACCGGCACAGGTTTTTCCGCGGTGTCGTTCCGTTGAATACGGTCGCAGGAAAAAAAAAGCAGAATAGTGCCAAATGTCAATAAAAAAATAGATACACTCCTGGCCATTTTCGCCTACCTCTCCGCCCTTGCTACGCCGTCGAAGAGGTCGTCCACGAATTCGTTCCAGTGGGGAATAGGGTCGATTACACTTCCGGTCATCCAGTTCGCGTTGGCGAGACCCATTATCATCGTAACGACGCAGAGGCTCAGCCGCTTGGTGTTCCGCGCTCGAACCGCGCCTTTTTCGAGGGCATCCCGAAAATATTTTTTGATGAACTCGACCGCCATCGAAATCCGTTCGAGGAGTTTCTTGCGGACTTCGGGGTCCTTCATCGCCTCCGCGCGGACTTCGTTGTAGAGCTTGTGGAGCATGGGGTCTTCGGTCAATTTCTTGATGAAAATAATCCCCCCCTGACGCAGAAGTTCCCTTGGAGAGAGGGTTTCGCTCAGGCGGTCAATCTCCTCCCAGATATCGCGGTTGGTCATTATCATTTCGTCGAGGATGGCCATGAAAATAGCCCGTTTGGAATCGAAATACCAATATAGGCCGCCTTTGGTCATTCCGGCCATTTTTGCGATGTCGTTCATGCTGGCGGCGCTGTAACCCTTTTCCGCGATACATTTCCCCGCCGCCTCGAGAATTTTCCTGCGCTTTTCGTCTTTATCTGAATTCATAATCCCGCCTTGTTATAACATACCTACCGGTCGGTATGTTGAATATAAGCCAATTTGCCGTTATATGCAAGAAAAATTTCGCATAAAAAAGGACGGCCGAAACAGCCGTCCTTGAGCTTACGTTTTGGAATCGGGTTATTTGATGAGGCTCACCCTGCGGTTCTCGTCCCTATGGGGGCTGGTGAAGCGGACAAAGTATGTTCCGCTGGCGACTTCCGCGCCGGAATTATCGACTCCGCGCCAGGTAACGTCGTAGAAGCCCGCGTCAAGATCCCTGTCCATAAGGGTTCTGACCTTGCGGCCGGTGATGTCGAAGATCTCGATCTTGACCGGACCGCTCTCGCTCTCCGGAATTCCGAACTCGATGCGGCTTGCGGAATTGAAGGGGTTAGGCGTAGGGCCGGCGAGGAAGAATTCCTTCGGAAGGTCGCCACGGTCTTCGCCCTCTTTCGAGACCCATGCGATGGGGGCGGTAACGATTATCCTGACTTTATGCTTATCCATGGTGCTGGTGAAGGTGTATTCGCTGTTTGTGAGCATATCCATGAAGATGCCGTGGTCGGGGTCTTCGATGAACATCGTGAAGCCTTCCGGCAAGTATTCGATGTTCCACCGGACGGCGACTTTCTGGTCTTTGATGCTCTCGCAGTCGAGGACTGCGTTGTAGATTGTCTGCACAGATCTTTCGCCGGTGTAGAATTCGCTGTATCTTGTATCCCTTTCGTCGGTGAAGAACATTTTGAGGTATGGGCCGGGATAGCAGTAATCGGGAAGTTTTTCGACGAACATTCTGTTTTCCGCCTGAGCCTCGTCGGCGAACTCTTTGAAGCCGAAGGAATTATAGCGGTCGAACTGGCCGGCTTCTTCCGAGAAGATGCCGATATTTGCTTTCCAGCTTGCGAGGACATCCGGTATCGGAGAAGGACGGACTCTCATGCCTTCGGGGCCTATGGTGGTTTTCATTCGCAGAACGAGGGAGTCATCTGCTCCAACGCCATCGGAGGTCTGAAGCCAGAAACCTTCCCAGTTACTCAAAGGCTCACCATATCCGGATTCTCCTACAAGGCATGAAATGGTGAAGTAGGAAGCTTCTCGCCAGGTTTGAATAGTTGCATTAATCCAAGTTGCGCTGACGGCATCTTCGACGGACAGGGTTTCTACTGCAACCCCGGCATTATAGCGGATGATTTCGGCGTTGTGCCAGTAAACCTCATATGTATCTCCGCCGACAACATCCTTATAAAATGGGTTCGCGCACATATTGTAAAACATGCCGCTGTAACCTGCCAGACCGTTCCATTTGGTGAGGGGGATTTCCATCCAGTTTGTCGGGCTTGGTTTGATACCGAGAACGGTAATTTCCATTTCGTCGCAATGATCCTGAACCAGCCAGTAACCATGCCCCGGCCAGAAAGGCTCTACCTGGGGCGATTCTTCTGGGCCGCGATATACGGCATAGGCACCGATATCCCCTCTGTATTTGCTTATCTGCCACCATGAATTGTATTTGCCGGGCCATCCGCCGTCGAAGCTTTCACAAGTCTGCCAGAAGTCGTCGAAGAGGACGAGGTCCTGATCGCCGCGAGTTGCGGGCGGCCAGTATGGGGGATCTGTGCCGTAGAGGGCTCTATGTCTGGCACTGTATGCGGTAGTGTCTTCGACAGGATAGAGGGGAACTCCCATCAGGGAATAACCGCGCCAGACTACCATGTTTGCGTCCAGATTCGCCGGAATAGGCTGGCCGTATGTAATCTGTTTGTCGATGGCCTTGTCCAGCTGTTCCCATTCGCGTAAGTTTACGGTGTACCACTCTTCAGTTCCGCGGACGGTGTGTTCCGGGAATTCGAGGTCGCTTCCGGCGTCGGCCCATTGGGCACCGGGAGTTCCGGTAAACCAGTCGTCATATTCATCGAGGCCGGTGCCTTCAGCGGTAGATGAGTAATTCTCGCCGAACTGATACCAGCGCACCACATCGACTTCGCCGTCGTGGCTTCCCGAAGGGGAATAGACCACGTCAATCTGAGCTCTGTATTGCTGGAAGTAATCCTGATGTTTTGTTGTGAGCCAATCGGTGTAATCGACGGTGTCGGAATATTCGGCGTCGCTTGTCTTTGCGCGCCACCGAGTGTTAAGGTAGCCGGGTTCTTCGCTGAGTCCGCTGTTTAAGAAATATTCCCATTCGGAATATTCGTCTATCCAGATGGTGTCCATGTTTGTAGTGCCGTAAACGGGGGTATTGCTTTCTTTCCACTCTCCTCCGCTAAGGTTGCTGTAGGACTTGTATCTGATGTAAGTGGGGTTTCCGGCGTCGAGGTTCCGATAGTTCCACAAGACCGGGTCGGGATAGGAATCGATCGCAGTTGCGGAGAAAATTACGGGGATGTTATTGATTTGGACAAAACCTTGCCAAACGTATGTCGAACCTGTTGGGGCTTCGAAGAATGTGGGTTTCGACACGGTCTGTCCCGCCGCAGACTCCTTCATCTCGTATGTTCCGCCGGACTTTGGAGTTCCGGTGGAGAAGGAGCTTCGTTCGATGCTGTATTGGCCGAAAGCTGTCAGGCATAGCATCGACACAAGGGCGATAATCAAAGCAAATCTTTTCGATCTATTCATCATGGCCTCCCTAAATGGGGCGAGGAATCTTGGTTCCCAACTCGTATAATTATACACAAATTTCTTCATTTAACAAGTCAAATATTGCCGAACGCTTTTCAATAGTAAAGACACTCTATGGATAGACTCTTTTAAGCGACCTTCGGCAATGTTTACTTTGCACGAAATATGCCATAGGGTAAAGTCCTTGTGTATCAAGGAGATACCTGCGCTCCTATCCTTTTGGGGGGCATATTCCCCATTGCTTCGATGGTGGAGTGGGGAATATTGCCGAATCTATATAAACCGTTCGAACCGCTCGGCGGGAACTTTACAGACCGGGCATTTATTCGGCGGATTTTCCCGAGCGCATAGATAACCGCATACCTTGCAACGCCATACAGGATATTTCAGGTCGCTGGAGAAAGTTTCGCCGGAGGATTTTGCTTTGGACGCCCTGCTTCTTTCCGCTCTGGGAGGGCGGCGTTCGGGGATGGAGTGAAGTTCGGCAGATCCGGCGGCTACTTTGTCGGAGACGTAGAGGGCGCAGTAGCAGGCTCCGAACTCGGCGACGTCCTGATCGCGGTAGTCGCAGGGGCAGATTATATCGAGGTCGGCGCTTTTGTCTCTCTCGGCCAGACGGCATGGGCATGCGGGGTAACCGTAGCGCTCGATGTTCGTAAGAAGCCCTTCCACAAGCCCTTTGGTGAATTCGACATCGGGGTTTAGGAAGTATCCGCCCTCTTCGGCTTCACGCTTGAGGCGCTGGTATTCTTTGTCGATAGCTTCGCTTGAAATGCCCATTATTCCAACATCTCCCGCGTTCTGTCCTCTTTGAATCCGACAATCACCTCATCGTCGATGACCAATGTGGGAAAAGATACGCGCGGGTTGTATTTCTCCACCTCATCGACTGCGGCAGTCTTTTCGTCACCGGAAAGAAGGTCGATGTAGATGAACTCGAACTCCACGCCAAGCTCTTCGAGGAGGGCGCGGGTCTTTTTGCACCAGATGCAGGTACTCAGAGCGAACAGGCGGATGTTGCCGGCTTTTCTGCCTTCTACTTTTTCGAAATTCATAGTTTCCTTTCAGTTTGGCTTGAAGATATTGCCCATAAACAAAATAGCACCGGAGCTTCTCTCGATTATTCCACAGAAAAAGGGTCTATCTATACGCATAGTGAATGGTTCTTCGGGGTCGATGGGTGCCATTGTTTCTCCAACCATTTCGATTGCGGTAACAGCGGCGGCTTCGGTGCCTTCCTCGTCCACTTCGATGAAGGTTTTGTGAATCACACGGCTTATCCATGCGGGGTCTGCGGGGGTAATTCCGCTGAAGTCGGCGGCTGTTTCCTCGAAAGCTTCTTTCATGCCCATGCTTATAAGGGCGTCGTTTAGGGTTACGTCGTATTCCGTTTTGAAACGGGGAAGATACAGCCTTCCTTCCAGATAGGAAAATTTTCCCAGGGTCTCGTTCCACCAGTTGGTGCCTTTATTCTTCATGAACTCGCTCAAATCCTCTCCCTCGGCGGGCAGGACGATTACCATCTCGTAATTGCGGTCTTTATAGGGCAGGCGGATTGCCTGGAAATCATCGGCCTCGAGATAGTTGTAATCGTCGCGTTTGAACATCATCTGCACTTTTTGGGTGCCGCCGCCGTAGAGGTAGAAATCGTCTTCTTTCGTGATGTTGGCGTTGAACTGGTCGAACCACGCGCCTTTGAAATAGACCGCGTTTATCAGGACGAGGATGGCTATAGGATCAAGCTGGTCGAGGATTCTGTCGATTTTGCCGTTGGTTTTTTCCGCGACCCAGCTGTTAATTTCTTTCAGGACTGCGGGGTCTTCGAAATTCCGTTCGTTGGCCGAGGCGTCGTAATATTCCTGAAGTCCGGTGATGTATTCCTCGCGAAAGGGCACCCCTTTTCTTGCCCAGAGGGAGTTAGCTATTTCCAGCTGGACTTCTTCGCTACTCGACAGATGCCATATCAGCTGTTGGTTCGCCTGGTTGAGGGCTTCTATGGGCATTCTGGCGATGTTCATCACCTCGGCCATCTGGGATTTGGTTTTGCCGTCGGCGCCGTTGTAGCACATCTGCAGGGCGATTGCTATTGAGATGGGCGAGATGAAGATGTTTTCGTGGGGGGATGTTTCGGCGAGGCCGTTGAAGAGGGAAAAGCCGAATTCATTATCCGCTTTCACGAGGCCGTAATCGACCTTTTCCGGAACTTCCCCGAAAGCGCAAGCGGCCAGAAAGAGGGTTCCGAAGGCAATGGTGAGCAAAAATAGAGTCTGCATAGTTCAAGTCCTGTTTATGGTTTAACATTTCATTTAAGTTGGGGTATGAGGGGATAAATGTCAAGTTATTTCATTCCGAAGAAGGCGGTTTCTCTTGCGAATCGCCGAGAAATGATTATCATTTCAATATTAAAACAGGAGACGAGTATGGGTTTTATACCGGAAGAAAAAACCGAGGGCACGCGGCTAAAGAAGGACAGGCCGAACTATGCGGCATATTGGACGGTGGCCGTTATCGTAGGAATAGTGGTGGCTATTCTTCTCAAACAATTTGTTGTTAAGGGATATTACGTTACCACGGAAAACATGCGCCACAACCTTTTGCCGGGGGATGTTGTTTTGGTGGAGAAGGTCAGCACCCACAAGATTACCGACCGGAACTCCATCATTTGCTTTACCTACCCTGCGGAGACCTCTCAATATCGTTTTGGCAGGGCTGTGGGCAGAGGATTGGACATCATCGAGATTATCGATAAGCAGTTATTCGTGAACGGGCGGCAGGTAGATTTGCCTCCCAGAGCTTATTTCGCGGACAGCAACATCGAAACGGACCCCTTTTCCTTGCGGGACAATTTTGGACCTTTCACTGTGCCGGAGGGTCATTATTTCGTCCTTGGGGATAATCGGGACAAGGCAATCGACTCGCGCTCTTACGGGACTGTGCCCTATACTTATGTTTTGGGCAAACCCATGTTTGTTTACGGGGGATGGAAACTCGACCCCCACGCTCCGAAGGTTATGGGGCTTATGGATATTTTCGATGTGATTATCTACAACCTGACGAACTTCTTTAACCGCCTCGATTTGAGCCGTCTCGGCAAAACTGTTCGGTGATGGGTCGGGGTTGTTATGTCCACGTTCCCTTCTGCGCGGGCGGGAAATGTCCCTACTGCGCCTTCTATTCGGTTCCCTACCGAAGTGAACTCGCCGATAAATTCATTTTAGCCCTTGTCGAAGAAGCTCGCCGTGAAGGGTTCGCTGAAATCGACACCCTCTATTTCGGCGGTGGAACTCCGACTTCGCTGAGCGCAAATCAACTGGAGAGATTGCTGTCTAAGCTTCTACCGATTATGCGCCTTCGGGATAACGCCGAGATAACCTTCGAAGCCGGCCCAGAAACCCTCGATGACGAAAAACTCGCTATCCTTCGGAATCAGGGCGCTGGACGGCTTTCGATAGGCGTCCAGTCCTTTTCCGAGGGGATTTTGGAAACACTCGGAAGACGTCACAGCGTGGAATCGGCTAATCGCGCCATACGGTCAGCGTTAGGCCATGGCTTCGAGGTTTCCATCGATCTGATGTATGGAATTCCCGGCCAAAGCATGGCCGATTGGGAGGAGAGCCTTGGTGCCGCAGTATCTGCGGGAGTGGATCATGTCTCGCTCTACTGCCTTTCCTTCGAGGAAAATACCCCTTTCGAAGCTCTGCTCATCGATGGCAAATTAGCTCCAATCAACGATGAGGAAGAGTCCGCCATGTTCTTTCGAGCGGTGGAATTTCTCGGCGCGGAGGGATTTGCGCGATACGAGTTTTCCAATTTCGCGCGGAAGGGGAAGGTCAGCCGTCACAACCGCAACTACTGGCTTGGAGGGGGATATTACGGACTCGGCCCCTCCGCCCATGCTTATTATCCGGGGCCGAAATATTGGATTCGAGGGGGGAATACGCCTAACATCGAGGATTACATTGGAAAACTGAGCGAAGGCGAGAGTCCGCGCCTTTTCGAGGAAAAACTCACCCCGACCCAGCTTGTCGAGGAGTTCGTGATGTTGCGTTTGCGACTTGCTGAAGGATTCTCCATCGATGACACTCAGGAAGCTCTTCCGCAAATCGGCGGGGAATTCTTATTTGAAGCCCTTCGAAGCCCGATTGAAAGGGGCTTTCTGAAAATGGAATCCGGCCGAGTTTTTATTCCGGAAGAGATGCTTTTTGTGGCGGACAGCTGTATTGTGGAGGCGTTTCGCGCTGTGGAGAAGGCTTTGAGCAATAAAAAACCCTCGAACACGCAATTCGAGGGTTTCGCGGAAAAAGAGGATGATTCTCTCTAACTTATTCCCAGATATGTAACTTCGCCGGAAAGTATCCTGTTGAGGATTTTCACGAATTTGCCTCCGTCGTCGGAGAAGTTGACTGGGTAGTTCTGAATCTGGGCGATGCTCAGAGCTCCGGCCTTTTCTGGCCTATTAAGTTCGAAATTGTTATTGTGATGGCGGACTCTTTTTTGACGCGAACTCTGAGTCGCTATTGCGGCGCATCGGCTGGAACAGTATTTCGGTGTATATTTGGCTCCGACCTTTATTAGAAAAGTGTTATCGCAACCTTCTCTCTCGCATTTTTTTAGTGCCCTTGGCAGTTTTTTTCTCGGCATGATGAGCCTCCTAATCGTTATCTTCGCTCTTGTTTAATGCGGAAATCGTGCCAAAGAGGATAAGCGGGCGTAATAGATTGAATTTCAAGAGCTTATGTGTATCCCGGAAGAAGAAGTAAAGATGTATCCTTCTAAATTGGGGAATATGCCCCACGCAGGAAAGGATTATTCCCGAAAACACTTGATTGAGAAAGGTTTTGAAAGTATATTTCAATCATGAAAAAACGGATTGATACTGGTCTGGAGAATCTTCTGAAATCCCCGCGAAGCTTGCCGCTGGGCAATTCGCCGGCTCTGCTCTGCCATGAGGCTTCGGTTACCTCGAAAATGGTTCACGCCGTGGACGCTCTGCAATCCGCAGATGTCCGATTGAAAGGAATCTTCGGGCCTCAGCACGGGGTTTTCGGGACGGATCAGGCGAATATGGTGGAATGGGAAGGGGGCGCCGAGTTTCACGGAATCCCAGTCTATTCATTATATGGGGCGAATCGAAAGCCCACAGCGGAGATGCTTTCCGGCGTATCTTCGATGATAATCGACCTTCAGGATGTTGGCGCGCGGTATTACACTTACATCTGGACAGCCCTGCTCTGCCTTCGGGCGTGCGCGAAAAAAGGCATCCCGGCGGTAGTTTGCGACAGGCCGAACCCTATCGGCGGGGAAATTATCGAGGGGCCGGGAATCGACGAGGGTTTCGAGAGTTTTGTCGGCATGGCGAATATTCCCGTGCGACACGGCTTGACTATCGGCGAACTGCTGTGTTTGCTGGCTGAGCGGGAGGGTATCGCCGAGTTTCTTCACATTTCGAAGATGTCCGGTTGGTGTCGGGAAATGAGCTGGCCGAACACGAGACTCGACTGGATAAATCCCTCGCCAAACATGCCCGGTTACTTGACCTCCCTCGTTTACCCTGGGGGGTGTCTTCTGGAGGGAACGAATATCTCCGAAGGCAGGGGGACTACGCGGCCTTTCGAATATATCGGCGCGCCATGGATAGACAGCAGGGATCTCGCGGCTGTCTTGGACGCCGAATGCCTTTCGGGGGTGGTTTTCCGGCCTACCGAGTTCAAACCGGTTTTCGATAAATACTCGAACGAGATTTGCCGGGGAATACAGGTTCATATCGCCGATGAATCCGCTTTCAGACCGGTTTTGACCTATTATTCGCTAATCAAATGCGCTCGAAATCTATATCCCGATGAATTTACGTGGGCGAATCCGCCGTATGAGTATGAATTCGAGA
>OMKS01003692.1_pt1 | contig 11993 bp, 12 predicted proteins | sample 1674721 | NCBI WGS metagenome assembly OMKS01 (sample SAMN06264996, study PRJEB25208) | sediment metagenome | isolation source: hot spring sediment | place: USA: California | collected 2014-09-02 | reverse complement strand
CCATGAAGACTAGCGAAAGCAGCGAGGTTTTCTTTTTTTCCTATGATAGGGGTAGGGCTTTCCTTAGAGGGATGAGAACCCTTTTCTCCAAAGTAGCCGATGTTGTCTCTAAGGGCGATTCCGTAGCGGTGAAAGTTCACATGGGAGAATATGGCGGTAGTGCTTTCCTTCGCCCACCGATAGTGCGCCGGGCATGTGACCTGATTAAAGAAGCTGGGGGCAAACCGTTTGTCACCGATACCACTACTCTCTATCCCATGGGGAGGTTCACTGCCAGCCGATACCTGTCTACAGCGGCTTTCAATGGATTTACCGAGGAATCGGTGGGAGCGCCTGTGGTTATCGCTGATGGGGAACAGGGCTATGACGGGGAGTGGGTGGATATCCCCAGGCGGGTTTCTGATTGCTCTTTAGACAAAGTAAAGATAGCCAAAAGGATTTTCGATGCCGATTCTATGATTGTTCTTTCTCATGTCAAAGGACATCCGCTATCCGGCTTTGGCGGTTCTATCAAGAATGTGGCCATGGGTTGTGTTACCAAGGAATCGAAGGCTGCTCAACATAGGGTAAATCGGGCTCTCATCGACCTCTCCAGGTGCACAGGCTGTGGACAGTGTGTTGAAGTTTGTCCCTTTAAAGCCTTATCTTTATGCGAGGAAAAAATGGTGCGTGATGATGAAAAATGCATGGATTGCAGTCATTGTCTTTATCTTTGCCCGGAGGGTGTTTATTCCTTGCCTCCCGGAGCGCAAGAGAGGATTCAGGTTTATCTGGCTCACGCTGCCGCTGGGGTGCTAAGCCGGTTTCATTCCAGAGTAGCTTTTATCAATTTCGTCCAGGATGTAACGCCATTGTGTGACTGCGCTACGCCGTCAGGCTTGCCAGTAGTTCCCGATATTGGCATACTTGCCTCCACAGATGTAGTGGCTATTGATAAGGCGTCGTTGGACTTGATTGCTCAAAGCAAGCCCATCGGAAAATTTGCTGGCATAAGCTCTCCCGATGTACTAGGCAAGATACATGGTACAGACAGCTTGGTCCAAATAAGAACGGCCCAGGAGCTTGGCTTGGGCAGCATGGCATATGAGCTAAAAGAGTAAAAATAAAAATACAAAGTGGCAAAGCAGAATTTAAAAGTGAATTTAAGAGTCGCGGAAGAAAGTAATTTTTGCAGTTTAACTGGTAATTTTAGTTTCTTAATCTTTAGTTTTTGATATTTCTCTTAGGATTTAATCGGGAAGACGACACGGAGTAGGATGGAAGATATTGAACTGGCTCGCTCTCTTCTGGAGGAAGAGAAATGGAATCTCGTTATAGTTCAGGAAGGGCAAGTCCTTTTCAGTTCCAGAGAGCGGGGAATAGCCACCTTTTTCCAGACCATCCAGAGTATGGGAGCCAGTATACATAACGCTGCGGTGGCTGACCGCATCGTGGGCTTAGCCGTAGCCATGCTTTGCCTTCATGCCCGGGTGACCTCGGTATATGCTGGCATAGCAAGCCAGGGGGCACTTGATATGCTGAAGGGCCACGGGGTATCTGTCAGTACCAAGAACATAGTTCCTTATATCTCTAACTACGATGGTACAGACCTGTGTCCTTTTGAGAAGATGGCAGAGAATTCAGAAACCCCGGCTCATTTATTTTCCACATTGAAATCAATATTTGGGGGTTCTAATGGTGATGGAGAGGCGTTATCATAGGAACTTCTGGCTTGCCGTTGTTGGTCTGGCAATAGTGGCTATTTCCAGGTCAGGCAACGAATCTGTGGATTAGCAAGGCGATGAAGTCAAGTGGTAAAAAAAGTCGGCGGATAGTATTCCTCTCGCTTGTCCTTATCTTGTTACTTCTTCCTCTAGCGAGTTGCTTCTCTGGTTTCACAAGACAGGAGCTTCGCCTCTGGGATATCGGTCCCATGACACTCGACCCGGCGATTGCTGCCGACATGTCTTCCTATACCTACATTGTGCACATCTTCTCCGGCCTGGTCCGTCTTGACCATGAAATGAATATAGTGCCTGATATTGCTGAGAATTGGGAGCAAAGCCCCGATGGCAAAACATATACCTTCTACCTGCAGCGGGGGGTGAAATTTCATGACGGCAGAGAGGTTAAAGCTGCCGATTTTAAATACTCCTGGGAGCGGGCCTGCCACCCCGATACCGGCTCCGGTACGGCAGATACGTATCTGGGCGATATCGTCGGTGCCAGAGATATGCTGGCGGGGGAAGCTGACGAAATCTCCGGGGTTGAGGTCGTCGAAGACTATACCCTTCGGGTTACCATTGATGCCCCCAAGGCATACTTCCTGAACAAGCTGACTTATCCCACCGCCTTCGTGGTTGATAGGGATAACGTAGAATCCGGGCCAAACTGGTGGAGGAAGCCAAACGGGACGGGACCATTTAAGCTAAAGGAATGGGAATCAGGTGAGTATCTGCTTTTGGAGTGCAGCCAGATTTATTACGGCGAGCAGGCTAAACTGGAGCGGGTCATCTTTGACCTTCGACTTCATCCGCCCATGGCTTTGTATGAATTGGGGTATATTGATGTCGCCCCTGTTTACGGGGCTTATATTGACCGGGTACGTGATGAGACCGGCCCGTTTTATCCCCAGTTAGCCGTAACCCCTGAACTCAGCCTCTATTATCTCGGCTTCAACACTGCCGAACCTCCTTTCGACGACGTTAACGTCCGCCGCGCCTTCTGTCATGCCGTGGATAAAGAGCATATCGCTGAGGTGATATTGAGGGATATGGTGGGTGTAGCCGATGGTATTTTGCCGCCCGCCATGCCTGGCTATAACGAATCTCTCGAAGGGCTGGACTACGATGTGGAAAAAGCTATTGAACTCATCGCTGCCTCGAAATACGGAGATGTCTCGAACTTGCCCTCTATCACCCTCACCGTCGACGGCTATGGCAATTATATTCCCGGTTATCTGGGCGCCATCATCCAGGAATGGCAGCAGAACCTCGGCGTAGAAATCTCGGTGAGGCAACTGGAAACAGAGAATTTCCTTTATAACCTGAAACAAGAAAAGGATGAGATATTCGTAATGGGCTGGATAGCTGACTATCCCGACCCGCATATTTTCCTGGATATCCTCTTTTATACCGGAAGCGAAAATAATAACTTTGAATACAGCAATCCCGACCTGGATGCTTTGCTCGACCAGGCAGCTATAGAACAGGATGAGACCGTCCGCCTGGCTATATATCAGCAAACTGAGCAGCTGGTGGTTGATGAAGCCCCCTGTCTCCCCCTGTGGCATGGCACCAACTATATCCTGGCGAAGCCTTATGTCAAAGGTTATGAACTCAGCCCCCTGGGCGTTCCCGACCTGAGCAAGGTGTATATCGACAAGACATAGGGCGAGGATTTACTCCCCGCCGCATACAAAGGGTCGGGACTCGTCCCCGACCTTATAAACATTTTGTAGTTGCCCCGATATAATCGGGGCAGCCCAATAAACTTGTCCCCGCGAAGGCTGGGATTGGGCAACTACATTTTATTTTTAGTCACTCTCACCAAGCCATGATGGTATAATGATAAGGGATGGAAAGGGAGGCGATGCTCTATGAGACACTCCCTGGCGACAGGGTGAGGTGTCATGTTTGCCAGTGGAGGTGCCTTATTAACCCCGGTAAGCTCGGCGTCTGCCGTATGCGTATCAATCGGGATGGCAAGCTATACAGTATGAATTATGCCGAGGTATCCTCGATGGCAGCCGACCATATCGAGAAAAAACCTCTGTTTCATTTCTTCCCAGGCACCTTTGCCCTCTCTTTAGGCACGTGGGGATGCAATTTCCACTGCAAGGGATGCCAGAACTGGGAGATTTCCTGCATGGATATCCCGCGAGGTTCTCAGCAGTTGGTTCCGGAAAGGGAGATAGAGCTAACCAAAAGATATGATTGCCAGGGCATTGCCTGGACTTATAACGAGCCGACGATTTGGTTTGAATATACGCTGGACTCAGCCAGGCTGGCTAAAGCAAATAATCTATACACTGTGTATGTGACCAATGGCTATGCTACGCCTGAGTCGCTGGATACCATAGGTCCCTGGCTGGATGCTTGGAGGGTAGATGTCAAGGGCTTCACCGATGGTTTTTATCGGCAACTAGCCAAAATCCCCCACTGGCGGGGCATTCTGGATGTCGCCAGGCGGGCTAAAGAGAAATGGAATATGCATGTCGAGGTGGTGACCAATATCATTCCTACGATGAACGACGACGAGGAGCAGCTCAGGAACATTGCTACCTGGATTCGGGATGCTCTGGGTGAGCTTACTCCCTGGCATGTGACCCGGTTCCATCCCCTGCGCGAATTTACCCATCTGTCGGCTACTCCGCTATCGACTTTGGAGAGGGCATATAAGATTGGGAAAGAGGCGGGGTTGAAATTTGTCTATCTGGGCAATGTGCCGGGACACGAATATGAAAATACCGTGTGTTATTCCTGCGGCAAGATGGTTGTCCGTCGCCTTGGCTATGATACCCAGGTAGTGGGGCTGGATGACTCGAGGTGTAAATTCTGCGGAGCTGAGCTTAATTTCCGGATAATGTAGTTGCCCAATCCCAGCCTTCGCTGGGACAAGTTTATTGGGCGAGGAAGGCCTGATAAATCAGGCAACTACGGATGTGTTGGGAACAACGGAGCCTGATAAATCAGGCAACTACAGGTTGTATCAAAATGATGACAGACTAAAAGATGAGAGCGGTTAAGGATATACGTTTAAAAGATTATGATTACTCCTCAGACGGGTTTTATTTCGTAACAATTTGTACTAATTACCGAAAGCCTTATCTGACGGGCAAAAGCAAGGAAATAGTTGCTCAATTTATCGAACAATTACCCTACAAGATAAGCGGAGTAAAAGTAGATTACTACCAGATAATGCCCTCTCATATTCATCTAATATTGGTTTTGGAAGAGTGTCAACTCAGGCTATCTGAAATTGTCAGAAGGTTGAAAGCAATAACTACAAAGCAAGTGCGATTTAAGTTGTGGCAACCGAATTACTATGAGCATGTGATCAGAGATGACAAAGCACTAACAAAGGTCCGAGGATATATTCAAAATAATCCACTGAAGGAAAGGTTAGAATTGTAGTTGCCCAATTCATTGGGCGAGGAAGGCCTGATAAATCAGGCAACTACAGGGGTACAGGTAATGACGAGGAGGTGATTTATGGTAAAGGGACTTCATCCTGTGGTGAGACTGGCCAGGGAGACGGTGGAAAGCTATATCCGGGAGGGGAAAACGCCCACGCCGAGAGAGTTGACTCCGGAGATGAAAGAACGGGCGGGGGTTTTCGTTTCCCTCCATAAGCATGGGCAGTTAAGAGGATGTATCGGCACTTTTGAGCCAGCTAAGGATAATGTGGCTGAAGAAATCATTGCCAATGCTGTTAGCTCATCTACCATGGACCCTCGCTTCCCCCCGGTGACTGCGTCTGAGCTCGATGACCTGGAATACAGCGTGGATATCCTTACCAGGCCTGAGCCAGTCACGGATATCAGTCAGCTTGACCCCAGGAAATATGGCGTTATCGTGGAGAGTGGCGGTAAGAAAGGACTTTTGCTGCCTGATTTGGAAGGTGTGGATAACGTGGAGGAGCAGATTGCTATTTGTCGGCTCAAGGCGGGAATAGCAGCTTACGAGCCGGTTAAGCTCTACCGCTTTCGGGTAAGAAGATTCAAGTAATAAGTCATGATTACCAATGATGGATACGATGCCTCTTTTTGACCTGCCCGAGGAAAAGGACTTGCCTCAGAGTATGCCGTTGGCGGCAAGGATGCGACCACAGACTTTTGCCGAGTTCGTAGGGCAGGAGCATTTGATTGCCGAGGGACGGGTTCTCCGGAAATGCATCGAGGCAGACCAGCTGCCTTCCATGGTATTCTGGGGGCCACCGGGCAGCGGAAAAACAACTCTGGCTCAGCTCATCGCCAATGTCACCAGGGCACAATTCAGCCCTTTGAGCGCCGTGAGTGCCGGCGTGGCTGATTTGCGACGGGTAATCGACCAGGCCAGGAAGAGGCTCAAACAGTCGGGACAGAGAACCATCCTCTTCGTTGACGAGATTCACCGTTTCAATAAGGCGCAGCAGGATGCCGTATTGCCTTTCGTGGAAAATGGTACGGTGACTTTCATCGGGGCAACCACTGAAAACCCCTCCTTCGAAGTCATCTCGCCGCTTCTTTCTCGCTGCCGGGTTTTTCGGTTGAATCCGCTGAGCGATGACGAGGTCAGGCTCATTGTGGAACGAGCCATCAGGGATGAAGAAAGGGGGTTGGGCAAGTCCACGATTAGCATAAGTGAGGATGCTCTGCGCCACCTGGTGACCATGTCCAATGGGGATGCTCGGGTGGCTTTGAATGCTTTAGAGATGGCGGCTTTTGCTACTTTGCCTGATGGCGAGGGCTTGCGGTCGATAGACCTGTCGGCTGTTGAGGAGGCGTTGCAGCATCGGGCTTTGCTCTATGACAAGAGTGGTGACCAGCATTATGACCTGATTTCGGCACTGCATAAATCTTTACGCGGCTCCGACCCCGATGCTGCCTTGTATTGGCTGGGACGTATGATTGAAGCGGGTGAAGACCCTCTCTATATCGCCCGTCGCCTCGTGCGCTTTGCTTCTGAGGACGTGGGTATGGCTGACCCTCAAGCCTTGCTGATAGCAGTATCTGCCCAGCAGGCAGTGCACTTCGTGGGCTTACCCGAAGGCAACCTGGCTCTAGCGGAAGCGGTGGTATATCTGGCAGTCGCTCCCAAAAGCAACTCGTTATACCAGGCTTACTCCCGGGTTCAACAGGATATCCAGCATAGCCGAAATGAGCCTGTGCCACTCCACCTGCGCAATCCGGTAACCGACCTGATGCGACGGACGGGATATGGGAAGGGCTATAAATATGCCCATGATTACCCCGACCATTTCGTCAGGCAACAGAACCTGCCACCGTCCCTTCAGGGAAAACGCTATTACATCCCTGCTGACCAGGGCTATGAAAAGGAGATTGCTGATAGGTTGAGAAAGTGGTGGGGAGAAGATAAAGGCTAGTCTTTCAACGTTGCAATACAATCCGTAGTTGCCTGATTTATCAGGCTTTTAGCTTTTTGTCATTGCAAGCACCTGGAAGGTGCGCGGCAACGCCGAAAACAAAATCCTAAATGCTAAACAATATCAAATGACCAAAAACCCAATGTCAAAAAGGGTTTTGAAGTTGGAACTTAGATATTGGGATTTGTTTAGGATTTAGTGCTTTGAACTTCAGATTTGGTGCAAACGATGTGCTATAATAGGTGGCGTAGCTGAGGAGAACTTCGGGATGAGAAGTGTATTGACGGAGGTGCACGTTGGTTAAATTTTCCCTGACTCCCAAGGATATGGGGTTTTATGACCTATTCGAACAAGATACGAGTAACCTGGTCGTTGCCGCGGAAAAGCTGGTTGACCTCTTTGACAACTATGAAGATGTTGAAGTGAAGGCCAAGCAACTAAAGGATTTGGAACACCGGGGTGACATCATCACTCACGAGATAATACAAAGGTTACACCGCACCTTTGTCACTCCTATTGATAGAGAGGATATTAACCTCCTGGCTCACAGCCTGGATGACGTGATGGACTTTATCGAGGCTGCGGGCAGGACGGCCCACCTTTATCGTATTACCCAGCCTACAGAACGGGCCCGGGAGCTAGCCCGAATTGTGGTCAAGGCAGCCTATAAGTTGAATGAGGTTATGCCCCGTCTGCGCCACCGTGACCAGTTCCCTTGGATTCTCAAGCAATGTGTAGCAATCAACACTCTGGAAAACGAGGCTGACGACGTGCAACATGCCGCCCTGGCTGAGTTGTTCGAGGTTTGTCATATGGACGCCTGTGAGGTAATCAAATGGCGTGAAATCTATGAACACCTGGAAACCGCCACGGACAGGACGGAAGACGTCGCCAACGTTCTTGAGGGTATAGTATTGAAGCATGCCTGAACTCGCTCTGCTGGTTCTGGTAATCATAACAGCCATCGGCTTTGGTGTAGCTAATGGTTTTAATGATGCCGCTAATAGTGTTGCTGCTTCTATTGGCTCCCGGGCTCTTTCACCTCGAAATGCCATAATACTGGCTGGCTTTTGTACCTTCGCCGGTGCCGCTACCGGCCTGGAGGTTGCCAAGACAGTAGGCAAAGGTATTCTGGTTCCCGAAGCAATATCATATCTGACGTTGATTGCTGCTTTGTTGGCGGTTATTATCTGGGTCTCCTTAGCTACTCGTTATGGTCTGCCGGTAAGCTCAACTCACAGTCTGCTGGCCGGGTTGGCGGGAGCGGGTATAGCGATGCTGGAAAGTACAGCCGCGGTGCAGTGGCACGTCATGCAACGGCCGTTGCTCTCGGTGATTAGTGCCCCCGCCCTTGGTTTTGTCGGTGGCCTTGTGGTGCTGGTTATTCTACTGTGGCTCTTCAGGAGAGGTGCCCCGGCCAAACTACGAGTCATTTTTAGTCGTCTGCAATGGCTTACTACCGCCTTTTTGGCATATAGTCTTGGTAAGAATAACGGCCAGATGCCCATAGGACTCATTGCTACGGCACTGGTGCTTTATTACAAAGATGAGAGTCTGTGGGAGCGCCTCTCATTGTTGGATGCTGGCACGTGGTGGATAATAGTTGTATCGGCTGTGGCTATTGGTTTCGGTACTGCTGTAGGCGGCTGGCGGGTTATTAGAACGGTGGGATTCAGGATTACTGCCCTGCAACCGATTCACGGTTTTGCTTGCGATTTCTCAGCGGCTGCTGTCATTGAAAGTGCCTCACAACTCGGTATTCCTGTAAGCACTTCTCATTGTGCCACCGCAGCAGTAATGGGGGTGGGTGCCACTAGACGGCTTTCTGCAGTAAGGTGGGGAGTAACCACGAATATCCTGTTGGCCTGGGTTTTGACCTTCCCGATATGCGGTGCCCTCGGCTGGATAATAGCGTCGCTTCTGAAGATTGTCTTCTGAGGCGACAAAACCTCTTTGCCTCTTTAGAACACCTGTGCTATGATGGGCCGGTGAAACTATTGCCGGCGGCCCTTCAAAAGCAGGATTATAACCTGGCAGCTCATGTCCTCGTCTATGGCCTGGTCAAAGCCTCGTTAATAAACCCCAAAAAATCCCCGAGTGTTCCCCCTCTTAAGGTAAGAGGGGCAAGGGAAGTTATGAACACAGATTTTCAGGCGCCCCGTAGTAATTGTTATGGCAGCAAAAGGAAAAAGCAAGAGAAAGAGTAACCCGCGGGGTTTCTATGGCCGGGCTCTGGACGAGGCAGAAAAACTTGAACTGGAGGAAGCTTCTCAGATCGAAGGAATTGACGAGGAGATTGCTCTTCTCAGGTTAAAGCTCAGGGAACTTCTGGAGGAGCAGCCGGAGCGAATTGACCTGCACTTCGAGGCAGCCAATATCATAGCCCGGCTGGTAAGGACCAGGTATCAAATTACCAGAGAGCAGAAGAAGTCTCTCAAGGAAGCTATCCAGAAAGTCTTGACCGAAGTCGCTGTGCCCCTGGGGGTCGGGGTGGGCATAAAGGTGGCTAGCCGATAGATTTGGGCGAGATAATCTTCGTCGCTGAGGATTAAGATTGCCACGCTCCGCATTCGCTCTGCTTGCAATAACGTATGGGGTGTCATTGCGAATCATGATTTATCGGGACGAAGCAATCTTCTGGGGTGAAGGGATAAATGGTCGGGGACGAGCCCCGACCCTACGGTGGCTTTTTTATGGCAAAGTAGCTCGTCATTCTTCGTTCGCCCCGGCGAATCATAAAATTAACTGTCATTCTGATAGAGCCCCGATATATTGTAAAATAAGTTGTCATTCTGAGGGAGCGAGGCGACCGAAGAATCTAAGAGAAAGTCAGGATTATGAAGCAATACTATGTTTACATCATGACCAATAACTCGAGAACACTTTACACAGGTGTTACTGACAATTTGGTCCGCCGTGTATATGAACACAAAAATAAGCTCGTTGAGGGATTTACTCAAAAATACAATATCACAAGGTTAGTACATTATGAGATTACCAGTGATGTGCAGGCTGCCATCCAAAGAGAAAAGCAAATTAAGGGATGGTTGCACAAGAGGAAAATTGCTTTGATTGAAGCAGCAAACCCGGAATGGAATGATTTGAGTGAAGGATGGTATGAAGAGTAGACGAATTTTCTCCTTCATGGAGACTGCTTTGAATGGGGGTGAGATCCTTCGTCCCGATGCAATCGGGACTCAGGATGACAACAGTAGGATTTATTATGGTTGGGGGCTGACGGCTGGTGGCTGATAGCTGACAACTAACAGCTAACTATGAAACTAAGACCTTACCAACTGGAAGTAGCCCGGGCGGCTGTGGACTCTATCCAGAAAGGGATGGGATTGACCTTTTCCGTGGAGATTGCCCGCCAGGGAGGTAAAAATGAGCTTTCAGCACATCTGGAAGTTCTGCTGTTAACGCTATATATGGTCAGGGGAGGCAATATCGTAAAGTGCTCCCCGACCTTTAAGCCTCAGACCGTTATCTCTATGGAAAGATTGAAACAGAGGCTGGATGATTTTGGATTTGACGGCATTTATCGTCTCCACATGGGCTATATTATCCAGCTCGTCAACGCTAAAGCCGTCTTTTTGTCGGCTGAGGGCTCCTCTTCAGTAGTGGGACACACCGCTGACATACTTCTGGAGATTGATGAAGCACAGGACGTCGGCAAGGAAAAGTATACCAGGGAATTCCGCCCCATGGGCTCAGCCACCAACGTGACTACGGTTCTTTATGGCACTGCCTGGGACGATAGCACCTTACTGGAGGAGGTAAAGCAAGCTAACCTGGAACTGGAAAGGAGGGACGGCATTAAGCGCCACTTCAGATATGATTGGCAGGAGGTAGGCCGGTACAATCCCGAATATGTCAGGTTCGTCCAGGCGGAGCGGCAAAGACTGGGTGAGGAACATCCCCTGTTCAGGACTCAATATGCTTTATTACCTATCACCCACGGCGGCGGCTTCCTATCGCGGCAGCAGATAGCCCTGGTGCTGGGACAACACCGGAGGCAATCGCATCCTGAGGGGAAGAATACCTATATTGCCGGTGTAGATTTGGCCGGGGAACACGAATGGGAAATGAGGCTGGAGGACGTCCTTGCCAGCCACCCTAAATGTCATTCCGTGCTGGACACGGAATCCAGGAGGGGTTGTGTAACACTGGGTTCCCGCTTTCGCGGGAACGACAGGGAAGTTGATTCAGGGGGCAGTGGACATGACTCCACGGTAATCACCATTGCCGAGGTGGATGCCACCAGTCCATCGCAGCCGGTGTTGAAAGTCGTAGAACAATACCGGTGGACAGGAACGCCGCATAGCCGGCTTTATACCCAGATGACGGATATCCTTAAGAATGTCTGGAACTGCCGAAGGATAGTGGTGGACGCCACCGGCATCGGTCAGCCTGTAGCCAGCTTCCTCAGAACGGAGCTCGGAAGCAGGGTCATCCCGTTCGTCTTTACCTCAAAGAGCAAGTCCGACATAGGCTTTGAGCTATTGTCCTTTGTCAATTCCGGGAGGCTTAAACTCTACAAGCAGGATGGCTCCATGGAGTATAAAGAGACCCTGTTTGAGCTGGAGAGAGCCAGGGTGCGGTATCGCCCCAACCAGACGATGAACTTTTATGTTGACCCTCAAGAGGGACATGACGATTTTCTCGTGAGCCTGGCTCTGGTGGTAAAAGCTGCTGAAGGGCTTAGCCCGAGGGGAGCCAAAGGGTGGCTCAGGGAAAGCTAGGCAGGTTACCCTTGGTGTCATTGCCAGTCCCGATAAATCGGGACTTCCCTTTACAGGTGGGGATGAGGCTTAGCTAGCTAGCGGGAAAGGATTCCCGCTAGCCTCGAGTAGGGGCGGGTCTTGTCCCAACTTCGTCGAGGATGCTCGACATGGTCGGCATACCCGCCCATTGATATATCCTGTCTC
>OMKS01003690.1_pt1 | contig 11997 bp, 6 predicted proteins | sample 1674721 | NCBI WGS metagenome assembly OMKS01 (sample SAMN06264996, study PRJEB25208) | sediment metagenome | isolation source: hot spring sediment | place: USA: California | collected 2014-09-02 | reverse complement strand
GCCTTAATACCTTACAAAAATTTTATGCGGAAGTTGAAAAGTTAGGTACAGAGAGATCAAAATTATTCATATCGTCTTTACCTGATTCTATAAAATCAATCATCACTAAAAAATTATCCGAAAGTGAAAATTCTATTCTGCTGCTCTTTCCCGATGTTAAATCTGTTAATGAAACAAAAGTTGAGTTGATAATTCTCGGTTTGGAAAAAAGTGTAATTGCAATTGATAATTTTGATGAAGAAACAATTCAAGAAAAACTCACGGAAATAAATCAGAAAGAAAAATTAATATTAATCTCAACTTACAGTATTCTGCAGACTCGGTTTCCATCAATAGATTCAATTGAAAAGCATACTACAAAAATTGTAAGCGGAACGGAATTCAGTTACGATGAATTAATAGAATATCTAAGTCTACTCAATTACGACAAAGACCGCTTTGTAGACGGACCCGGTTGTTTCGCGGTTCGCGGTTCTATTATTGATTTTTGGTCATACAGCGAAAAACAGCCCTGCCGTTTAGAATATGACGGTGATTTTATCGAGTCGATCCGTTACTTTGATCCGGAAACTCAACGTTCGTTTAACAGGATAGAATCGGTTACACTTGCTTCTTCACTTGAAGATATTAAAAGCGAAAATTCATCACACATTTTTGATTACATTCAAAACCCGGTTGTGTTTGCTTCTTCATACGAAATCGAAAATCTTTTTAAGAAAAAGATAATTACTCCCGAAAAAAAATACGATGATTTTATAGATGATGAACTCAAAGCAGAACTTTACGAAGAAGAGATTGAAGAAAATAATGTGAAAATAGAAACAGCCGTAGAACTTTTCATTTCTTCGAAAGAAGAATTGTTTTCTAAAAATGCAAGATGGATAATAGAAGACGAACTCGGTCGTTTTGAAAATAGAATAGATACAAAAATTTCCGAAGTACCGCCGGTTAATTCCAACTTTGAATTGCTGTTTAGTCTTCTTTCAAATTATGCACGCAAAGGTTATGAAACAATAATTACAACAGAAAATGAACTTCAAGCAAGAAGAATGACCGAACTCTTATCTGAATTCAAAACGGATTTGAGAGATTTAATTGACGAAGGGAAAATTAAAATTGATGTGCTTGCTATTAAAACCGGGTTTGTTTGCAAAGATGAAAAACTTGCGGTTCTATCCGATTACCAAATTTTTAATAAACCTTACCGAACAAAAATTTCCGAGCGACAAAAGTATAAAAAATCACGTGCGAAAGAATTCGCTTCATTAAAAATTGGTGATTATGTAGTTCACGAAACTTTCGGTATTGGTCGTTATGCCGGGTTAGAAACAATTAAAATCGGTGAGATCGAACAAGAAAGTATAAAAATAATTTATGCCGAAGGGGGAGTGGTTTATGTGAATCTTAACTACCTTTCTCTCGTAAAGAAGTTTTCTTCAAAAGAAAATGCAGAACCGAAACTTTCAGTGCTTGGAAGTAATGAATGGAAAGCAGCAAAGAAGAAAGTAAAAAATAAAATTAAAGATGCTGCACGTGAATTAATCAAGTTATATGCAAAAAGAAAAGCATCACAAGGATTCAGTTTTAATCCGGATACAGTTTGGCAGAAAGAATTGGAAGCTTCTTTTTTTTATGAAGATACACCGGATCAATCAAAAGTTACCGATGAAGTTAAAGGAGATATGGAATCAAGTAACCCGATGGATAGATTAGTCTGCGGTGATGTAGGGTTCGGAAAAACAGAAGTTGCTGTTCGCGCAGCATTCAAAGCTGTAAGTGACGGCAAGCAAGTTGCTTTGCTTGTCCCGACTACAATCTTAGCTGAACAGCATTACAATACTTTCAGAGATAGACTTGTACAATTCTCCGTCAAAGTTGAAGTTATTTCGCGTTTTAAAACTAAAGCTCAGCAAACCGAAATTGTAAAAGAACTTGCAAATGGAAATATCGATGTTATAATCGGCACACATAGAATATTATCGAAAGACATTAAATTCAAGGACCTCGGTTTGTTAATTATTGATGAAGAACATCGCTTCGGTGTTATGGCTAAAGAAAAACTAAGAACTTACCGCGCTAATGTTGATACACTTACATTAACCGCCACACCAATACCGCGTACACTTAATTTATCTTTGTTAGGTGCGCGTGATTTGTCAATAATTGCAACACCACCACTGAACAGGCAGCCGATTTACACTAAAGTTGACAAGTTTGATATAGCAAATATTCGTAAATGGATATTGAATGAAATTCACCGCGACGGGCAAGTTTATTTTGTTCACGATCGTGTTCAATCAATCGATAAGATTGCTGCATATTTAGAGAAGCATATTCCCGAAATAAATATTGCTGTTGCACACGGGCAGATGAAACCCTCACAATTGGAAAAAGTCATTTATGATTTCTTGAATAAAAAACATCATATGCTTATCTCTACAAAAATTATTGAATCGGGTCTTGATATACCGAACGTTAATACAATTATTATTAATCGTGCGGATAGATTCGGTCTTGCCGAGCTTCATCAATTAAGGGGAAGGGTCGGACGATCGGATAGACAGGCTTATGCATATTTAATTGTTCCATCACTTAAATCGCTAGCAAAAAAAGCAGTGCGAAGATTACAGGCAATCGAGGAATACTCAGATCTTGGTGAAGGTTTCAGTTTATCAATGCGTGATCTTGAAATACGCGGTGCGGGTAATTTACTCGGGACCGAACAAAGCGGAACTATCGATACTGTTGGATTTGACATGTATGTTAAACTTCTCGATGATGCAGTGGAAGAATTAAAACACGAAGAGTTTCAAAATGTATTTAAAGACTTGCCAAAATCGAAAGAACGCACTGAACCGAAAATTGATACTTATTTTGAAATCGGTATTCCCAAAAATTATATGCCCGATCAATCCGATAGACTTAGTTTTTACACGGCACTCTTTTCTGTTTTAAAGGAGGAAGAATTTGCCGAAATTATTGAAGAGATGGAAGATCGTTTCGGAAAGTTTCCCAAAATTATTGATCAATTAATAAAAGCTGCTAAACTAAGATTCTCTGCCTCATTTGCTATGTTTGAAAGAATAATTATTCAAAGAAAAAAGCTTATCCTCATCCTGCCCCAAGGAGAATTTGAAGACTATTATAAAAATCGTTTTCCAATATTTCTAAAATGGATTTTAGATGTTCACTCAAAGGATGTTCGATTTATTCAAAACAAAGAAACCATGAAATTGGAAATGGATAATAAATTTTCCGATGCATCAGACACTCTCGATTTTGCAATTCGCTTCTGTAAAGAGGTTGATAATGTCATCAATAATTCCGTGCAATCTGAACAAACCGGATCGATTCAAACCGCAAAACAATCGGCGTAAAGTATACTTTACATTTGTTTTTTCTTTATCAAAAAAATTCTTACATTTCTATTCCATTTTAAGAGGGGATGTCGTATTTTCTTAAAAAAGTTCGAAAATGAAATAAATTCAAAGGATAAATTATGGCTGAGAATAAAAATCAAGAACTCGAAAATGTAAAAGATATTGAGACAAAAGAATGGTTGGAGTCGCTTGAGTATATTTTACAAGCTTACGGACCCGAAAGAGTAAAAGAATTACTCCACGATCTCGATACTTATGCTCATGAATCGGGAGTTGAACTGCCATTCACTGCAAACACACCTTACATCAATACAATACCGCGAAGCCAGCAGCCGCATTTCCCGGGAGGTCGGGAAATTGAAAGACGGATTAAAAGCTTAATTCGTTGGAATGCTATGGCAATGGTAGTTCGTGCAAACAGGGAAGAAGCCGGAATCGGCGGACATATTTCTACTTATGCTTCCGCTGCAACTTTATATGAAATTGGATTCAATCATTTCTTCCGTGGTAAAGATGATAACCGCGAAGGTGATATGATTTATTTCCAAGGGCACGCTGCACCTGGTATTTATGCACGCGCGTTTTTGGAAGGAAGACTTACAGTTGAACAATTAGAAAATTTTAGAAGGGAATTAAAACCCGGCGGCGGACTCTCATCATACCCGCATCCATGGTTAATGCCTGATTTTTGGGAATTCCCAACTGTGTCTATGGGACTTGGTCCTATACAAGCAATTTATCAAGCAAGGTTTAATCATTACCTTGTTGATCGTGGTTTAAAGAAAGAATCCGATGCAAAAGTTTGGGCTTTCCTTGGCGATGGTGAAACCGACCAACCTGAAACACTTGGTGCAATTTCGCTTGCAGCTCGCGAAAAATTAGATAACTTGATTTTTGTAATCAACTGTAACTTACAAAGATTAGATGGACCCGTTAGAGGTAACTCCAAAATCATTCAAGAGCTTGAAGCGGTTTTTAGAGGAGCAGGTTGGAATGTAATTAAGGTAATTTGGGGAAGTGACTGGGACCTATTATTGGAAGCCGATAAAGCCGGACTTCTTATAAAAAGAATGAATGAAATGGTCGACGGTGAATCGCAAAAATACATTGTTGAAGACGGTGCTTACATTCGCGAAAATTTCTGGGGCAAATATCCCGAACTCAAAGAATTAGTAAAAGATCTTTCCGATGATCAGCTTAAAAAAATGAAACGCGGTGGTCACGATCCCGAAAAAGTTTATGCCGCTTATAAGAGAGCTGTTGAATCCAACAACGGAAAACCGACTGTTATTCTTGCCAAAACAATTAAAGGTTACGGTTTAGGAGAAGCCGGTGAAGGAAAGAATATTACTCACCAACAGAAAAAATTAAATGAAGAAGAATTAAGAGAATTCAGAACTCGTTTCGGTATTCCTATTTCTGATGAAGATGTTTCCAAAGCTCCGTTTTATCGTCCTTCTGAAGACTCGCCAGAAATAAAATATTTGAAAGAAAGAAGAAAAATTCTCGGCGGCTATGTTCCGAAACGAATAGTTAAAAATCAATCACTGCAAACTCCTTCTGAAGAATTGTTTGAAGAATTTTATAAAGGAACCGAAGGAAGGGCAGCTTCTACTACAATGGTCTTTGTTAGAATTCTTACAAAACTTTTGAAAGATAAAGAAGTCGGTAAACTTATTGTTCCAATCGTTCCCGATGAAGCCCGTACTTTTGGAATGGAATCTTTATTTAGATCTATTGGAATATATTCACATATCGGTCAGCTTTATGAACCGGTTGATAGAGACAGCCTTCTCTATTATAAAGAAGCTAAAGACGGACAGATTTTGGAAGAAGGAATTACCGAAGCCGGTTCAATGTCTTCTTTTATTGCAGCCGGTACTTCTTATGCAAATCACGGGATTAATATCATTCCGTTCTTTACCTTTTATTCAATGTTTGGATTTCAACGAATAGGCGATTTAGCTTGGGCTGCAGCAGATATGAGAACAAAGGGATTCTTAGTTGGCGCAACAGCCGGCAGAACTACACTCGCCGGAGAAGGTTTGCAGCATCAAGACGGCAACAGCCATTTGCTTGCATATCCGATACCAAACTTAAAAGCTTATGACCCGGCGTATGCTTATGAACTTGCGGTTATCATTCGTGATGGAATTTATAAAATGTACGAAAAACAGGAAGACCTATTCTATTATATAACCGTAATGAATGAAAGTTATGAACAACCGCCGATGCCGAAGACTGCAACTAAAGAAAGCATACTTAAAGGGATGTACAAATTCCAGGAATCAAAAAAGAAAAACGCTAAAGCAAAAGCTCATTTAATGGGAAGCGGAACAATTCTGAATGAAGTAAGGAAAGCTGCCGATATTCTCGAAAAGCAATTTAATGTTGCTGCCGATATTTGGAGCGTTACAAGTTATAAAGAATTGCACCGTGATATAATGGATATCGAAAGGTACAATCGCATGAACCCAACAAAGAAAGCGAAAGAACCTTTTGTAAAAGAAATAACCAAAAATGAAAAAGGTATTTTTATTGCTGCTTCTGATTATGTTCAGGTTTTAGCCGATTCTATTTCAAGATATTTACCGGGACAATTTGCATCACTTGGTACTTTTGGTTTTGGACGAAGTGAAGGCAGAACATCTCTTCGTGATTTCTTTGAAGTTGATGCTAAACATATTGCTTATGCCGCACTTCATACTTTGGTACAAGACGGTAAACTTAAAGCCGATGTATTAAAAAAAGCTGTAAAGGATTTGAAAATAAATTCGGAAAAACCAAATCCACTGAAATCTTAATTTGAAAATTAAACGCAGGTATTAAAATGGCTATCGAATTTAAATTACCGGAACTCGGAGAAAATATAGAATCAGCGCAGATTATAAAAGTCGTTGTTTCTGAAGGTGATGTTATTAAAGAAGATGATATTATTCTTGAAATCGAAACAGATAAAGCTACTGTTGAAGTACCTTCGGATGTAGGAGGCAAAGTTTCGAAAGTGCATGTTAAAGACGGCGATACCGCAAAGGTTGGACAGGTAATATTAACTTTAGAAGCAGGTGATGCGAAAGAAGAAATACCTAAACCGAAAGAAGAAAAGAAACAAGAAATCAAAAAAGAAGAACCAAAAAAAGAAGTAGTTAAAGAAGAGAAAAAAGAAACACCGAAACAGACAAAGAAAGTTTCCGGCGGTACTTACGAATTCAAATTACCTGAGCTTGGTGAAAATATTGAAAGTGCTGATGTAACTGCCGTATTAGTTAAAGTTGGAGATCAAATTAATGAAGATGATCCCGTTTTGGAAATCGAAACCGACAAGGCAACCGTTGAAGTTCCTATTGATAAAAGCGGTAAAGTGAAAGAAATAAAGATAAAAGAAGGACAAAAAGCTAAAGTAGGTGAAACAGTTATTGTAATTGATTTAAGTGAAAATGTCGAAGATGAAACAGTAGTAGAAAAACCTGAACCAAAAGAACAAGATGAAAAGGAAAAGGAAAAGAAAGAAGAAGTAGTTGAAACCAAAGCTGAAGCAGACACAAAACCGCAATCAATTCCTCCAATTTCTGATTCTACTCATTCGGCTAGGCAATTCAAAAAAGAATTACCGGATAAAATTGCACCGGCTTCACCGAGTGTTAGAAGATTCTCTCGCGAGATTGGTATTGATATTCATCAAGTTAGCGGTACCGGTCCCGGCGGAAGAATTTCATTTGAAGATGTAAAAACATTCGCAAAAAATCTCAATGAAAAGATCAGCAAAGGAAAAGGTACAATCGGTGTATCAGCTGAACCTCTGCCGGATTTTTCCAAATGGGGTAAAATTGAACGAGAAGAGATGTCTAATATAAGGAAGAAAACCGCCGAGCATTTATCTTATGCTTGGTCTGTTATTCCTCACGTTACCCAGTTTGATAAAGCAGACATTACCGAACTTGAAAAATTAAGAAAGCAGTACTCTAAAGAAGTTGATGCAGCAGGTGGTAAACTTACGGTTACGGCAATTCTTGTAAAAATTATTGCCGAAGCATTAAAAAAGTTTCCGCAATTCAACTGCAGCATTGATATGGATAAGAAAGAAATCATTTATAAAAATTATTACAATATCGGAATTGCCGTTGATACTGACCGCGGTTTACTCGTACCGGTAATTAAAGACGCAGATAAAAAGAATGTCACACAAATTTCTATTGAACTAGGTGAACTTGCAGCAAAAGCACGCGATAAAAAATTATCGCTTGAAGAAATGCAAGGCGGTAATTTTTCTATTAGTAATCTCGGCGGAATAGGTGGCACATATTTTACTCCGATTGTTAATTCTCCCGAAGTTGCGATACTTGGTGTTTCAAGAGGAAACTATGAACCGGTTTATAAAGACGGCGAGTTTGTTCCGAGATTGATGCTTCCTTTATCCTTATCGTATGATCATAGAATAGTTGACGGAGCCGATGCAATCAGATTTTTAAGATGGGTGGTTGAATCATTAGAAAATCCGTTTAGGATGTTATTGTAAGGAGTATAATAAAGAAAGTAATATCTTACTCTTAATCATAATCTTACTCTTAATCATAATCTTACTCTTAATCAAAACGAGGCTGATTATGTTCGATCATGAAAAACTTAAAGTCTATCAAAGAGCATTAGATTTTGTTGAATGGGTATCAAAGCTCAAAATAAAACAAGTAAAACCAAAACCTAAAGTAATTGAACATCTTGATGATGCATCTACATCAATAGTTTTAAATATTGCTGAAGGGAATGGAAAGTATACAAGTAAAGATAGATGTAATTATTTTGATATTTCAAGAGGAAGTGCATTAGAGTCAGCGGCTGCTTTGGATGTATTACTAAGAAAGACTCTAATAAGCGAGTCTGATAATCTAGAGGGTAAAGGAATTCTAAAAGATGTTATCTCAATGCTTGTCGGTTTGATAAAAAGTAATTCTAACCGGGTATATGAAAAAGGCGAAGATTACGGAGTAATTGAAAGCGATTGAGATTAAGAGTATGAGTAAGATTAAGATGATTTACAAAAAAATACTGGAAATAACATTATGTCAAAAAAAATAATAATCATTGGTGCGGGTACAGGCGGATACGGTGCAGCTTTTATGTCTGCGGATTTAGGTATGGATGTTACTTTAATCGATAAGAATGATCAAGCTGGTGGAGTTTGTTTACAACGCGGATGTATTCCTTCAAAAGCATTGTTACATGTTGCCAAATTATTAAACGAAGCTAAAGAAGCAGAACATTGGGGAATTAAATTCGGTAAACCCGAAATTGATGTTGATAGAATTCGCACTTGGAAAAATGAAGTTATATCGCATATGACCGGCGGACTTAAGCAGCTTATCAAACAAAGAAAAATAAATTTCATTCAAGGTACTGCTGAGTTTGTAAATTCAAATAAAATTAAAGTTGATAAAGATGATGGCGGTACCGAAGTGTTAACTTTCGACTATGCAGTAATTGCAACCGGTTCCGTACCGGCAACCATTCCCAGTTTTGATATCGGTTCAAAACGAATTCTCGATTCTACTTCGGCTTTAGAGATTGAAAACATTCCAAAGAAGTTATTGGTAGTTGGCGGCGGTTATATCGGACTTGAGCTTGGAACTGTTTATGCCGCACTCGGAAGTAAAGTAACCGTAGTTGAAATGACCTCAGGCTTGCTGCCTGGTGCTGATCGAGATCTTGTCGCTGTACTTTCAAAAAGAGTTAACTCTGCAATGGAGAATGTATATCTCAATACAAAAGTTTCTGAAATTAAAGAAGTCAAAAATGGATTGAAAGTAACATTCGAAGGGGATAAAGTAGAAGAAAAAGAACAAACATTTGATAAAGTGCTTGTCTCGGTCGGTAGAAAACCTGTAACAGATGGTTTTGGTTTAGAAAACACAAAAGTTCAGCTTGATGAAAAAGGATTTATAAAAACCGATTTACAAAAGAGAACCGATGACCCGAATATTTTTGCCGTTGGTGATGTAGCCGGTAATCCGATGTTGGCTCATAAAGCTACGGCAGAAGGAAAAATTGTTGCCGAAGTAATTGCCGGACATAAAGCCGCATTTGAACCGAATGCAATTCCTGCGGTTGTATTTACCGATCCGGAACTTGCGTGGGTAGGTTTAAATGAAACCGAAGCAAAAGAAAAAGGTATAACGATAGAAGTTGCAAAATTTCCGTGGGCGGCAAGCGGTAGAGCAAAAACCCTTGAACGCCTTGACGGAATGACTAAGTTAATAATAGAACCGGAAACCGAAAGAATTCTGGGGATGGGTATTGTAGGTGCAGGCGCTGGCGAATTAATTGCTGAAGGTGCTCTTGCGGTTGAAATGGCTGCTCTTGCAAGAGATGTAGCCCTTACAATTCACGCTCACCCAACTCTTTCGGAAACGGTGATGGAGAGTGCGGAATCTTACTACGGCGAAGCAACACATATTTACAGACCGAAACGAAAATAAATTTCTTAAGTAGACATGCTTTGAAGAAATTTCTAACCCTCATATTTTTTATTGTCTGCCCGAATATATCATTTGGGCAGACAGTTCCGTTCGATTCTTTAATACAAAGAGGTATTAACCAAATTTATTCTCTCGAATTTGAAGATGCCGAAGAAACTTTCGGCTTAATAAAAAAATACGAACCCGAACATCCCGCCACAAAATTTTTCCCCGCTATGGTAACCTGGTGGAAAATTATGGCTGATCTCGATAATGAAGAGTTTGATAAACTCTTAATCAAACAGCTTGATGAGACAATAGAGTTTTGTGATAACCTGCTCAAAAGAAATCCTAATAATATTGATGCAATTTTCTTTAAAGGCGGTGCATTAGGATTTAGAGGAAGATTATACTCGATTAGAGAAAGTTGGTTCAATGCCGCTGCCGATGGGAAAGATGCATTGCCTTTAGTTCATCGTGCCTATTCTTTAGATTCAACAAATGTTGATGTACAGCTTGGTTTCGGAATTTATAATTATTACGCAGATGTTATTCCCGAAAAGTATCCATTCCTTAAACCTGTAATGTTTTTCTTTCCGAAAGGCGATAGACACAAAGGTTTGGAACAACTTTTAAACGCGGCATATAACGGAAAGTATACTAAAGCAGAATCAAAATATTTTTTGATGACTCTTTATTATAAGTTTGAAGACAATGACATAGAAGCGTTGAAATATGCTGAAGAACTAATTGAACAATTCCCGAACAATCCCGCTTTTCACAAACATTATGCGCGGTTATTAAGACGGACTTCTCATATCACAAAATCTACCGTAGAGTTTAAAGAGATGTATAGAAGATGTGAACAAAACATGAGAGGTTATAATGATAAGATCAGAAGAGAAGCATCATATTATATTGCCGATGAACATTGGCGAAATGCCGATTTTGACGAAGCAAAAAAGTATTATAAAGAATGCTCGGATTTATCTGTTTCTTTTGATCAGGAAGATGACGGTTTTAATGTGATTTCATTATTACAAATCGGGAAGATATACGATATGCTTGAGAGGAGAGATACGGCAATTGCATATTATAAAAAAGTTTTAAAACTTGATAAACATCGGGATTCACACGACCAGGCAAAGTTATATTTGAAGGAACCTTTTAAAAGGTGATTATATACATCTTAGACCAAGAAATAAAATAATAAACGGGAAGTTGTGGCTTCCCGTTTGACTTAACGAAGCAGAAAAATTAAAAAATAAATTAGCGCCCACAAACACATTGAAACATTTATTTTAACTTCTACTTTTGTCTCTCGCCTGTTCATAGTTAAATCCTATGTCAAGGTTCGAGGCGCCCCAAACCGTTAATAGTTTGAGCATTGTTTCTCGTGGCGTTGCTACCACGTCAAGTTAATTAGACGTCATAACTAACTTGAATTCGACAAAAGCAACCTTGTTTCTTCATAATTCCATCCTTTTACAAATGGTTGATTATGAACTCCTGACCACTCTTGCCATTCAGCCGGCAGAACATCCGACAGGGGTAGCTGTTCAGGGCTTCCACTCCCCAGACTTTACCTTGAGCGAAATCCATCGCTCCATCTGGGTAAATTTGTTGTCAAAGAGCAAAAGAAATTTCTTGAAAATTCAATCGGTTATGATTATTATAAACAAGTAACATTTATAAAAATGAGAACTTCAGACGGGAGAAATGATTCCGTAGCGGTAACTACTCCAAGTGCTCTTGGACGTCCAAAGTTCAGTGGAACAAAACGAGGTAATGGAAAGTTACTAAGCAGATGAGACTTTTCACAGACTCCATATGCAGTTAGTTTATTCCTGCTTTTCCTCGTTCTTGTGTTTTAAATAGTATTTATAGGAACAAATTTTTGTTTAAGTTTTAAAAGACGGAATGAAAGTACACAAAATTATTTTTTTAAGTAATCAGATCACCGCAGAAATAAAAAATTAATATATCGGTGTATCAAAATAGCTTAAAAACGGTCTGGTAATTTCAAAAATGACTAAAAAACTCGATAATAAAGTGAATAAAAAAGAGAAAAAATTAAAAATAAACGTTGATTTCAATGATGTTTTGAAAGTAGCCGTTAAAGATAACCCAAATTCAGCTGCGAAGAAAAATATACATCGATAGAAATG
>OMKS01003689.1_pt1 | contig 11997 bp, 5 predicted proteins | sample 1674721 | NCBI WGS metagenome assembly OMKS01 (sample SAMN06264996, study PRJEB25208) | sediment metagenome | isolation source: hot spring sediment | place: USA: California | collected 2014-09-02 | reverse complement strand
GGTCCGCTATGCGGGTGCGGCCATCGGGGGTGTCTGGAGGCTCATATTTCCGGGCCGGCGCTGGCCGGCAGGATTGAGCGGGATGTGCGAAGCGGTACAGAGACGCTGCTTGCTGAAGGACTCAACGGCCATCCCACGCCGGAAAAACTGCTTTCGATTTGGCCCAAGGCCGTCGCTTCAAAAGACGCCTATGCCCTCGAGCTGCGCGATGAGGTGGCCGGTCTGATCAGTCGCTGTGCGGCCGAAGCCATCAACTGCTACGATCCGGATGTGCTGATATTGGCCGGTTATGTCAATCTGCTGTTTGCCGATGAATTTGCCCGCGCCATTCGGAAACAAATGGAGGCGGCGGTTTATGACAACGCCGTGCGTCAAATCGATATTCGTGCAGCCAAAGCCGGCGAGGATGCGTTAATCAACGGCATTTGTGCGGCGGTGCTTCAGGACTTACTGGAGGTAACATGGTAATCGAAGAGGAATTGTTGTTTTTCGAAAAAGGCTTTTTTGAGCAATAAAGCGGAGCGGCGTAATCGTTTCGTCTATCAATCAGCGTGCCAAAATAAGAACAGTGTAACCAGGGATTGGGCGGCGCGGCAGGCGTCGAACGATCCGCATTTTCAGGAGAGTGTTATGAGTCAAAACAAGTCCATCGCCCGTCTGTCGCGCCGAAGCGTGCTGAAAACCATTCTTTATACGCCGCCGATCCTGATGTTCGGCCAAGGCGGTCTTTTTGCCGATCAGGACGTTCGCCCGCTGTTTGAGCCGCGGCAGATTCCGCGCCATCGTAAGATTCGCACGGCGGTCATCGGGGTGTATAATCGCGGGGCACAGGTCATCGGCGAGTTTAATCGTTTTCAGGATCAGATTGAGTTTGTCGCTTTTGCCGATGTCGCTTTTTTGGAGCATGACGCTTCGGTTCGGGGATTTGCCGGCGTGCCCTGTTTCCAGGATTATCGGGAGATGTTTGAGCAATTGCACGAACAGATTGACGCGGTGATCATTGCGACGCCTGACCATGCGCATTTTCCGCAGATTGTGCATTCGATGCTGCTGGGCAAGCATGTGTATGTTGAAAAACCGATCGCTCAGAATGTGTATGAATGTCGTTTGCTTGAGAAGATGGCCAAAGGCTGTCCGGGTGTGATTGTTCAGATGGGCAATCAGGGCCATTCGGGTTCCGGGACGCTTCAATTTCGCGAGTGGGTCAAGGCGGGATTGATCCAGAATGTCCGCAAGATTGACGCCTGGATGACCAATTCCCGCCGCTGGCACGGCTGGACGGATACGTCGTATCCGGAAGCGATACCGCCGGTCGGGTTTGAGTGGGACGTGTGGCTGATGCGTCGTCCGTTCAGGCCTTACAGCGAGAAGCTGGTGGACGGCAACTGGCGGTGCTGGTATGAGTTCGGCTGCGGTGCGATGGGCGACTGGGGGGCGCATATCCTGGACGCCATTCATCGGTACTATTTGAACAGCGCGATGCCTTATGAGATTACGACCAAGCTTATTGGTCCGAGTGATTTGATTTATCCACAGGGGTCGGTGATTACGTTCAGGTTCCGCGGCGAGAACGGACGGCCGCCGGTGGAGCTGAGCTGGTATGACGGGCAGGGCAATAATCCGCCGGCGCCGTCCGGGGTGAACGGCAATTTGGGCAATGTCGGTTCGCTGGTGTATTGTGAGGATTTTGTGGTGCGCGGGACCAGTCACGGCGGCCATTATCGTCTGTTGTCCGGTGAAAAAACCAGAGAACTGCAAGAGGCCGGCCGGATTCCGGAAACGCCGCGTCCGCCGTCGAATCATTATCAAAACTTTCTGAATGCCTGCCAGGGGATCGAGCCGGTCAGTTCGCCGATAGCGGTGGCCGCCCCGCTGACCGAGCTGCTTTGTCTGGGGTGTGTCGGGCAGCGTTTCGGCGGGACGCTGCGGTATGACGCGGCCTCCGCGGAGATTACCAATCACCCGCAAGCCAACGCGATGCTCAAAGGGCCGGATGTGCGCGACGGCTGGCAGGTGTATGACCGACCGGCGGTGATGAAGTCCAAGGCGGCTCAAATTAAGGCGCCTGAGGATGTGCCGTGGGAAAATTTGATTGATGAAAGTCTCAGTCAGTGGGTCAACCCGTATGAGTGGGGACGTGCGCAGGCGGTGAACGGAGAAGTGCACCTGACGACGGATCGCAGCAAGTGGTTTTTGATGACCAAGAAGGCTTATGCCAATTTTGTTTTTGAAGGCGAGATTCTGATGCCGGTCAATGAAGGCAATTCCGGCTTTCAGTTCCGCAGCCAGATGGCCAAGAACCGCGTCTGGGGCTATCAGGCCGAGGTGGATACGTCCGATCGCAAGTGGTCCGGCGGTTTGTATGATGAAGGGCGACGGATGTGGTTTATTTCGCCCAATCGCGATCAGGCCGGTACACCTGCCCAACGGGACGCATCCATTGCTGAGTTTCGCGCCCGTGCGGGTGATTGCTTCAAACAGGGGCAGTGGAACACCTACCGCATTGTGTGCATTGGTTCCCATATTCAGATTTATGTCAACGGGATTCTGACGACTGACATTCACGACGCGATGGATTTGGCCGGTCATATCGGCATTCAGCATCACGGCGAACGCGGGCTGGTGTATAAGTTCCGCAATCTGCGGATCAAGGATCTGGGCGTCGGGGGCGAATTGTATTATCCGCATCGCGAAAACGCCGCCGTTGCGGCGATTCCGTCGAAGATGGACGGTGCGATTTACGAAGCGGAGAACGCCAACCGGATGAATGATGCGCAGGTGGCGGATAATCATACCGGTTATCAGGGTACCGGTTTTGTGGATTTTGGCGGAGCGGGCAGCTTTGTCGAATGGGACAACGTGCTGGCTGATCAGGCCGGGGAGTTTACGCTGACGTTCCGGTATGCGGCCTCCGATGATCGGCCGTGCAATTTGCTGGTCAACGGTGAACAGGTTGGTCGCATTCCGTTCGCGTCAACCGGCAACTGGACGACCTGGCAGACTGTGGACGTGAAGGTTCAATTCCGTACCGGTCGTAACGCGGTTCGCGTGGTGGCCGTCGGTCAGGGTCCGAATCTGGACGCGATGGCGGTCAATTGAGCATGAACGAATTATATCGGCGCCTCCGGATTCCTTTGACGGAGACCGGAGGACGCCGCTTTTTCAATTGGGTCTGTGCCGAAACAAGACAAACTTTTTGCCAGGAGAAAAAAGATGGTCAGTCCGCTGTTAACGAGTCGTCGAACGTTTCTGAAAAGCGCCGCCGTGATGCCGCTGATTTTGCCGTCGGCTTTGCGGGCGGCCTCTGTCTCGGCCAATGACCGGATCACGGTCGGGATGATCGGTATGGGGCGACAGAGCCGGGGGCTGCTGGGGCATTTTTTGGCGCGGTCGCAGGTCGCGGCGGTTTGCGATGTGGATACGACGCGACGGGAAAACGCCCGCCAGCGCATCAACGATCACTACCGCCGCTATCCGGATCAGGGGCCGGCCGATTGTGCGGCCTATACGGATTTTGAGGCGTTGCTGGCGCGCGAGGATATTGACGCGGTGTGCGTGGCGACGCCGGATCACTGGCACGCCTTGATCACGCTGGCGGCGCTGCGGGCGGGCAAGGATGTGTATTGTGAAAAGCCGCTGACGCATGACATTTCCGAATCGGTTGCGGTGATGAAGGCGGTGGAGGCCAACGGGCGTATTTTACAGACCGGATCGATGCAGCGTTCCAGTCGGGAGTTTCGTGTGGCCTGCGAGCTGGCGCGGAACGGGGCGGTGGGTCGGATTGAGCGGATTGAGTGCAGTTTCGGCGATCCGGCCATTGATTGCGACTTGCCGGAAGAACCGCTTGAGCCGGGGCTGGACTGGAATCTGTGGCTGGGGCCGGCGGCCTATCGGCCGTATCATTCCGAACTTAGTCCGCGCGGGATGCACGACCATTGGCCGAACTGGCGACGGTATCGTGAATTCGGCGGCGGGATGGTGGCCGACTGGGGGGCGCATCATCTGGATATCGCCCAATGGGCGCTGGGGATGGATGACAGTGGTCCGGTTGAGGCGCTGCCGCCGGCGGACAAAGGCGCCAAACGCGGTGCGCGTCTGGTCTATGCCAACGGGGTCCAGGTGTGGCACAAGAACGGATTCGGGGTGCACATATTCGGTGCGGATGGAGAAATTCGGGTTAATCGCGGCAAGTTCTGGCTGATTCGCGACGGGGAAACGATTGCCAAGTTCACGCAGCGCGAAGACGGCGGCACGCTTGATTCCAAGCTGTCGCTTGCCGAGCGCGAATGTCTCAAAGACGCCAAAATTCAGCTTTATCGGGTGCGGGACAATCATATCGGCGATTTCCTTGAGGCGATGCGGACGCGGCAAAAGCCGATCACACACGAGCAGATCGGCGCTCGGTCGTCAATTTGCTGTCATTTGATGAATCTGGCTTATTATTACGGCCGGCCGATTAAGTGGGATCCGGCGCGCTGCACGTTTGCCGACGGCTCCGGCGATCCGGGTTGGCTGACCGGTTCGCGTCGGGACTATCGACAGAGTTGACACAAGGACGCCCCGTTTTTTGAAGCGATTCGGGTTAGCGGCGATGCAAAGGGATCGTAAAGAAATAAAATGACTGATTTACGAATCATTGAACCACGAAGGGCACGAAGAAACACGAAGATTTAATGAGTTAAAAAGGATTTTTTTCGTGATCTTCGTGTTCTTTGTGGTGAAAAAACAATCAAGTTATTTTTTTACGGCTCCTAAGTTAATCGACAGAAACCGTGTCGTTGGGGTTTTCCATGGCCTGTCCCGGCGAGTGGGGGGATACGCGGGGATGCTCGATGTGGTGAATTTGCATGTATAAGGCCTTGTACATCGGCAGGGGGGTATCGGGGCGCCAATAGCCCAGAGCGCGGGCGGTTTGTGCGGCGAAGATAAACGCCGCGACGGTGATGACGCCGTAAAGCGCCGCCGGCAGTGTCGTGTGCGATCCGAACAGGCTGAATCTCAGGGCGCGGCGGTGTGAGCAGGATTGCACGCAGCGGTAACAGGCGGTGCATTCGGGGCTGGATACGCGCCGCTGTCGGTGAACGGTGATGCGGTTGGGGCAGGCGCCGGAGCAGCGTCCGCAGCCGTTGCAGGCGGACGGGTCGCGTTTGACAGAGGCCGGGCTTGCGACCGATACGATAGCGAGCAGCGCGCCGTAGGGGCAAAGATAACGGCACCAGAAATTCTTAATCAGCATCGACAAGACGCCCAAGACGCCAAAAACCACCAGGCTTGTTGCGGAGAGATTGAAAAAGAACAGAAACATTTTGGCGTCGGAGATGCGGTTGTAGCTTCCGTGTATCCAATGATGCAGGGCAAGTGTCGGCATTTTGACGATGTAATAGAAGAAAAACCCGAACAGCAGGTATTTGAGCGACCTGAGCAGTCCATCGAGAATCCAGGGCGGATTGAAGTTTTTGCCAAACAACAGCTTGCCGGTGCGATGGAGCCATTCCGAGGCTGTGCCGAAGGGACAGACCCAACTGCAGAAACCGCGCCGCAGCAGGAACGTCATCCACAGAATCAGTGAGAAAATCACCAGCCCGGCCGGTCGGACGGTGTTGGCGACGCCGGTCTTGACGAAATAAACCAGCGACATCAGGGAACTGATGGGCAGATAGCCGTCCACGGCGGGGGGTCTGACGGCGTTGAAATCCAGTTGGGGCTGCTCCAGCGCCAGCAAAAAAGTGCGGAATTCAAGTCCGAGCAGTATCGAAAACAATACAAAAGCCGTCTGAATCGTCGGGCGCAGCCAGTAGGCGTCGGGTGTTTCCGTCGTCGGCGCGATCGCCCTGCGATAGCGTGCCAGCCAGTGCTTTGTCCGTTGTAAGAATCCTGTCATTGTTCTTTATCCTGATCGCGTAAGAAAAAGACAGGATTATTTTAATCCTATATTGGCCGAATTCAAGCTTTTTCTGCTTTTTCTCTGGTTTTTATGAGGCCGGGTTGAGCCAAAGAGGGGAAATACTGTTGACTAATACTCTCGGAAACTGTAGAATACTGTAGATTTCAGGGTTGAAAAAGCTGTCTGGCAAATCAAGAGAAGAGTTGCCTTTTTAGTTTCAAGGAAAGGGGTGTATTATGGTGAAGGCGGGTATGGCGGGGTTGATCCTCTGGGGCGCAGTTTCAGGGCTTTGCACGGCGGACATTCTGGATTGGCGAACGGGTGAGGCGATTTGGGGTACCGAGCCGATTGAAATCGGTCCGGGGGTGTGTCTGGCTCATCGGAATGAACCGGAGTTTGCGCTGTCCTATGCGGACTTTTCGGGCGGGGATTTATCCTTTGCTAATTTTTCGTTCAGCGTGCTGGACGGGGCGCGGTTTACCGGGAGCACTTTATCGGGCGTGAATTTTTCCTTTTCCCAATTGTCTAAGGCGGACTTTACCGATGCGGTCATTACCTCGGCGAATTTCAGCGGGTCGAACTTCAGTGCGGCTCAGTTGTATTCGACGCGCAGCTATCAGACCTACGATCTGCGGGGGATCATCCTGCACTATAAGGATCTGTCCGGGGGCTATTTCCACGGCCAAAATCTGGCCGGGGCGTCTTTTGTCAGTTCGTCGGCTGTCGGCGCGACATTTCAGGGGGCGGATCTGAGCGGCAGCGTATTTAACAATGTCTCTTTTGACAACGCCGATTTCTCGGATGCCCTGATCAACGGCGTTGATTTTTGGGAAAGCGCTGTCAGCCGGCAGCAATTGATGTCCACGCGCAGCTATCAGGACAAAGATTTGTCCGGCGTGGCTTTGCCGATGTTTTATAATCTGTCGTCGATGGATTTGTCGGGGTTTAATCTGGCCGGCGTGGATTTTTCGCGTTACATCGATCTGTCTCAGACGGAGTTTACCGATGCGATCATCAACGGCGGGCGTTTTGGTTCCCATAATTACCCCTTCTCCAAAGAGAAGCTGATTTCGACGCTGAGTTACAAACAGAAAGATTTGTCGGGGGTCAGGATTGAGGGCGGCAATTATACCGGCGTGGATTTTTCAGGGTTTGATTTGACCGACGCCGGTTTTGTGAGAATGAATTTGGCGGAAACGGATTTTACCGATGCAGTGATTGTCGGCTGTGATTTTTCGGGGTCGCTGAATTTTAAGGGCGTTCAATTTTATTCCACGAAAAGTTATCAGGACAGGGACTTGCGGGGCGTGAAATTGAATGCAATGAATTTAGCCAACGGAGACTTTCGCGAGCAGAATTTGCAGGGCGCGTCATTTGAAGGGGCCAATCTGACCGGTGTGGATTTTACGGGAGCCGATTTGACGAATGCTTCTTTCAGGGGCAGCTACGGCGAGGGGACCCATTTTACCGACGCTGTCATTCGTGGAGCGGATTTCAGCAGGGATATGCAGACGAATCTGTCTCTTTTTTTTTCAGCGTATCAGCTTTACTCCACCAAAAGCTACAAACAGAAAGATTTGTCGGGGATTGACTTTAGCATCTCTGTTCCAATGATCCAGTCCGGCATCTTAAATTATGACCTGAGCGAACAGAATCTGACCGGTGCGAATTTTTCCGGTAGTCGGTTGTATGGTTCTTTTGAGCGGGCGATTCTCAACAATGCGAATTTCACCGATGCTTTAATCTCCGAAAGAGCCAATTTCAGCGATACGACATCGCGCGGCTTTACCCGGGAGCAATTCTATTCGACCCTTTCCTACAAAAACAAAGAAATTTATGGCGGCGTTTTCAGTCATAACGATCTGTCGAACTGGGATTTTTCGCAGATGAGATTGTATGATGTCGATTTTTCATCCTGTGATTTATCCGGCGCGTTATTTACCAACACCTCGCATCGCACGAATAATTTCAGCGGATCCGATTTGAGCGGGGCCGATTTTCGAGGCAGTCAGTTGGACCGTTCCCTGTTTATCGGCGCTGATTTGAGCGGCGCTGATTTTCGCGGCAGCGTGGTCGAATTTGCCGATTTTACCGGGGCGATTATCCGATACGCCGATTTTAGTCAAAGTAAATTCAATGATGATCAGCTTTATTCGACGCAAAGCTATCAGGACAGGGATTTGCGCGGGATTATTTTGAAAGATCGTAATCTCAGTGGCGGCAATTTTTCCGGTCAGAACCTGAGCGGGGCTGATTTTTCAGGGACGACGCTGTTTGATACGGATTTTTCGGGGGCGGTCATTCGCGGCGCTGACTTCTCGAATACGACCGGCAAGGGCTTTGTCGGCGCTCTGTTGTATTCCACGCAGAGTTATCAGGATAAAGACCTGCGCGATGTCCAATTACGACATAATGTGATGCCGGGCGCTGATTTTCGGGGGCAGAATCTGACGGGGGCTGATTTTACGGGATCGACGTTGAGCGGCGCTGATTTTACCGATGCACGGGTTCAGTACGCCGATTTCTCGGCGACCATCGGATTTTCCGGGGTTCAGCTCTATTCGACGCAAAGCTATCAGGACAAGGATTTGCGCGGCATCGGACTGGCTCAGCGAAATCTGGAAGGGGCCGATTTTGAAGGCGTTGACCTGACGGGGGCGAATTTTTATGCGTCATACTTGAACCAGGTCAATATGACCGACGCCCTTGTCAATTGGGTGAATTTTGAATCGGCAACCGGATTTTTGGCCGAGCAATTTCGTTCGACCAAAAGCTTTCAGAATCAGGACATTCGGGGGGTTCGGCTGTGCAAGCGCCTGATGACCGGTTTTGATTTGTCGGACTTTGATCTGTCGTATGTCGATTTTACCGAAGCGACGCTGGCGGATGTCCCGATGCAAGATTCCCGCATTACCGGTACCTATTTTACGAACACAACCGAGCACGGCTTTACGAAGGACCAGCTTTACGCCACGAAAAACTGGCAGGACGGGGATTTGTCAGAAGTTCATCTGAACCACAATGATCTGTCGGGTTGGGATTTTTCGGGGCAAAATCTGACCGGCGCCGATTTTTCCTTTTCCCTTCTTCGGGATACGCTGTTTGACGATGCGGTGATTCGCAACGCCGATTTTTCCAAATCCACGTTTAATGCACATCAGCTTTACTCGACCCGGAGTTATCAGAACAGAGATTTGCGGGGTATTAAACTGGCCGAGAAAAATCTGCATGGCGGCTATTTTTACGGGCAGACCATGACGGATGCCGATTTGACCGGCAGCCTGCTGGGCTTGACTGATTTTTCACTGGCGGATCTGCGCGGGGCCAAAGGATTTGAGCCGGCGGATACGACCTGTCTTCGCAGCACGATTCTGCCTGACGGGACAGTGGAGGGGCTGACGCTGTATGCCGCCGAAGTGCTGACCGTTCGCCCTTATGCGATGCCAATCCGAGTCCGTGAGTCGATGACGCTTTCTGAGAGTTCCACACTGCAATTGATTTTGTCGGATGAGTGGGCTTCGACGCTTGTTGTCGATTGGGGTACGGCTGTTGCTTTAGGGGGTGTGCTGAAGCTGGATTTTGAAGAAGGTATTGACATTGACGGATTAATCGGCACGTCATTTGCGTTGTTTGAATGGGGCGATGCGCTGTCCGAGGGGCAGCGGTTTTCGGATGTGCTTGCTCCCGTTGGTTATGAATGGGATTTGAGCCGGCTTTATACGCACGGCAGCGTGACGCTGGTTCCGGAGCCGGCCACGGTGCTTTTGGCAGGATGCGGCCTGGTTTGGATCGTGGTGAGGAGAACCCGGGCCGGCTCTTGATCTCGGTGATTGTCAGGCGTGTTTTGCGGCCTTGGATTCAAGCGTCCACTCGTGCCCGGCCTGACAAACATTCGTTTTGTCCTCATCTGCGCGACCGCATAATCAAGTCCGTATGCTGGGCCTTGGTTTCGCTGCATTGCAGGTATTCAGGGCGGTTGTTGACATATTCCGGACGGCATCGTATCATTTTAGAATAGTGATAATACAGAAACCTTATTGATGAGGGATATGCGATGACCAAGCCGGAAAAGAGTTGGGAAAAGCGGTTGAGCGGGTCGATTGATGATTTGGCGGTGGGTTTTGTCGAGTCGCTGTCGTTTGATCGTCGGCTGTATAAGGTCGATATTGTCGGCTCGATTGCGCACGCCGAGATGCTCGCGGCCCAAAAGCTGATCACGCAGGCCGAGTTGACCGACATCAAGAAGGGATTGATCGACATCGGCGAAGACATTGCCGCGGGTCGATTCGAGTTTGACCTGACGCAGGAAGACATCCATATGGCCGTCGAGTCGGCGCTGGTCGCCAGGATCGGCGAGGCGGGCAAGAAACTTCACACCGGACGCAGCCGCAATGATCAGGTGGCCGCCGACCTGCGGCTGTGGCTTCGGGATGATATCGAGATTGTCCAGACCCGCATCACGCTGCTGCAGCGGGCGTTGGTTCGGCTGGCTGAAAAATATATCGACGACGTGATGCCGGCTTATACTCATTTGCAGCGTGCCCAGCCGGTCAGTATTGCCTCGTATCTGCTCAGCTTTGTCGAGATGCTCGCCCGCGACTGGAGCCGGCTGACGGATTGCCGCAAACGGCTTAATGTCTGTCCGCTCGGCAGCGGGGCGGTCGGCGGCTCGACGCTGCCGCTGGACCGCGAGAAAACGGCCAAATCGCTCGGCTTTGCCGATATGACCTATAACAGCATCGACGCCGTATCGGATCGCGACTTCTGCGCCGAGTATCTGTTCTGCTGTTCGCTGATCGCCGCTCACTTGTCGCGACTGGCCGAGGATTGGATCCTTTACACCGCCTCGGAATTCGGCTTTATCCGCACCGACGACGCCTACTGCACCGGTTCGAGTATGATGCCGCAGAAACGCAACCCCGATATGCTCGAACTGATCCGCGGCAAAACCGGCGGCGTTTATGGCGCCTTGATGGCCATATTGACGATCCTCAAAGGTCTGCCCTCGACCTATAACCGCGACTTGCAGGAAGATAAGCGCCACGTCTTTGCCGCGTCGGATACGATCAACAGCTGTCTGCAAATGGCCGAGGCGATTGTGCGGCATACGGTTTTTAACACCGATCGGATCGCCGCCGGGCTGGATGAGGGCTTTCTGGATGCGACGGCTTTGGCCGAGTACCTGGTCAATCGGGGCATCCCGTTCCGCCAGGCTCACGGCATCGTCGGGGGGCTGGTGGCTCAATGCGAACAAGAAAACAAAGCCAAACTGGCCGATTTGACGCTGGACCAGTTCAAAGCCGCCTGCGACAAAATCGAAGAGGATGTGTACACGACGTTGAATCCGGCCGGCGTCTGCCGCGCCTATCAAACCGCCGGCGCCGCCGGCCCGGAAGCGGCCAAGGCGCAGATTGCGTTCTGGAAGGAAAAACTCAAAGAACAGTAAGGTGAAGTATGTAGGTATGTAGGTGGGTAGGTATGTAGGTCGGGACATAAGTCAACGAAAGGACAGATTGATGAGAACAAGGGTGCGAAGTTTCGAGGATTTATTGGTTTGGCAAAAGGCGCACCAGATTGTCTTGATAACATATAAATTGACAAGGCAGTTTCCCAAAGAGGAGCAGTATGGTAAAACTTATGAACGAAGACAACATAACCCGTTGGTTTGCGGCGCAGTCGAAGATGGATGCCGCCCGTTTTCCCATCGGCATCGGCGACGATATGGCGCAGGCGACTATTGCGCCGAGCGAATCGGTGTTGATGACGACCGATATGCTGCTGGACGGGTCGCATTTTGATCTGTCGGCGTGCAGCCTTGAGCAGGCCGGATATAAGGCGATGGCCGCCAGCCTGAGCGATTGTGCGGCCATGGCGAGCGTGCCGGTTTGTGCGGTGTGTGCGGTGGGCTTGCCGATGGGTTTTGGCGCAGAGCAACTCAAAGAGCTGTACGCCGGGCTGGTTCGAGCCGGACGCCTGTTTGGCTGCGAGCTGATCGGCGGGGATATTACAAAATGGCGAAACGATACGGAGCGTTTGGCCATTTGTGTGACGATGCTCAGTGTGCCATCGGGCCATCATCCCCCCGTACGGCGAAACGGAGCGAAGGCAGGCGA
>OMKS01003688.1_pt1 | contig 11998 bp, 13 predicted proteins | sample 1674721 | NCBI WGS metagenome assembly OMKS01 (sample SAMN06264996, study PRJEB25208) | sediment metagenome | isolation source: hot spring sediment | place: USA: California | collected 2014-09-02 | reverse complement strand
CTTTTAATCCTGCCTGTAGTACGGCTTGCCCATCGCCGCGGGGGCTCGAGATTTTTTGATAAAAACGGTTAGAGCAACGAGAGTCATGACGTAGGGAAGCATGGTGAGAAACTGATGGGGAATGAGCGCTCCCGCGGTCTGAAGTCGCAATTGTAGGCTTTCAAAAAATCCAAAAATAAGAGCCGAAGCCAATGAACCGACGGGGGTGAAATGTCCGAAAATGAGAGCGGCCAGGGCGATGTAACCCCTGCCAGCGGTGATGTTCTCGGCAAAACTCCCGGTTTGCCCGATGGTAAGACAGGCGCCGCCGATACCCGCAAATATCCCGAGGGCGAGAATACTAAAATACCGAAGACGGTACACATTCCCGCCCAAGGAATCGACGGCCTTGGGATGCTCGCCGGTGGCTCGTAGATTCAATCCGGCAGGTGTGCGGTAGAGCACATACCAGACCACCGGAACCATGAGAAAGGCTGAATAGACCAATATATTCTGAGAAAACAACACCCAGCCAAGAACTGGAATATCTGAAAGCAGGGGTATTTCTATGCGTGAAAAAGTTGGAGCCTTCATAAGCCCCTGTCCGGAAAAATAGACCTTGAAAAGGTAACTGGTGATTCCCAACGAGGCGATGTTGATCCCCACTCCGGCGACGGTCTGATCGGCTCGTCCGTTGATCGCCAAAAAACCAAGAACCAAAGCGGTAAGAATCCCCCCAAGAGCTCCTGCAAGCAGACCTACCACCAGACTCCCGCTCAGCAGAGCTCCGACGAAACTCGTAAAGGCTCCCATGAGCATGATTCCTTCCAAGGCAAGGTTGATGATCCCCGCCCGAGCGGTGAAGAGCCCCCCAAGACAGGCGAACAGAAGGGGCGCCCCCATGCGGAGCATTGCCGAGAGAACTCCCTCAATCGAAATTCCGTGCAAGAGTTCCATGTTATTCTACCTCCATATTTCGAGCGGGTGACCGGAGATTGATACGACTTTTGATAAACTTGGTAATCGACTCCCGCATCAGCCTATCGGTGAGGATGAATAGTACCGAAACTCCCTGGATCAAATAGACAACCGGTACCGGTACCTGCACGGCGTTCTGCATAGCGTTTGCCCCAACTCGAAGAGCTCCGAAAAAGACCGCCGCCAGAACTACACCCAGCGGATGCAATCGACCAAGGAGAGAGATAGCAACCGCGTCGAAGCCATACCCGGCGGAAAAACCGTTGTACAGGCGGTGATGGAGACCAAACACTTCGACCATACCCGCCACTCCCGCTAAACCGCCGGAAAGAGCCATGGCCAAGACTATATGTCTTTTGACGTTGATACCCGCGTAACGGGCGGCATGCGGATTGAGACCTACCGCTCGTACTCTATACCCCAGGGGAAGTCTAAACATGAGCACGTAGTAGAACCCAACCAAGACGAGAGCGAAGACTATTCCCAAATGAAGTCGAGTTGCTTCGAGGAACCTGGGCAGCTGGGTCTGTATCGGAACCAAAGCGGTCTGAGGGAAGTACCCTGCTTTTTCTTTCATCGGGCCGTCCAACAAAAAGGCAAGCAGACTGATTGCGATGTAGTTCAACATGATGGTACTGATGATCTCTGAGGTCCCGAACCGCGCCTTTAAGAAACCTGGAAAAGCGCCGTACATCGCCCCGCCGAGAAAGCCGAACAGCATTACAAGCGGAATTGAGAGTATGGCCGGTAAAGGGGGGATCAGAAACGCGACAATTGTCGCGGTGATCGCCCCAACGACCATCTGTCCTTCGGCTCCGATATTGGTCAGACTGCCGCGAAAAGATATGCTCAGACCAATACCGGCGATTAAAATAGGTGTGGTTTTGACGAGGGTTTCCGCTAAGTTGTTGGCCGTGCCGAAGGCTCCATACCAGAGGTGGTGATACGCCAGAATCGGATTCACTCCCGCCAAAGAAATCACAATTGCCCCGACTATTATCGAGCCGAATATCGCCACTACCGGAGTCGCCACTTGGAGCGAAGTCTTCAGGATTGTATCAAGACTTGCTCGATGAAAAAATCCACTAAATCTATGTTCCATTATCACCCCTCCGACCCCTATTAGACGGTTTTGACTCCGGCCATCATGAGACCAATTCGTCCGATATCGTATTCCTCAGGCGTAAGCTCGCCCATGATTTTTCCTTCGTAGATGACCATGACCCTATCGGAGACCGCCAGGACTTCATCCAGATCGGTGGAAATGAGCAACACGCCGTTTCCCTTGCTCCGTTCTTCGATGAGCGTCTTTTGGGTGAACTCCGTCGCTCCGATATCCAATCCCCTGGTCGGCTGCGCCGCAAGCAATAACTTCGGATTCCGGCTTATCTCTCTGGCCAACACTACTTTCTGCTGATTGCCCCCGGAGAGGCTCAATAGAGAGTTCTTCTCCGAGGTCATTCTGATATCGAACCTTTTTTTCAAATCAACCGTTCTCTTGAGTACCTCTTTCGGGCGGTACAATCCCCTCTTTGTATAAGGAGCCTGGTCGAATTCGATCAACACTATATTTTCTGCTATGCTAAAAAGCGGTACAACTCCAGTATGCAGACGATCCTCCGGTATGTGACCAAGACCGAGTCGAAGCCTCTCCTTGATTGAAACCTCGGTGATATCCTGGCCGTCGAAGTAGATTCGCCCCTCATCGGGTATTTCCATTCCGTGAATGACGCTGGCCAGCTCTTTCTGTCCGTTGCCGTCTACGCCGGCGATACCTAGGACTTCCCCGGATTTTACCTCTAGGTTGATCCCATCTAGAGCTCGTATTCCCTGGGTGTTGCTCAAGGTCACTCCCTTCAATTCGAGAATGGTCCTTCCCTCTTTTACCGGTGGATGCTCATAATTGAGAAATACCTCCCTTCCAACCATTTTTTCAGCGAGGATTTCCTTACTCACATCCTTGGTGTATACCGTATCTACCCTTTCGCCGTCCCGTAGTACGGTGACCCGATCGCTTATCCTCATCACTTCCCATAGTTTGTGGGAGATAAAAATGACCGAATTGCCCTGCTTAGTGATGTCGCGAAGCACGTTGAATAGGTTGTCCACTTCAGAAGGGGTCAAGACGGCGGTGGGCTCGTCCATTATAAGCACCTCTGCTTCGCGATACAGAACTTTTAGTATCTCCACACGCTGCTGTGCTCCTACTGAGAGACTGGATACCAGGGCCCAAGGCTCGATATTCAAACCGTATTGCTCTGAAAGACGACGGATTCTCTTCTCAACCTGCCCTAGATCGAGCTTGTACGCCTTCTGCCCCTTCAAACACAAAGCAACGTTCTCCACCACGCTCAAGGAGGGGATCAACATAAAGTGCTGATGGATCATTCCAATACGTTTCTCGATAGCTTCTGCGGGAGATTTCAATGACATCTCTTGTCCGTCTTTTTTTATAAGTCCTTCATCTATCGAGTAAAGACCGTATACGCAGTTCATCAAGGTAGTTTTTCCGGCACCGTTCTCTCCGAGGAGCGCATGAATCTCCCCCCTGCGCAGATCAAAATCGACATTTTTATTGGCGACCGTGCCGGGGAATCGCTTTGTCACCCCTATGCATTCAAGCACAAGCTCGCTCATCGTCTTTTCTTCTCCTTGCATCGAACCCTCCTCATGTCCGCCGGTCGGGTATCCTCCCCGACCGGCGGCAGACTTTTACTCCTCGAACACGGACTTTGGTAGATGACCGGCGGTTTTCAAGGAACCGTCCTTGATCCCCTGATAGATTTCATTCATTTTTTCCTGTATCTCCGCCGGTACGGGTTCGTCTCCGATGGTATAAAAATCGGATAGACGTATAACTCCCTCTTTGACCCCCACAGGCACCAGTTTCGGTTTAAAATTGTCGTTCACCACATCGCGTATTCCCGAGTATACGACCATGCCGATATCTTGAATCGCGGAGAAAGGGACCGTTCCCGGAGCCATCTCGTACTGGTCGCCGATATATCCAGTGACCAGAGCGTCGTTTTTGACCGCAGCGTCGAGCACGCCAGCTACCCCGTTGCTGCAGTTCGAGGCCAACACGTCTACTCCGGACTCGATCATGCTAAGCGCCGCTTCGTTCGCCTTCTGCACGTCGGTCCAACTGTCGGTATAGGCGACACGTACTTCGGTGTTCGGATTGATGTACTTGGCCCCGGCCTCGAAACCGCGTCCGGCGTCTTCAACCGGCGGAAATTTTTGTCCGTTCACAATTCCTACCGCCCCGTTCTCGCTCACCATCGCCGAAAACGCACCGGCGATGAAGCCGCACTCTATTGTCAGAGGTCGATAGTTGGCCAAATTCGGTTCCTGCGCGGCGTGACCGTTTATCAAAATGAACTTGATATCGGGAAACTTTTCCGCCATGTTGAGGGCCACATCGGTAAAATCAGCCGAAGAGAGCACGATGACTTCATACCCGCTGGTGGCGTAGTTTCTCACCACCGCTTCCTGGTCGGGTAAAGCGATACTTTCCGTATAGGCTCCTTTGAAGCCGAAATCCTCCTCCGCCCGCTTGAAACCTCGATACGAAGTCTGGGACCAGCCCTCGTCGTCGATAGTCGCGGTCAGCAGCAGGGCCACTTTCATCCGTTCCTCAAGCCCTTCACCGGAGGCCCGCTCCGAACTTTCAGCCGCCTCCTCTTCCGAACTCCGCTGCTCCGGCGGTTTGCCGCAACTAATTACCGAGATCGCCAGTATCACCGCCAAAAATACCAATCCGAGCTTTTTAGTTTTTTTCATAACCCCTTCCTCCCTTTCACGCCATTGTCTATGGCAGCGTGTTGATTAATTTAATTGTAGCCCCTGCAGGTTAATCTGTAAACAATATTTTCTGAAAATTATTTATTTTTCATGAAATTTTTCAGTATTTACAAACCAAAGTATCAGTGGTATTATTCGAATTAGTTCGAGCAGCAAGAAGGATGGGATTATGGCCAAAAAAGTCAAACTCGATGATATCGCCGCGTTCTGTAACGTCTCCAAGGCCACCGTATCCCGGGTCTTGAACGGTACAGCCCCGGTGAAGGCGGAGGTGAGAGATAAAATCGAACATGCGATCCGGGAATTAGGCTACACCCCGAACAGAAGCATCTCCCGCTCCAAAACGCAAAAAATCGGCCTCATCGTCCCGGATTTCTACAACCCTTTCCTCTCCGATGTGGTCAACGCCGCCCAGGCGGAAGCGAGCCGACGCGGCGTGCTGCTGGCCGCCCTGGGCGTCAGTCAGGAAATAAACCATCAGCGGGAAAACCTCTGGAAGTCAAAAAAATGGGGTTTTGACGGACTCATAGTCGTGGGAACCAAGCTCCCCCCGGAGGAGTTCGTCGATTTTCACCGCCAAACCGGCATCCCGGTGATCATCTCCCGAATGGTCGAAATCCCGGAGCTACCGTGTATTCTCATCGACTACGAATCCGGTACAAATCAGGCGATCAAACACCTGATCAATCTCGGCCACCGTAATATCGGCTGCATCTCCAGTCTGCCCGAATGGGATTCGGAGAAGATCAAACTCGACAGCGTGAACAGAGCCTTGACCAACAATGGCACTACCCTCTCCTCGGAGCATTACACTTGGTGTTTTCCAAACATCGCCGAAGGAGTGCAGGCGGCGAACAGGCTGCTCAATTTGGATCGCTCAAAGCGCCCTACAGCTATCTTCGCCTTCGACGATCTAATCGCCCTGGGGGTACTTTACGCCGCCGAAAATAGAGGAATAAAAATACCGGAAGAACTCTCACTAATCGGCTTTAACGACATCGACTACGCGGCCTACACCAACCCTCCCCTGTCCACCGTGGCCTTGCCCACTCAGAAGGCGGGACAACTGCTGGTCATCAAAATCTGCGAACATCTGCGAAACGACAATCCCAATTTCGGCGGTCTCACCGCGCTGAAGTGCGAGTTTACGGTCCGAGAATCTACCGCCGCTCCTCTGTTTTGATGTTCCAAAAGTTTATAGTCGATACATGCATCCGGGTTTCACCGTACCCCCCCGACGATATTCAGGCTTAGCGGAGGGGTCATCCGAACCGATACCGGAGGAATCCTGGAGGCGGCGACGGTAGATTTCCACAAAAAACTCTGATCCGGAGAGCTCTCCTCGAATGCATCGAGTCTCTATCCAAGTTCGAGCTAGCTCTCGCTCACCGGCAGCTACAGTTTTTCCCTATGAGCAGATCAAGGCGCGAATGAAAAGCCGTCTACCGCTCCTAACGAGGTAACGACGGGAGCGATTATTTCCGTACGGCTTTCTCCGAGAGACTGAAGGCGAGGTTTCCCACCGCGACGTTCATGGCTTCGTTGATCAAAGCGGATTTATCCAGAAATGAGCCTTTTTTCAGAAGCCAAAAAGCCACATGTCTATTTCTTCCCCGCTTGGCCACCGTTTCGGCGGTAGCCAAAATTTCTCCGGTGGCTACCGAGACAATGCGGGAGCTCACCCCAACCTCGGCCCTTTGTTTGTCGATCCAGGCGATGAAGGCGCTGGTTTTTTCTTCGGAGTAATTTAAGTAGTCGATCGAAGTGATGCAGAGCGCCTCTACACCCAACATATTTCCCACTTCTTGTATATTGTCGGCACCTACCGCGCCGCTCATCTGAAAGGACTGTTCCGCAAGAAGTGAATCGATGCGCTCTTTTTCGATGAGCCGGTACCGACCATGATCCTGTAGTCGGCTGATAAGTAGTCCGGAAAAAGAGTCTTGCATCTCCCGTAGCAGCATTTCACCCGTTGTATCCTCAAAAGAGAGGACCCCGACTAAATAACGCCTATTATGCTCAAAAGCCTCCACCTCACCCTTTTCGGCGCGGTCCCCTACCGTAGAAGCACAACCCGTCGTCACCACAAGCAAAACCACCAGAACTGCAAACCATCCTGCTATCCTTCTCACCTTTATCATCACCCCTCCTGCTTCCTACAATCACACTAAACCCGGAAAAGATTCACCCAGAAACAGCTTATTATATCAAAAAATCCGACTATGGCAATATTTGACCTGTCGTGTCAACTGGTTTAAGATATCCACATGAAACAATCGATCTACGCCCGGACCCTGTACACGGGCCGGGAAGTGCTACACGACACGTACCTGATTTTCGAAGACCAGCTCATCGCCGAAGTATCGAGCAGCCCCGAGGGAGAGCTGCTGGGGAGCTTCGAGGCGGTCACACCGGCGTTTATCGACCCCCACTCGCACATCGGTATGGCCCGGGCCGGCGAGCCGCCGGCGGAGGCGGAGACCAACGAACGGATGGAGTCGGTACTCGCCCACGCCGACGCCCTGGACAGCGTGCAGATGGAGGACAGCTCCTTCGGCTCGTCGGTGGAGATGGGCGTCCTCTACTCCTGCGTCCTGCCGGGCAGCGGCAACATCATCGGCGGTCGGGCGGCGGTCATCCGCAACTACGGACGGCAGACCACGGAGGCTTTCATACGGCGCGCGGGCATCAAGGCCGCCTTCGGCTACAACCCGATGTCCACCCGGGAGTGGAAGGGCAGCCGTCCCTTCACCCGTATGGGCGCCCTCTCCATCCTGCGAAGCCGTCTGTCGACGGTCGCCCAGAAGCTCGAGCGGCAGAGCTCGCTGCCCGAGGAGAAAGCCACGGAGATCGAGTTTTCCTACGAGGAGGAGGTCTTTCGGGCCCTCTTAGAACGAAAAGAGGTGCTCCGGGTCCACGTCCACAAGGACGACGATATCGCCGCCCTGCTGCGCTTAGTCGACGAGTTCGGTATTCGCGTGACGGTGGAGCACAGCTGCGACGTGCACGATCCCCACATCTACCGCGAGCTGGCCTCCCGGGACATCCCGGTGGTGTACGGCCCGCTGGACAGCTTCGCCTACAAGGTGGAACTGAAGAACGAGGACTGGCGCAACATCCGCCACCTCATAGACTCGGGGGTGAAGTTCGGTCTGATGACCGACCACCCGGTGATCCTGCAGCGAAACCTGCTGCTGACCCTGCGGTGGTTCTTGCGCCACGGCTACGACAAACAGGAGGCGATCGAACTGATAAGCCGCCGCAACGCCGAGATCATCGAGATCGACGACATCCTGGGGAGCCTCGAAGCCGGCAAAATGGCCTCTTTCAGCTGCTGGAACGGCGACCCCTTCGAGCTCTCCGCCTACCCGGTGCTGGTCGTCGGCGAGGGGCGGGTTCTTTTTTCCGACAATTACGAAAAATAGCGGTACCCGGCTATTTTTGTAGTTTCTGGTGCCGAGAAGCGGCATGCGAAAACTAAAGTGCGAATAGTATTATACAAGACGGAGACGGCAACAGGAGGATGATATGAAAAATTTTCAACTGCAGATTCCAACCAAGGTCTTTTTTGGTGAAGGAGTCTTGGACAAACTTGGGGCCGAGGCCGCACAAATCGGACGAAAGGCGCTCTTGGTCTACGGCCAGGGCAGCATCAAGCGCAACGGCGTCTACGACAAGGTCACCGCACAGCTCGCCGAGGCGGGTATCGAGACCGTAGAGCACCCGGGAGTCAAACCCAACCCCGTACTCTCCCACGCCGAGGAGGGGGTCCGCCTGGCCGCCGAGGGAGCCGCCGACATGATCGTCGCCGTCGGCGGGGGGAGCGTGATCGACGAGGCCAAGGCCATCGCCCTCGGCGCCCGCAACGCCCCGCCGCTGTGGGACTTTTATACCCGAAAAAGGACGGCCGACGACGCGCTGCCGATCATCGCGGTGCAGACCGTACCGGCCACCTCCTCGGAGATGAACGCCGCCTCGGTGCTCACCAACGACGGGACCAAGGAGAAGTTCAGCGCCCGGGCGACCAGCCTCTTTCCCAAAGCCGCCTTCCTCGATCCGACGGTCACCACCGGCATACCCCTGCGGTACACCGCCTACGCCTGCACCGACATCCTCTCGCACATGATGGAGGGCTACTTCACCACCACCGCCGAGTGGATTCCAATCCAGGACGGGATGGTCGAAGGCATCAGCCGTGGCGTCATCGAGGCGATGCAACGGCTCCTGAGCGATCCCAAAGACCTGGAGGCACGCTCGGCGGTGATGTGGGCCGGAGCCCTAGCCTGGAGCGGACTGCTCAACGCCGGAGTCGAAGGCGCGGCGCTGCCCAACCACATGATCGAACACCCCCTGAGCGCCCACCACGACATCGCCCACGGGGCGGGCCTGTCCATCGTGATCCCCGCCTGGCTAAGGCACATGAAGCCCCACATATCCAAGCGAATCGTCCGTTTCGGTCGGCGGATTTTGGGCGCCTCCGAGCAGCTCGAGGGTCTGTCCGAGGACGCCCAGGCCGACCGGGTGATTGAGATGCTGGAATCCTGGTACCGCCGAATCGGTACGCCGGTCACCTTCGCCGAAGGGGGTATCGTCGATCCGGACATCGAGGCCCTCACCGAACAGGCGCTGAAGCTGGCCGAGTACTGGGGTATTCGCGGCTACAGCGCCGAAGACGTGAAAAGTATCTACCATCTCTGCGGGCGCGCTTGAGGGGTATATAACTGAAGCCGGCTGCCGGGTCCCGCTTGCCGTGGGAAAACTCTACTCTTCTCGTGTATAAAATGGATTTTCTATTCTGATACCGGAATAGAACTGACCGGTATTCAGATGCTCGGAGTAAATAACATCGCACCGGGCAAACTCCGCATTGCTGACGATGCAGGCATCCCAGAAGTTTATCTGATACGTTTTTTTTATCTCCACCGCCCGGCGGATCATCGAGGAGGATTGTCTGACCACCTCCATCCTTTCCAGCAGATGAATCTGTCGAAGGACGACCTCTTCCTTTTGCCCCAGTTTGTCCAGAGCAACATTCGCGTACTCTTGAAGGACTTGGGTCGAAAGCGCTCCCTCGCCGGATTTCATGAGCTGCGAGATGAGTTGAACCGCCTTTTCCTGTTTCCAGGGTACTCGTCTATCGTTGGCATATATAAGAACGTTTGTATCGATAAAGAACTTCACCATGGGGATATCTATTTTCGTCGATTCTCTTCAGCCCGATTGAAATGGTAACCGGGGGCGGATTCTCCAGCGTATTCTCGGCAGAGGCTTGTAAACTCCTCCGCCGCCCTATCTCCGTCCATTTCACCGGTAATCTGTTCAAGGTAAGCACGTATGAGATTATTCAGAGATGAACGGTGTTGTTTCGCATACTCCCGGGCTCTTTTAATGAGCTTTTCATCCGCGGACAGGGTAATATTCATCATCCCTCCTTACGTGCAATATGTGCACACTTAGAATTCAGCACATAAGCGCACATCAATCAAATTATTCATGGCTTCTAATATGAAAAGAGCCGTACCCGGCTGTTTTCATTGTTTCGAGTGCTGCGAAGCAGCATGAGAAACTATTATGAAAAAAGTATAAACTTATCTTGACTATTATCATTCTTGATAATATTATTGTTTCTGACATGGATAAAACGGATCAAAACTGGAAATTCCGCGCCGATCTGGTACTGCACCCGGAAAGGCTGCGGATAATAGCCGCCTTGACCGGCAGCAGGCTCAGCGCCGGAGAACTGGCGCGGCGGCTCCCCGATATCTCCCAAGCCGGGCTCTACCGTCATCTCAAGCGCCTGGAGCGGGGCGGGATCATCGAAATAGTAGCGACCCACCAGGTGCGGGGCACCGTCGAGAAAATCTACACCTGTCCCGCCCCCGAGAAGGCGCATTTCACCGAGGAAGATGTACGGCAAATGAGCCCAGAGATGAGACACCACTCCTTCACCGCCTTTATGGCCAACATATACAGTCAGTTCTTGGCGGCCCATCGGAGCGCCGAGACGGATCAGGATATTTTCAGAAAAATGGGTTATCAGAGCATCCCCTTGGACATCAGCCCGGACGAGATGTCTGAGTTTCAACATGATTTGAAAGAAGTACTGGCGCGGTACAGTCCCAGGGACTCCGGTCCCCGCGGGGCTGATCCCGAAACGCGAGGCGAGCGTTTCAATCTCTCATTAATATTGTTCCCGGAGATTCAACATGATCATAAACACTAATCTTCAACAGATGCTCGTTCTTTTTGCATTGGGCCTCATCGGCTCGGCGGCTATCCTGCCCTACTCGGCGGCGATGGTCTCCCACTTCTCCGCTGATATCGTACTCCACGTAATATCGCCCCTGCTCACCCAGCTTCTACAAAATAGTGCCGGCGGTGCGGCTTAGATACAAAGAGGGGGTCGGACTCGTCGTTCGTCATTCTCCGCCCACCAGAGCCGCCCCCCTGGACCCGCTGGTATCCTTCTCCACCGAGCAGGTCTTCACTCAGGCCCAAGGCGAGGGCGAGGCTCTGCCGATACCCCGCGTCCTCGTCGCTCGCTACGCAGTTCTGCAGGAATCTCCAGGAAGAGGAGCCGGAAGCACCAACGAGGGCGAGATAGGAGTCTATATCTCCGGCGCGAAGTGCCGCGGTCATCGAGGAGACCCGTTCGTTTTCCCTGTAGAAATGGAGAGCCCGCAGGACGGCCCGGTCTCCACGGCGCTCTCGAAGTTCGGAAATTGAGCCTCTGAACGCGGTAGGATCAACTTCCCTGAGCGCTTCGGCACAGAAGTACGAGGCGATGCAGCCCATCTCCCGCGGAATCGCGGTATAGTCGTCGGTGAGATCGGCATGGCTCGAACCGGTGTCGAGGATGCAGAGCCGGTACCCGTGTTCCGCGAAGGAGAAGTTCACTTTCTCGATCGAAGGAAAGCTCGCGTCGGCAAAATCGATGGACACCACCCCGCCGTGTGCGCAGGCGATCTGATCTATCAGTCCGCAGGGTTTTTTGAAAAAAGTGTTTTCCGCCCATTTTCCCGCCCAGGCTATCTCCAGAGTTTCGATCTGATCTCCGTTGTAGAAAGAATTGAATATCTCACCTATGAGAATCTCAAAAGAAGCGGAGGAGCTGAGACCGGAGCCCATCGCCACCTCGCTGTTCACGTAAGCTAAAAATCCCCCTATACCTGTCTCTTATACACATCTCCGAGCCCACGAGACCGTACTAGATCTCGTATGCCGTCTTCTGCTTGAA
>OMKS01003687.1_pt1 | contig 12000 bp, 8 predicted proteins | sample 1674721 | NCBI WGS metagenome assembly OMKS01 (sample SAMN06264996, study PRJEB25208) | sediment metagenome | isolation source: hot spring sediment | place: USA: California | collected 2014-09-02 | reverse complement strand
CGAGATCTAGTACGGTCTCGTGGGCTCGGAGATGTGTATAAGAGACAGCACAAACAGATCAAAGGCAAAGAATCCTACGACCGCTATGACAACTATGATGCTATCGAAGTACCCTTTACCGATGCCATCCCCAGCGATTACGATGGCGTGATGGGTGTACCGATCAGCTTCTTGGATAAATACAATCCCGAGCAATTTGAGATTGTTGGTGCAACAGAGAGTGAAGGCAGGGGTTTTTCTGGCGGATTATGGGATGAGACAAGTAAGGTTTCGCAACCTGTTATCAGGAAAAAACGAGTATACAAGCGCATTTTTATCAAACACAGAAGGGCAGCTCAATGAAAACGACACTGCGCACCGATATCACGGTTAAGGACATCTGCGACGGGTTTGTGTATAACGAACTGGAAGGCAAGGGCTTGTTCGGGCTGTCCGGCAAACTGACCATCCAGCCCGAATACCAGCGCAACTACATCTACGCCGACGGCAAAAAAGATGTGGCGGTGGTTGAATCGCTGCTCAAAGGCTACCCGCTGGGCTTGATCTATTTCGTCAAGGTGAGTGAAGACAATCTGGAAGTGCTCGACGGGCAGCAGCGCATCACCAGTTTTGGGCGCTATGTCACCGACAAATTCGCCGTCAAAGACGAAAACGGCATGGAACAGTACTTTCGCGGGATTGCCGCCGACAAGCAGGCAAAGATTCTGGACGCGCAACTGCTGATTTACGAGTGTGAAGGCACCGAAAGCGAGATCAAAGAGTGGTTCAAGACCATCAACATCGCCGGTGTACCGCTCAACGATCAGGAATTGCTTAACTCCGTGTATTCGGGACCCTTCGTCACGCTTGCCAAGGCAGAATTCAGCAACAGCCAGAACGCCAATACTCAAAAATGGAGCGCGTATATCCGCGGGAGCGTCAACCGGCAGGATTTTCTGGAGCGCGCGCTGGATTGGGTCAGCAAAGGCAACATCGGCGATTATATGAGCCGCCATCGCTATGACACCGACATCAAAGAGTTAAAAACCTACTTCAACAGCGTCATTGACTGGGTGTCGGGTGTGTTTATCGATGTGGAAAAAGAGATGCGCGGATTGGAGTGGGGGCGTTTGTATGAAGAGCATCACCACAAGCCGTATAACCCGGCGAAAATCTCGGCGGAATTGCGCAAACTCTACGCTGATCCTTATGTCAACAACAAGAAAGGCATTTTTGAGTATCTTCTTGGTGGTTCGGTTGATACAAAATTGTTAACTGTGCGCGTTTTTGATGAGGCGACCAAAAAGAGCGTGTACGCCAAACAAACCGCGCAAGCCAAAGCCAAAGGGGTATCCAACTGTCCGTTGTGCGCGCTTGGGCATGATGCCAATCAAAGCAAAATCTGGAAGCTCAACGAAATGGACGCTGACCATGTGACCGCATGGAGCAAAGGCGGCGCAACCGATCGCGCCAATTGTCAAATGTTGTGCAAAACCCACAATCAAGCCAAAGGGAATCGGTAAAGGGAGGCTTCAAATAACGGGCTAATAAAGAATGCACCTGATGCCGGGGATTCGGACAACAAGGTAGAAGAGAAGAATGTCACAGATGAAACCCTCAGAACAATATGTTCAAAGACTTCTTAAAGATCGTTACGGAATTCGCCTAATTAAAATAGACGATGATGGCGGAAAAAATGGCAAAGAAGCAGATTTTGAATATTGTGAAAACAACCAGAGGATTTTTGTTTGTGAATTGAAGGAATATGAAACAATGAATCCAACGGAAAAGTCTGGCTGGGAAAAGATACACCATTCTGATGGTTCTATTGGGTATACGAGAAATTGCATTGCCCCGAATAAAATAAGCAGAAATATACATAAAGCGTTCAAGCAATTGAAAAAATATTCGGAACCAAAAATTTTAATATTCTTAAACCACTATCCAGGTTATGACGTAAGGGATCTTGTTGACACTTACAGGGGTTTTTGCGAATATACGGTAGGGGATAGAATTATTAAAGATTCTTATTATAAAAAAGCAAGCGAAGGTACTATCAAAGAAGAGAAAAACCAAATCGATCTTTATATTTGGATTGACGCTTCTGACAAAAATGGATCGCTTGAACGTGATGAAATCTATCTACGAACTGTAACTGATATTGGACAAGATATTGCCAAAAAATACTTTTGTGCCTTGGATATGAAATAATCCCCCCGCCAACCCCCACCATTCGCGGATAAACCCGGCAAATGGCGTCAATTTCGGGTAGAATGTTTCCTACATAAACGACATAAGCAAGGAAACGCATGAACGAAGACAAGATCATCCAATGGGCGCAGCGGCTGCTGGGCGTGGCGCAGTGTGGCCTGACCTATAACCACGACAACCCCTATGAAACCGAACGCTATCACCATATCCAGGCGCTGGCGGCCGAGATGATGGCGGCGGTGAGCGATGTGTCGCCGGAGCGCCTGCTGAATCTGTTCACGGACGAGAGCCGCAACGGCTACGCCACCCCCAAGGTGGATGTGCGCGGGGTGGTCTTCAAAGACGAGCGCATCCTGCTGGTGAAAGAACATGTCACCCAGCGCTGGACGCTGCCCGGCGGCTGGGTGGATGTGGGCGACACGCCCAGTCTGGCGGTGGAGCGCGAGGTGTTCGAAGAATCGGGTTACGAGGTCAAGGCACGCAAACTGCTGATTGTCGCCGACCGCAACCGCCATTACCCGCCCTCTACCTTTCACATCTACAAGCTGTTCTTCCTGTGCGAGCTGCTGGGCGGATCATCCGTGGTCAGCCATGAAACCGACGAGATCGGTTTCTTTGCGGAAGACAGCCTGCCGCCGCTGGACGAGGGCCGCACCAGTTATGCCCATCTGGCGCGCTGTTTTGAACACTACCGCCAGCCGCAGCTTGCGGCGGATTTTGATTAGGCCATGAAGAAAACCTGGTTGTGGGCGATCGTGGTGCTGCTTTTGCTGCTGGCAGGCTGCCGGGAAGCGGCGGCGCCCCCGGCGGAGCCCACACCGGCGGCCGCGCCCACTGCCACCGCGCGACCCAGCGCCACACCTGCGCCGACGCGCACACCCTTCACGCCCAGCGCCACGCCTGACCCGCTCCGGCAGGTGGCTGAAGATGACCTGCGCGGGGTGACCGTGCGCTTCTGGCATCCCTTCACCGACGACAGCGCCGCGCTGATGCGTCAGCTGGCGGCTGATTTCAACGAGCAGAACCAGTGGGGCATCCGTGTATCGGTCTTTTCGCAAGGATCGAGCGCCATCCTGCAGGAACGTTTTGCCGAGAGCCTGCAGTCCGGCAAAGGCACACCGCATCTGATCGCCGCGCCGCTGCTGCTGCTGCGTGATTGGCACGCGCAGGGCTGGCTGGTGCCCGCAGAACCCTATGTGCGCCATGCGCAGTGGGGCTGGGATGAGGAGATGCTGTCCTCGCTGGACGCTTTTGCGCTGACACAGCACCAGGATGCCGACAGCAGTCAGCTTTCCATGCCGTTGAACTGGCAGGCCAACGTGCTGTTCTATAACCAGGGCTGGGCGCGCGAACTCGGTTTCGACCAGGCCCCAGCGACATTCGCCGCTTTTCAGGCGCAAGCCTGCGCCGCCAAAGATGCCCTGCTGGCAGATGACACCCGTGACAACGACGGCACCGGCGGGTATATTGCCAGTCGCGAACCCGATGCCCTGTTGAGCTGGCTGGCGGCGTTCGGCTATGATGGTCTGCCGGATGCACCGGGGGATGCCTACCAGTTCGCCACCAGCGAGGGCGAGGCTGCCTTCAGCGCCATGCGCCAGATGACAGACGATGGCTGCGCCTGGGTCAGCCGTCTGCCGACTCCTTACGACTATTTCACCGAGCGCATGGCGCTGTTCTATTCAGGCTCCACCCGCGACATCCTCCTGCAGGAGCAAGCCATGGCGTTTGCCGGCAATAAAGATGACTGGATCGTGCTGCCTTATCCGGCCGCCGAGGGGCAGTCTCCGCTGCTGGTAACTGGCAGCGGCGCGGCGATTGTGGCAGGCAGCCCGCAGGAGCAGATGGCCGCCTGGCTGTACCTCAATTACCTGCTCGAACCGCGCAACCAGGCATTGTTTGCCACCGCCTCCGGCGCTTATCCGGTGCAGAAAGGCGCCTGGACCTGGCTGGAGGTGTATGCCAACCAGCACCAGCCCTGGGGACTGCCGCATGAATGGATAAACCCGCGCTTCAGCCCGCCGCTGTTCCACAACTGGCTGGTCGTGAGCAATGTGCTGTCAGATGCTGGCTGGGAACTGTATCAACCATTCACCACCGTGGAGCGCGTGCCCGCCATTCTTGAGATGCTGGATACCATGATCGCCGAGATCACGCAATGATTTTTTAAGGTTTCTTGCATTGCTTAAGATTAGAGTTTGATAAGAAACAGTGTTCACCTAAGGCGCGTATAGAAAGCGTCAAGTGGTGGGCGGGCATTGCCTGTAGAATAATATTGTAAACATAAATTTTTCTTCTTCTCCTCCTTATGAGAGCCGAGTAGGACAACCTCGGCTCTCGTGGCGTTAAAAAGCCGGTGTCTGCCAGCCTGCCAGGTTTCCTACCGCCGCCCAGTTATTGTACAATTACAGGTACACGCATCATTCACAGGCAAGGAGTGTGTGATATGGCACAGATCGATTCTGTCATCAAACGAAACGGCGCCCGGGTGCCTTTTAATCCTGAGCGCATCACCAACGCCATCTATCGCGCGGCGGTGGCGGTGGGCGGGCGTGACCGCGGCCGCGCGGCTGCGTTGTCAGCAGAGGTGGTGGCGCTATTAAAAGAACAGCATACCGGCGATGAACCGCCGCACATCGAAGAGATTCAAGACCTGGTGGAAAAGGTGTTGATCGAGAACGGGCATGCCACCGTTGCCAAAGCTTATATCCTCTACCGCAATGAGCGTGCCCAAAAACGCCAGTCGCAGAGCCAGCTGGGCATCAAGGATTCAGACAATGTGCCCTGGAAGAAGATCTGGTATGTCCTTAACTGGGCAACGGATCACGGCGTGAACACCATCGCCGGGTTGAACGAACGCCTGCAGCGCGGCGACCTGCACAACATCATCATCGAGTCAGAAGCTGCCTACGCCACCGACCTCGAAAATGCCGCCAACCGCATCCTCGAACACAAAGACCAGATTCGCATCGTGATCGTATGCGGGCCTTCTTCTTCCGGCAAGACCACCACCACCGTCAAGTTGGAGCAGCGTCTCAGCCGGCACGGCATGCGCTTTGTGGCGCTGAATGTAGACAATTACTTCTTCAACCTCTCCATGCACCCCAGGGATGAGTTCGGCGACTACGATTTTGAAACCCCGCAGGCGCTGGATATGGCGCTGATCAACCAGCATCTGGAGCAGTTGGTGGCGGGCAAAGAGGTGCCGATACCCTTCTATGACTTCAAGACCGGCAAACGCGCCGAGAAAACCACCCCGCTGCAGCTTCACAAGGGCGATGTGCTGCTGATCGATTCACTGCACGGCCTCTATCCGCCCATGACGGAATCGGTGCCGGACGAGGAGAAATTCCGGGTATATCTGGAACCCTTGCTGCAATTGAAGGACGAAAAGGGCGATTATGTGCGCTGGACGGACATCCGCCTGATGCGGCGCATGCTGCGAGATGCGGCTTTCCGCGCCTATGATCCGCAAAAAACGCTCACCCACTGGCACTACGTGCGCTCCAGCGAATTGCGCCACATCATCCCCAACAACCGCAGCGCCGACATCATCATCAATTCCGCCATGCCCTACGAACTGGCGCTGTATGCCCACAAACTGGGCGCTTCTTTCACCCAGTGGGCGCAGGAATTTGCCGATGACCCTCTGCGACAGGATGCCTTCACCCGCGCGCAGCGTGTGAATCAGCTGCTGCAGAAGATTCACCCCATCGCCGAAGATGCGGCGGTGCCGGGTGACTCCGTCATCCGCGAGTTCATCGGCGGTTCCACCCTCAACGTGCATTGAGCCAATAGGTTATCGATAAAGAAAGACGACCGTCATCAGTGGCAGCCGTCTTTTTGTGCGTGAATGGTTGGTTTTACGGCGCCAGCCACAGGATATAGGTGGAATAGGCGGGCAGGACTTCATAGGGGGTATAGTCGCTGAAACCGCCATTGTCATCAGCGGTCAGCTCCGCCGCCGCCAGGTCATCGCCGTTGAACAGGTCAAAGGCTTTGTAGACGCCGCTCAGCGGCCCTTCTGCCAGGGCCAGTTTGTAATTATCGATCTCCTGATCAGTCACGTTGATCAGGATCAGGATAGTTTCCTCCTCGGTGGTGCGCAGCGCCACAAATAGGCGCGGGTCGCTGGTTTGCAGTGCATAAAAATCACCCACCTTGAGGGCGGGATAGGCTTCGCGCAGCTGGATCAGGGTGCGGTAATGGTTCAGCAGGGAATCCTCGTCCTTGTCCTGCGCCTGCACATTCTTTTCGGTGTAGTCGTTCTGCGGCAGCCGCCAGGGAAAAGCGGCGCTGGTGAACCCGGCATACTTGCTATCGTCCCACTGCATCGGTGAGCGGATGTTCTCGTCCGGCTTGCCGCCCGACATACCGATCTCCTCGCCATAATAAATGAAAGGCACACCCGGCGAAGTCAACAGCATGGATGCCGCCGACTTGGCTTTACCGACCTCTTCACGGAAGTTGGTCATGGCGCGCGCCATGTCATGGTTGGTCAGGAAAGTGCCCATCTGGAAATCAGGGAAGTAGGTCAGTTCGGTTTCGAGCGCGTTCAAAGCCGCGTAGCCGTAATGGGTGGAGGCAGCCTGCATGAATTTGCCGGCCAGGTCAAAGTTGAAGACCATATCCAGGCTCTGGTCAGCGACATAGCGCGAGGCATAGATGGAGCTGTCCCACACCTCACCGATGGTTAGGGCATCTGCGTCGGCCGCGCGGAACCACTGGTGAAAGTCCTGGAACCAGGCATGGGTGGCTTCGGTGTGCTTCTGGTTCTGTCCGTCCTCGATCAGGTGCGCGGCGGCGTCAATGCGGATACCGTCCACGTTTTTCTCCGTGATCCAGAAATCGATGGCATCCAGCATAGCCTCAGTCACATCCGGGTTTTCAAAATTCAGGTCGGGCATGCCGTCCCAGAAGATGCCGTAGTAATAGAGGCCATTATTGGGCGAAAGGTGCCATACATCCTGCCCCCAGGGGCCCTTGTAGGTGGGGCGTTCTTCAGACCAGACATACCAATCGTGGTATTCAGATTCAGGCTCCTGCGCGGCGATAAACCACGGGTGGCGGGTAGAAGAATGGTTGATCTCCCAGTCGATGATCACCACGATGCCGCGCTTGTGACACTCTTCAATCAGGCGTTCAAAATCTTCCATGGTGCCATAGTCAGGGTTGACATCCTTGTAATCGGTGACATCGTAGCCATGATAGGAGGGCGAAGGTGTGATCGGCATGAGCCACAAGCCGGTGATACCCAGATCGCTGTCAGTTTTGGGGTTGCCATCGTTGAGGTAGTCGAGTTTTTCGATGATGCCGTTGAAATCACCAATGCCGTCGCCGTCTGAATCATAGAAACTGCGTACAAAGATCTGGTAGAAGACCGCGTCATTCCACCAGGGATACCCGTAATCCTGCGCGCTGGTCTTGGTGAGGTCATCGGCAGGAGTGGATTTGCACGCCGCCAGCAGGAGCAGGAGCATTAACACAACAAACAAGCGGGCGGTTCGTTTCATGGGTTCTTCCTTTGCTCTGAATAGTCGGTTGAGGTAATTATAGTGTATTTGGTGGCGATATTGCAGGGGTTAATTGTCAACTGCGGGCTTTGCGTCAGGGTGAAGGCGAACACCTCCCGTGGCTTTGTCTTTCCGACCGACCGCAGGGAGCGGAGGAATCGGAACGATTGGGCTGGTTTCGAAGTTTGGTGGTTTCGATCCCTCCGCGCAAACCAGCTTTGCTGGTTCTTGGTCGGGATGACACGATCATCTCGACTCTCGTAAACCGGGTGTCTTGTTTAATCAGTCTCTTGCGGGCAGGGTCGAGCCCTGTCCCTACGTGTTCATTGACTTTGTCCTTCCGACCGACCGCAGGGAGCGGAGGAATCGAAAAGGCTCGACAGGATAATTCACCGGTCGTGTTGTCAGCGCCAGAAGGTTTCGACCCCTCCACGCAAACCAGCGTTGCTGGTTCTTGGTCGGGATGACACGATCATCTCGACTCTCGTAAACCGGGTGTCTTGTTTAATCAATCTCTTACGGACAGGGTCGAGCCCTGCCCCTACGTGTTCATTGATTTTGTCTTTCCGACTGGAAGATGGCGCAGCCATCTGCAACGGAGGAATCGAAACAGCCTAACACGTGCGTTCGCTGGTGGTTATGATGTGTCGGACATTCCGACCGACCACAGGAAGCGGAGAAATCGGATCGATTGGGCATGATTAAGTGGTGGTTATGAGCAATTTCCTACCCCTAACCCCTCCCTGCAGGAAGGGAAAATGTGACGAAGTCACATGGGGTGGGTTTGTCTTTTCGACACCCGGTTTATTCTCGTAAACCGGGTGTCTGATTTTTCAGCAGCCACTTCATGACAATCTTTTCCGGGCAGGGTCGAGCCCTGCCCCTACGTGTGCATTGATTTTGTCTTTCCGACTGGAAGATGGCGCAGCCATCTGCAACGGAGGAATCGAAACAGCCTAACATGTTCATTCACCGGTTGTTGTGATATGCCTGGTGGTTTCGATCCCTCCGCTCCCTTTGGTCGGTCGGGATGACGAAGATACGGTGAAACATCGCACCGTATCTCTTCGGGAGGGGCTCACCCCCTCCACATCAAGAATCATTACTCCAGGGTGAACGTCCACCACGGCGTCCACTGGGCGAAGTTGCGCCCGTTCTTGCCGCGCACATGCCAGCGGTATTCGCTGCCGCCCGTCAGTTTGGGGTCATTCACGCTGATCTCGCATTCCCCTGCATTGCAATGCGCCGCCGCGCTGTATAACTGGGCGTGCAATTTGACCCCTGCCATGTTTTCGATCTGGAACTGGTAAAAAATCGCCCCGGTGACCGCCGTCCAACGAAATGTCACCGGCTGGGCGGCGAAGGTGCTGCCGGATTCAGGCGCCAGCTGGGTATTGCGCGCCAGGCGCGTGTAACTGAAGATGCGCGGCGCGCTCCAATCGCTGACCATGTCCCACTTCATCACATTCACCTGCCAGGTGTAATCGCCGTAGTTCATTTCGAGGTCGAATGGCAGGCGGAACTCGCAAAAAACGTCACAGGTGGTGCCGACATTCCAGCGACCCAGCTGGCTGGCATCCGGGTTGAACACCTCCACCTGGTAACGCTGTGCGTCCGCCACCGGGTACCATTTGAAGGTCGGGCGGCCGCCATACACGACGGCATCCACCCCCGGCGAGCGCAGGCGCGGTGCTGGCGGGATAATGTGCAGCTGATGATAGACGCTCCAATGGCCGATGATGTCTTCCACGTAAGCCGCCACATGCCACTTGTATTCACCCAAGGGCAGGTCGTCGGGCGCAGGGATCTCGCAGGTGAAGGCATCGCAGCGCACCGCGGCATCGTAAGTGGCGCGCTGCACGGTGGTGTTGTCGTCAATGCGCTTGATCTCCCAGGTGTACTTTTCAGCGCCACTCACCACCTGCCAGGTGAACGACGGGCGGGCAGCCTCGCTGCGTGCTTTGTCAACCGGAGTCACCAAGACCGGCGCAGGCGGCATTTCGGCGTAGATCACGCTGACAATATGAGCATTGGCAGGCATCAGCACGGTGTTAGAGGAACGGCGGCTGGCATCATCCTGGCTGCCGCTCCACCCGGCTATGGCCCAGCCGCTTTGCGGCGCAGCCCCGCTCAGGCTGATACTTTCGTTCACATGGTAGTAGCCGGCATTGCACCCGCTGGAACGGTCCGGCACAGCGCTGGGGTCAGAGCCTTTGCCGGTGTGGCTGATGATCAGAAAATAGCACTGCTGGGCAGGGTTGACCGCCCCCAGGCTGGCGTTCTGCGCGATCCAGTCGCTGCCGAAGTTGGTGTCGGTTGAAAAGGCATCGCGCCCCAGGTTCTGGTTGGTTGGCATGCTGGGGTTGGTACCGCTCCATGAGGTGCCGATGGGCGGTCTAGTAAGCTGCTGCCAAAGCGCATGAAATCAATCCCTCTGTCATCAGCATTGCGCAGGGAGACCGCCCCCGCGCCGCCCCACACGATGATGGGGTCGTTCGGCAGGTAGTAGGTGTTACCAGCACTGGTGCCGCTTTTCAGATACAGCACAATGTATTCGTGACTGGCGATGGATGCGCCAGAAGGAAAAGTGAAATGCGCTGCCAGCACATTGGAGTTGTTGTACACCAGCACATCCCACCCGCTGAGGTCAATGGGGTTACTGTTGTCGTTGTAGAACTCTATGGCTTTGTCAGTACCGGCCTGCACTTCGTTGATCACAACATAACCACCATCCGCCCGCACGGCGGACGGCGCAGACAAAACCGCCAGCAGCGCCATCACTGCCAGCAGCCACACAAAGGAACGTTTTTTCATACCCGCATTCTCCTGATGAATCAACTTCGTTCTTTCAATTATATAGAAAACGAAGCGCCCTGAAAACAGGTTTTCAGCAGGAAAAACCGCCAGTCACATTATTGCGCCAGTTCATGGTTGAAAGCCAGCCCCTTTTCATATCACCCTCCCCCGCCAGCCCCGCTGCAACGGGTGTATACTAACCTCTGCAAAAGAACGAATGTTAAATTTGGCAGGAGACAACAATTCATTATGGGTGCAATTCCACTGGTTTTCAAATTTGCTAAAAAATACTGGTTCGCGCTGCTGCTCACCGTGCTTTCGATGGTGCTGCTGGTCGGCGCGCAACTGTTGATTCCCTGGCTGATCCGCAGCCTGATCAACCTTGTGACCACCGAACCGATCGCCGAAGATACCCTCCAGCAGATCACCCGACTGGGCTTGCTGGGGCTGCTGGTGTTCTTTTTACGCGGTGGGCTGGCTTTCCTGCGCTCCTACATGGCGCATATCGCCGGCTGGGGCGTGGTGGCAGACGTGCGCAAGTACGTATACCGCCACATTCAGCAACTGTCGCTGCGCTACTATGAGGACAAACAGACCGGACAGATGATGTCGCGCGTGGTCAACGACACCGATATTTTCGAATCGCTGATTGCACATGCCACCCCCGATATCGTTGTGAATGTGCTGACCTTCTTCGGCGTACTGGCCATTCTGGTGTCCTTGAACTGGACCCTGGCGCTGCTGAGCATGATCCCGATTCCCTTCATCGTGCTGGGCATGCGCGGCTTTGCCACAAAGGTGCGCCCTGCCTTCCGCTTCCGCCAGCAAGAACTGGGTGAGTTAAACGCGGTGCTGAACGACAATATCGCCGGCATCCGTGAGATCAAAGCCTTCACGCGCGAGGACATCGAGCAGGATCGCATCAGTCGCGGTATCGACAACTACAAAAATTCACTGCTCAACGCGCTCAAACTGATGGCGATCTTTCACCCGGCGGTTGAGTTCTTCTCCTCGTTAGGCGTGCTGGTGGTGATCTATTTCGGCGGGCGGCTGGCATTCAACGATGTACTGCCGGTGGCTGACCTGGTGGCGTATTTCCTTTATTTGGAAACCTTCTACGCGCCGGTGCGCGCGCTGTCGCAAACCTGGGAGCAATTCCAGCAGGCGCTGGCCAGTGCTGACCGTGTCAACGAATTGATCCAGGAAACCCCTGAGATCAAAGACGAGCCAGACGCCATCGACCTGCCCGAACCGGTGGAAGGCCATGTGCGCTTTGACCATGTATCCTTCAAATACAGCACCGGCGAGATGGTGCTGCGCGACATCAACCTCGACATCCCCGCCCATGAAGTGGTCGCCCTGGTGGGCCCCACCGGCGTGGGCAAATCAACCCTGGTGAGCCTGATCCCGCGTTTCTACGACGTGGTCGAAGGCAGTGTCACCCTCGACGGTGTCGACCTGCGCCAGATCAAGTCACTGTCATTGCGCAAAAATATCTCCA
>OMKS01003684.1_pt1 | contig 12007 bp, 9 predicted proteins | sample 1674721 | NCBI WGS metagenome assembly OMKS01 (sample SAMN06264996, study PRJEB25208) | sediment metagenome | isolation source: hot spring sediment | place: USA: California | collected 2014-09-02 | reverse complement strand
CGGCTTCCTCGGCCTGCCTGAGGGTGAGCCCGACACAGGCCACGGCGGGGCTGGTGTAGGCTATGCGGACGACCAGCCTCGGATTGAACGCGGTGAGTTTCCCCATGGCATTTTCTGCGGCCGTTATACCTCCGCTTGATGCCAGGTGGGAAAAATGCCTGTTCTCAAGCGCTGTGAGGTCGCCTATGGCGTAGACCCCGGGCACGGCGGTTTCCATCCGTTCGTTTACGCTGATAAAATCAGCTTCGGGGTCCAGGCCTATATTTTCGAGCCCCAGGCCCTGAAGCGCCGGTGCCCTGCTGCACCCGACCACGAGATCGACCGGCGGGATTTTGCCGCTTCCCTTTCCTGTCGACCGGATAGAAATGCCCTCTCTTGTCCTTTCCAGCCCTTCAATCCAGGTTTTCGTGTGAACCGGGATTCCGCATGATTTGATCTCTTTTGAAAGGCGGGTCCGGATGGTTTTGTTTTCATCCGGAAAAAGCCCGTTTTCCCGGGTGGCGATATGCACGTTGCAGCCGAAACGTTTCAGCAGTTGAGCGATTTCGATGGAATGCGGGCCGTGACCGAGAACGAGACAGCTTCCGGGCAGGGATTCTGAGCTCAACAGGTGATCGCTGTTCACCACTTCTGCGATCCCGGCACCGGAAACCTCCGGCTCGACCCATCTTCCGCCTGAAGCCAGGATTATTTTATTGAATGAAAAAATCGCCCCTTCCACCTCGATTTTTCCGGAAGCCTTGATTCTGCCCGTTCCTTTGATCAGTTCGACCCGGTGTTTTTTCAGGATTCCCTGAACACCCTGTCGCATGAATGCGATGAGGCGGTTCTGCCGGTCGAGCAAGGCAGCGAAATCGATTTCGACCCCCGGACAATCGATTCCCATTTCCTTTCCGAACTCGAGGTTCGCAAGAATTCCGGATGCGGCCAGCATATGGCCGAACGGCACGCAACCCCGGTTCATGCAAAGGCCTCCGGGAAATTTATTTTCGATCACCGCGACGCGGCCGCCGAGTTGGGCCGCACGGACGGCCGCGGCGACGCCGCCCGCCCCTCCGCCGAGAACGATTACATCATATTGTCGGTCGATTTTCATATCCCTCGATCAGCCGATCATCAAGAGCGGATCTTCGATAATGTCTTTGATGGTTTTAAGGAAACGGGCTGCAGGTGCTCCGTCGATGATCCTGTGGTCGAAAGTGAGGCTGAGGCTTATGCGCAGCTCCGGTACCAATACGTCATTTTTTACTGTCGGCTTCCTGGCGATGCGTCCTGCGCCCAGGATCGCGCTTTCAGGCGGCCGGATTATAGGGGTGAAATGGTCGACATCCCAGAATCCGAGGTTGGTCAGGGTGAAGGTGCCCCCGGAGAGATCTTCAGGGGACAGCCTGTTGACTTCGATTTTCCGAAGAGCTTCATCAATTTCCCGCTGGATGACGGTGACGCGTTTGATATCCGGGCTTCTGAAAACCGGCACAATCAACGTGTCCTGAGCCTCCATTGCAAGACCTATATTTATTTGTTCCCATACGATGACAGCTCCTTCGACGACGCTGGCATTGATTCGGGGATGAAGCTCGAGAGCGGCGGCCGCGATTTTTATAAGTATTGCGTTATAGGATATCTTTTCGCCGCTCCGGCCGAGACGGTCCCTCAACCCTGCGATTGCTACGGCGGAAGCCTCGGTGTGGATAGTCAACTGTGCGGACCGGCTGATGCTTGCGTGCATGTTTTCAAAAATGATTTTTCTGGCACCGGTTATCGGGATATGTTCCCGGACCTCGTTCGGGCCGGTTTGATCCTCCGACAGCGGACTTTCCGGAAAAGGCCGGGCTTTCATTTCAAGGGCGGAGAGTATGTCTTCCCGGACGATCCTTCCTCCGGGACCACTACCCTGTATAGACCCAAGTTCCAGTCCGTGCTCTGCGGCCATGGCCCGGGCGAGGGGTGATGCCTTCAACCGGGTCTCGCGCTGCAGATCACCACCCATGTCCCCGGCGGTTTCATCATCGGGTGAGGCCAGGGGAGATCGAGATTGATCAACAGGGGCGGCCGCGGGATAAGCCGAAGCGATACGCTCGTATTCCAAAAGGTTTTCGGCTATGAAACCTACTACTTCTTCGACCGTGCATTCCTTTCCTTGCAGGGCTACCGGGTGAATAATTCCAGAGGAGGGCGCCGGGACCTCATAGGTAACCTTGTCGGTTTCTATCACGAGAATAGTCTGGCCCTCGTTGACCCTGTCACCGGAAGAAACACTCCAGTCGAGCAGCCTGGCGGTTTCCATCGTGAGACCCAGTTTGGGGATCGTGATTTCGATCATTAGGTAAGGCCTCCGTCAAATGTTGAGCACCTTCCGGACGCCCTCCACGATATCCTCCGTGCCGGGGAGCACGAAGTTTTCGAGCACAGGGCTGAAAGGCACCGGGACATCCTTTGCGCCGATCCTGATTACCGGAGCGTCAAGGTAATCGAAAAGCTCCTCTGCTATCCGAGCTGCGATTTCCGCACCGAAACCACCCGTAACACAGGCCTCGTGGACCACAAGCGCATGGTAAGTTTTTTTCACCGATTCGGCGATTATTTCGAAATCCAGAGGTTTGAGAGTCCGCAGGTCTATGATCTCGGCCTCGATTCCCTCCCGGGCGAGGGTTTCCGCCGCCTCCAACGAAAGACAGCTCATCCTCGAGTAGGTGATTATCGTTATATCCCTTCCCTTTCTCTTGATTTCTCCTTTTCCCAGAGGCACCAGGTATTCACCCTCCGGCACCGGACCTTTCCGGGCGAACAGCTTTTTGTGCTGGAAAAAAATCACCGGGTCATCGTCCCGTATGGCGGCCTTGATAAGGCCTTTCACGTCCGATGGTTCGGAGGGTACGACAACCTTGAGCCCCGGCGTATGAACGAACCAGGCTTCAAGGCACTGGGAGTGGTGCGCGGCAGCAGAAAGCCCCCCTCCGTCGGGAGCCCAGATCACCAGTGGAATCTTTGCCTGTCCGCCGAACATGTATCTGATTTTGGCCGCCTGGTTTACGATTTCATCCATCGCGGTGGTGAAGAAATCGGCGAAATGCATATCCACCAGCGGGCGCATGCCGGTCAATGCGGCTCCGAGGCCGGCGCCGACGATGCTGGTCTCCGAGATTGGAGCGTCAATGATTCTTTCCGGGTATTTTTCCGGAAGACCCTTGAACTGGCCGAAGATTCCATCATGGGCGCGAAGGTCCTCGCCAATGATGAAGATCGTATCATCCCTCGCCATTTCCTCCGCCAGCGCTTCAGCCAGCGCTTCGGAACAGGAAAGAAGTCTCCCGCTCATTTGCCATTCCTCCATTTTGTGGCTGTCTTCATGCCGCGGCCACGGTCCCGGTCATTCCCTGTTGAGTCTATTGGTTCACGAAAAGGTCATCCAGGGCTTCTTCAGGGGCGGGAAAAGCTTCCGCGCGGGCGGCGCGAACCGCATCCTCGATAATTCCCTGCACCCTGTCGCCGATTTCTTTTTCACCTGTCTTAGAGAGCCACCTCTTTTTCTTAAGGGTTTCGGCGAACAGGTTGACCGGATCGCGATCGGACCGATAACTTTCGATTTCTTCGCTTGTTCTGTAACCTTGAGGGTCTCCTTCGAAATGTCCCCGGTACCGGTAGGTGAGGTTTTCCAGAATGCTGGGGCCGCCTCCCGCCCTGGCTTTTTCCACCGATTCCCGGACCGTTTTCCTGACCTCGATAAGATTGTTTCCATCGACTTTTCGCCCGTCTATGCCGTAGGCACAAGCTCTTGCGGCGACGCTCCCACCGGCGAGCGAGTAGGAAGAGCGGGTGGTCGATGCATAGAGATTGTTTTCGCAGACAAAAAGCACCGGCAGCTTCCAGATGGCGGCCATGTTGACCGCTTCATGGAAGGTCCCCCGGTTCGCGGCCCCGTCCCCGAAAAAAACAACGGCCACCTGGTCGGTTTTTCTCAGCTTGATGGAAAGCCCGGCACCCACGATAATCGGGAAGCCTCCGCCCACAACTCCGTTTGCCCCAAGGATACCAAGTGAAAAATCGGCTATGTGCATCGAGCCGCCTTTGCCTTTGCAGTAACCGGTTCGTTTGCCCAGAAGCTCGGCGAACATGACCTTGGGGTCTGCCCCTTTTGCGATCATGTGGCCGTGGCCCCGGTGGGTGGTCGCGACGTAATCGTCGCGCCGCAGCACGGAGCAGGTCCCAACGGAGGAGGCTTCCTGGCCTATCGAAAGATGGATGAAGCCCGGGATCATGTTCTGCTGGAACATTTCGGCGGCTTTTTCTTCGAAGGCACGCACGAGAAGCATTTTTTCAAAAAGTGCTGTCAGCTCCCTCCTGTTCATTTTATCGCTGCCCATTCTTGTCTCCTGCGCCCGTCGAAGGCCGTTTACCGCATCCGGCGGTTAAGGGGTGTATAAGCCTGCCTTGATCGGCAGGTAAAGAGAAAACCATGGTACCAGGGACAGAATAATCAAAACGATAACGTCTAACAGGACGAACGGTATCGCCTGCCTGGCCACCGAGTCTATATCGCCTTTGATCAGGTTGGCCGCGGTGAAAAGATTTACACCCACCGGAGGTGTGGCCTGGCCGATTGCAAGGGCGGAAATGAATATCACGCCGTACCAGAGAGGGTCTATCTGAAACGCTGCGAGAACAGGGATCAGAATCGGCATCACCAGGAAAGAGATTGAAATGGCATCCAGGATCATCCCCAGCGCCAGGAGGAGCAAGTTCACGAGAATAATCATGACCACCGCGTTCGGAGATATGTGGATGATCGTGTTGGCAGCAAGATCGATGACCCCGATTACAGAGGCGGCCCAGGTGAAAATGCCGGCAAACACTACGATGAACATGATCACCGAGCTAGTGACGCTGGCGTCGACGAAAATTTCGACCAGATCCCGGAACGTGACGGTGCGATAAATAAACAGGGCAATGAAAAGACTGTAGAACACCGCTACGACAGCGGCCTCGGTTGGCGTGAAGATCCCGGAATATATTCCCCCAAGGATGATGATCGGCGCGATGATCGCCCAGAAGGAATTTTTGAACGCTACTAAAATTTCTTTCAGGCTTCCACGGTTTTCAAGCCCGCGGTACCCCCTTTTCCGGGATATCAAATATGCGACGAGCAGCGTCCCCGCACCTGTCAGTATGCCCGGCAGGATGCCTGCCACGAAAAGTGCGCTGACCGAGACGCTGGTGATGTTCCCATAGATGATAAATGCGATGCTCGGCGGAATGATTATGGAGAGATCCGCTGAATTGGCTATGGTGGCACCGGCGAAGTGCTTGTCATAGCCGTGTTTTACCATGGGTGCGAGCAGGATCAAGCCGACGGCTGCTGTCGTCGCAGGCCCGGAGCCGGATAGCGCACCCCAGAACATGCAGGTGAGGACGGCCACCATCGCGAGTCCGCCCACCGCCTTCCCGACGAGAAGTTCAAAGAAATGTGCGATAGTCGCGGCCAGTCCTGCCTTTTGAAGGATAACGCCTGCCAGGACGAAAAACGGGATTGCGAGAAGTGGAAAGGATGCAATACCGGACGAGAAATTGACGCCAAGCATTCCGATCCCGAGATCAAACCAGTAGACGGTGAGTACGGCCGATATGCCCAGAGCGGTGCCTATCGGCATTCCCATCGACATGAAGATCACGAAAGATAAGAGGATAACAAGCGTTTCCATATTCTCATCTCCCGCATTCAAGGAGTTTCAACTTGGCCATCGAATGCCTGTAAATGCCGGTAAAAACGAATATTGAAAATATCGGAACACCTGCATAATAAAACCAGATAGGAACCGCGAGGGCAGGGGAAGTGGCCTGGAAAAGAGTTATTTCATTATAGATCGCCTGTATCATATAGTAATCGACCAGAATAAACAGCAGTGCACTGGCTGCCGAATTGACGATGGTGAGGGTTTTCTTCATTTTATCGGGAAATATGTTGTACAGCGTGACCATGCCGAGCTGGCCCCCGCGTTCAAACGCCAGACCCGACCCGATAACCGTAACCCACACGAAAAGATTGATCGTGATCTCTTCGGTTGCCGAGATCGAGAAATGGAAAAGGTAGCGGCTTAAAACGTTGATGAAGGCGATAGAGGCCATGATGAACAGGAAAATCGCGGCCAGGCAGTGATCTATGCGAAGTTGGGTCATGATGTCTCCGGTTCATATGGCCGGGGCCTGCAGGGCGGTTGCATCCTGCAGACCCCGGGTCTGGAAAAGGGCCTGAAACAAGCTATTTGCCCATCCGGAAATACCGGATGGCGTTAGTGAAGTTTCCATATCGGAAATGAGGGATTTTGCCCAAGATCAAGGAAAACAAGGGCTTGCGCGGAGACGTACTGGAGTAAGTCGCACAAGAAAGCCCGCAGTTTGACACAGAGATTGGGCAAAAGGACCATTTCCGGATGGAAACAAGCTATTTGCCCATATCGGCCTTAGCCTTAAGATAAATCTCCTCCCCGATTCTTTCGACCCACTTGTCGAGAACCGGTTTGGTGGCTTCTTCAAAAGCCGCTACGTCGTCATCGGAAAGGAAAGTTACGGTCATACCCTTGCTTTCCATGAATTTGACCGGTTCGGGAACATCCATCGTGTAGTTGAACTCATTTTTAAGGATATTAATCGATTTGTCCCCATCGAGCCCGGCCCTGCAAAGAGCGATTTCGAAGCGCCCCGCCTCGGCGGCCGCCTCTTTGATTGCCTTCTTAATATCCTCTGGAAAGGCGTTCCATTCTTTCTGGTTCCAGTAAAATATCAGGGGGTCCACTAGATAATTCCAGAAACTGGCATATTTGTGATACTGCCAGATCTGTACCGGAACCAGCACGCCCACCGGGTTTTCCTGGCCGTCCACAACGCCCTGCTGAAAGGCGGTGACCGCATCGCCCCAGTTCATGTCGACCGGGTCGGCTCCAAGCTGCCTGTAAATGTCTATGAAAATCGGGCTGCCTACAACCCTGAATTTGAGTCCTTTCATGTCTTCAGGCCGCTTGATTTCCCTTTTGCTGTTCGTAATCTGCCTGAATCCGTTTTCCGCCCAATCGATGCCCACCAATCCTTTTTTGGCCATCGCTTCAAAGATCGCTTCGCCCGTCTTTCCGCTTTTCATCTTGTCCAGGTTTTCAAAGTTGTTGATGAAAAAAGGGAGTGAAAAGACGTTGCATTCAGGGATCACCGGCGAGATGTTTATGGTGGATTCCAGAGCACAGTCGATGACGCCGGTGGCCACAAGCTGTGCCGACTGGAGCTGTGCCCCCTTCAGCAACTGGCTTGAATAATACGGTTTCACATTCATTTTTCCACCGGTTTTTTCCTTGACAAGCTCCGCGAATTTAGTAGCCCCCATGCCCCAGTAGAAGGTTGGGCCTACATTGAGCTGCATTTTGTATTCTTTCTTGAATTCGAATGCAGCACAGGGAGCCGCAAAAATCGTTCCCAGGAAAAGCGCTGATACCAATACCAACAATACCTTTCGACATGTTTTTGACATCTTCAGTAACCTCCTGCCAAAACGCGGGTGTGAACCCGGTTGCAATAATGTTGTTGTAAACACCACGAAAACTTTTTAATTAAAATGAGCATTTATAAGTTTAGATAAAAAACGATTAATTTTTTTGTTGGTTTATGCAGGATTCCCACGTTTAGCTGCAAGAGACAAAAATTCAATCCCAAATATATAGCGTTTGCGATGTGTCTGTGTCAACAGGTATTTCGTCCAGGGGATATCAGTATTTCGCAGCCTTGTTGGAGCGGCCTCCTGCCTGCGAATCTGCTATAAAATAAAGTATTGACAAATGATGGAGCCCTGGTTTAGAAGTCAAGAATAGTCAACGTAAAAGATGTGAGGGAATACCGCCTATGTATACCAGTTATTCAGCGGCTGCCGCCGCCGGGACTTCAGTCCAGGCGAGCGGAAGCTGCGATTAAAAAAAACTGACGCAGCATTTCACGCCACGGACTGAAGTGAACCGGTCCGTGGCGTTTTTTTTGCCCCGGACCCGAAGGACCGGGGTTTTTCGTTATTGCCCCAGTCGCTGAAAAGGAGAAATGTATGAACCAGACGAGCCCGGTGGTCTTTGCCCCCCGGATGGGGCAACTGCCACCCTATCTGTTCGGAATGATCAACGAGATCAAAATGCGCAAGCGCCTGATGGGTGAAGACGTGATTGATCTCGGTATGGGAAACCCAACGGACCCCACCCCGGAGCCGATCATCGGAAAACTCTGCGAAGTCGTGCAGGACCCGAAAAGCCATCGATATCCGGTGGCTCAGGGATTAAGGAATTTGAGGCGGGAAATCGCCAAATCCTATGACAAGGACTACGGTGTGAAGCTTGACAGCGAAGCCGAAGTGATTTGTACGATCGGATCCAAGGAGGCCATTTCCCACATGTGCCTCGCGGTCGTAGGACCCGGAGACAATGTACTCGTCCCGGCTCCGGCTTTTCCAATTCATATCTATGCTTCTGTGATCGCAGGTGGGAATGTGATCCGGATTCCGCTGGAAGACGATACCCGGTTCCTGGAACGTATAGCGATGATGTGTGAGTCGGTGATCCCGCGGCCCAAGGTGTTGATATTGAATTATCCCCACAACCCCACCGGGACAGTGGTGGATATGGGGTTTTTCGCTGAAATCGCAGCGATGGCGAAAAAATACAGATTCGCGGTGCTCCAGGATTTTGCCTACGCTAAAATTACCTTCGACGGTTACAAGGCCCCGAGCTTCCTTGAAGCCGATGGCGCCAAGGATGTAGGGGTCGAATTCGGGACTTTCTCCAAATCCTACAATATGGCAGGATGGCGAATCGGTTATTGCGTCGGGAATGCCTCTCTGATAAAGGGGCTCGCAAAGATAAAGGGTTATTATGATTACGGTGTTTTTTCGCCGGTTCAGATATCGAGCATCGTGGCGCTCAGGGATTGTGACGACGATGTTGCAAAGCAGGTGAGCCTCTATGAATCCCGACGGGATACGCTTTGCCGCGGTCTTGCGGGCATGGGGTGGGATGTTGAGCCGCCGAAGGCCGGTATGTTCGTCTGGGCGCGGATCCCGGAACCTTTCCGCCGGATGGGTTCGATGGAATTTGTGCTTCATCTGGCTGAGCACGGAAACGTAACGATGAGCCCCGGGATAGGTTTCGGAGAAGAAGGGGAAGGCTATGTGCGCATTGCGATCGTTGAAAACGAGCACCGGATCCGCCAGGCCTTGAAGCAGATGCGCCGGTGTTTGCGGGACCTGGAATCCGAAGACCTGGAGCGGGTTTCCATCGATAATACGGAAAGACCTGCGTGTGCCGGTCCCGGAGCTTGATGAAACCTCGGTTTGTCATCTGATCTGCATGAAAGGTTTAAGCTGCAGGAGCTTTTTATCCTGGGTGGCCACGATGTGATAATATTTGTCCTGGGGCACATAGATGTATGGTACATCCTCCTGCCTGCGATACAAAAAGTGGGCCAGAATCATGCGGTTGACTCCGCGGTGTCCGATGATCATGATTCGGTCGGCCGTCCCGCTGAGGTAGAGGGCCTTCTTGATTCCAGTGTATATCCTGTCCCTCATCGTCGTATATCCTTCTCCTTCGGGATATAGGTAGTTATACTTGTCTTTTTTGCGAGCCGCATAAATCTCCGGAAATTTTTCCCGAATTTCTTCATAACTCATGCATTCGCATATGCCGCTGTCTATTTCGTCGAATTCCTTTAACGATATCGTTTCGCAACCTTTTTGTTCGGCCTGCACCGGAATTGCGGTTTGTTTCGTTCTTTTTTTGGTACTGGTGAAAATGAAGGGGATCTTTACTTTGCCGAAATAACCGGCGATGGCATCGGCCTGGCCCCACCCGTTTTCGGTCAGCCCGGAATCGCCTCCGATTCTGTTTTCCAGGTTGAAATAGGTTTCGCCGTGGCGGACGAGGAAAAGGGTCTTTACCGTGTCGGTTACAAGAAAATCCCTGGTCCGGTCGTAAAAGGGAATGGTGTCGGAGATTTCCTCCTTAAGTATTTTGTTATGCAATGAATTGAGTATCACGAAATTTCGTTCGTCATTGAGCGGGCTGTAGATCGTCTGGTAATATGCTATCCGTTTGTTGAAACTTTCGATCGCCGCTTCGCGCGAAAGGTGGTTGAACTCCGGCAGCGTGATTTTTCTGAGGACGCTTGCCTCGAGAATGGTTTCATCCTCGTTGATGCATTCGATAAACAGAACCGGGTGGTCGTCAAGAAGCCTGGAAAGTTTATCCCGGCGTTTTTTGCTTGCATGGGTCGCATCGATAACTGCAACCTGCCCGTTGCGTGCAAGATAGTTCTTTGCCCTCGCGATGTTGATCATCGCGATATGTTCCCTGAGAGCCGTCCCTTCGGTGTTTCTTGGTGCGTAGAACTCGGGATTCGAAGAACTAGGGTCGGTGAGCCGCCTTCTGAGGTCGCCGTTGTTAAATATACGGACCCTGATGTTGTCTTTTCGGAGGTTATCCTTGAGCCTGTTTGCAATCGTGGATTTTCCCCTGGCAGGAAGCCCGACCAGTGCGATGTAGAGCTTGTTTGTTTTCATGGAGTGACTTTAAAACAGTCGCGGAAAATTGCAACTTAAAAACAGTTGTCGCGTAGGTCGAATAATCTTGAAGTTTTTGCCCGGTGACCTATATTAGACTGATTAAACGCCGGGAAGACACCCGGTGAAGCGATTTGACGGGAGGAAATTTATGCCGGTAAATGCGATGGAACAAACCAGGACGGAAGCCCTGGTGAATGAATTTGTAAGAAGCGTTTACAACTGGATGGCTGTGGGACTGGGCCTGACCGGGGTTGTAGCCTGGTATGTTTCTTCTTCTCCGGCTGCCATCCAGATGGTTTTCGGGAACAGGATTCTTTTTTTCGTGTTGATTATCGCACAACTCGGAATGGTTTTTTCTCTTAGTGGAATGATTTCCAGAATGAGCGCCGGGACTGCCACCGGCCTGTTTGTGTTATATTCCGCGTTGAACGGGGTCACATTCTCGTTTATTTTTCTCGTCTATACGCAAACGTCCATTGTGAGCACATTTTTCGTTTGTGCCGGTACATTTCTCGCCTGCAGCATCTACGGGTGGACGACAAAGCGCGACCTTACATCGTTCGGCGGGTTTTTCATGATGGGGTTGATCGGGATCATCGTAGCGTCACTGGTCAACCTGTTCATCCGAAGCAGCGGCTTGAGCATGATGATCAGCTATATAGGTGTTTTTGTTTTCGTAGGGTTGACGGCTTACGACACCCAGAAAATCAAACATCTCGCGATGACGCAACCTGGAGATCTGGAAGCCGGTGTTGTGCGAAAGGGCGCTATTCTCGGTGCGTTGTCGCTTTACCTGGATTTTATCAACCTGTTTTTGATGCTGCTTCGCATTTTCGGCCAGACCAGGGAATGATGCCCGCGTATTTTTTTCAGCGGTTTCCTGATCGGAACCGGAATCTTACCTGGAGCGTTGAGCATGAAGACCGGCGCCGATGATTACAGGCCCTCCTACATTAAGCTTTACGAAAGCGGAGAGTTGCAGGCACGCCGGGACGACGCACTCGCATCTCTCACCTGCTGCCGCCTCTGCCCCAGGTCATGCGGGGTGAACAGAGTTTCCGGTGAAACGGGTTTTTGCGGTATCGGTGGACTTGCCAGGGTTGCGGCTTTCAATCCCCATTACGGAGAGGAGTCGCCCCTCGTGGGGAAAAAGGGGTCCGGTACGATATTCTTCAGCGGGTGCAACCTCCTTTGTTGTTTTTGCCAGAACCATGACATCAGCCATGGCCGCGAAGGCGTCGATGTAGACCGTGAAGAGCTTGCCTCGATGATGCTCCAACTGGCTCGGAGCGGCTGCCATAACATCAACCTGGTTACGCCCAGCCATGTCGTCCCCCAGATCCTCGAAGCACTTGTTGCTGTCTCTTATACACATCTCCGAGCCCACGAGACCGTACTAGATCTCGTATGCCGTCTTCTGCTTGAAAA
>OMKS01003681.1_pt1 | contig 12015 bp, 12 predicted proteins | sample 1674721 | NCBI WGS metagenome assembly OMKS01 (sample SAMN06264996, study PRJEB25208) | sediment metagenome | isolation source: hot spring sediment | place: USA: California | collected 2014-09-02 | reverse complement strand
ATAACCAATGCCGGCTGGAAAATTAAATACGCCGGGGATTCTTTTGTGTATCACAAGGCACGCTGTAGCTTGAAATCGTTTGTGCAATGGATTTATCGCAGGGGAAACGCCAGGTATCATTATTCAAAAAACAGATTGAAACTATATTTGAGTCTCGCCTTGGGAATAACGGGGATTTTGTTTTTGGCGATAAAGCCTTGGATCACATTCATTATGGGACTTATTGTATTAACAGGAACAATAACGGCAATTCTGTTCACTTCAAAATTCAAATACTTAATCAGGCGCAGGAAAAGGATAAAAGTAAGCCTGACAAGCATAATACTGGTTATAGCCCCTTTGGAATTGTTGCGGCATGTCATTATGCTGGCCGGAGAAACAAAAGAAGCACTAAAAAATGCAATCGGAAAAATGACAAAAAGACTCAAGCGCGGACAAAAGAGCGATCGTTCTCCCGGTTGACGGAGTGGAAGAGGCTGCCGAGGTAGTTTCGGGACAAGGCAGGCCCCGCCAGGGATGGTACCAGAGTTTTGAACGGGCCCACGGCTATGTGTGTTCGGGCCTGTTTGCCTCTCTGGGTTTCTGGCAGGTTCTCTGGCAAAAGCAGGGATTGGCCATGCACGACAAGATCGCCGACACCACGGTGATCCGGCTTCCCAAAAAGAAACGCATCGAGAAACCCGGAAACACTCGCGGTAAGGGGTGGAGAATAAAAAAAGTTTAAGGCAGTAGATAGAGTTGAGGGAAGGAAGGGAGTCAACTTTATACGTTTATACGCCCCGGCCCCAATGTTTGCCCGAATCCATGCGGGTATGTCTGCCGGCCCTTTTTTTACGGCAAGGAAGGATCAGAGCAGCTTGAATATGAACAGGAAAAGAACGACTACCGGAGCGAACGTCGCAAATGCGTGTTTGTAGAGAATCTCGAGGGGCAGAATCCGGTCAATCAGCCATTCCATTGTCTTTGCCCTGGCGCGAATATCCGCTTTCATCTTGCGCATCAAAAGAAAAATAGGGTGAAAAGGTGAAAGGAAAAGCAGGAAAGATACAATCAGGTAAGCAACGATCCCGAGGTGAACCAGGATACCGGAACCGAAGTCGCCGAACTTGATGCTACGGATAATCAACAGGCTCAATCCGAAGCCGCAAGCCGCGTTGTAATAAGAGAACTGAAGCAGATACTCGGCGAGGGGTCGCAAGCCGCCACACTTATCCGGATTCGTCAGGTTGAGATTCAGGCGGTAGTTGCGTACCGCCCGGCGGAACTCGCGGATAAAAACCAGCTCCCGGGCAAAGATGGTGAAAAACATGTACCAGGCGGGGATCCAGATGAGAAAGATTTTCAGGTAATGAAAGGCGGATCCCCGGTCCACCGCGCCGCCCCAGGCGTTGCCTCCGAGAATCTGCACGAAGTGGACCGCCGCCAGTCCGAGCGCGAGCATGACGGCGAGAGTCGTGATCGTTTTGTTGAACACACGTTTGTGCAGTACATGGGCGGCAAAGTCGGGCAAATCCGGCGCTTTTGCCAGAGAAACGCCGTTCTGATGAAGGCGCAGAAACAGGTAGGGCAGCCTTGCCGCCAGCCAGACAAAGAAAAAAAACGTGATCGGAATCATGGAAAAGTCGTACAATGCGTCCAGCCAACCGCTGGGGGGGCCGATGATTCCCTTAGCGCCGGGGGAAAAAACGACACCGCCCGCCAGGTAGGTCAACGCCACGAGGAAAAACCCGGCCAAACCGCTTTTCAGGGGGGATAAACGCAGCTTGTTGATCATAAAGCCGGCAAGGGGGTCTGTTTTAAACGCCTGCAAATAGCGTTCGCGCGCAATCCGCAACATGTCGACCTTTTTGCTGAAACTCCGGTAGTGAGCGTCGATTTTAGCCGTGGTCATGATCGTGCGCTCCTTTGTCTGATCCGGGGCTCCGTTGGTGACCGAGAACCCATTGCCGGAACGAGCGGATCACCCGGTGTCCCTTGGTATTCAGGGAAGAGATGTTACAGCCTGGATAATGGTTGCCCATCTCCTTCAGGGTCAGGCCGTTCTTGAGCCGGAAAAGAAAGAAATCGGCGGCTTTTTTCTTGGTCACCCATTTCGCGCGGCCATACGTTTCCTCGATGAAATAGAATATCTCTTTGCGGATTTGTTCCCAGGACAGGCCCTGCCAATCGTTGTTGTCCGGTTCACCCGGATCCTTAGCCTCCTTTTCCCCGGAAATCTCCCCGGACTGGATGTCGTGCAGGATCAACATGAATGGATCCTGCACCAGTCGATTGTGCATTTTCTGCAGTCGTGACTGCTGGTTGATGGTATTGCGGATATGATTCCGCAGTGCTTTCTTTAAATAGTTGGACAACTCGTTTTGCGGTCTCTTTTCAATCGAGATGAACTTTTCGGGGTGGCGTTGAAAATAGTCCAGCAACCGTTCCAGTGCCGCGGCGGAAATATCGGCCATTTCATCCGGGTCATAAAAGCCCCGCTGCCGCAACTCTTTTTCCCCGGATCTGATCAGTTCCATGTAATGGCCCTTGTCCGATAAATAACGGCAGAAGTCCATCCCACCATTATATATACAACGCAACACTCAATCCATAACACTTCGGTCATAGAATAAATTTGATTTGTAGTTGTTCTGGAAGCAGATCTCTGAAAAAGGGAAATCACTGCAAAAGGAGGGAAAATGCAGAAGACCAGGAGCAGAATGCTTCAGATGACAGTGTGGGGGGTGATGCTTTTGCTCATCGTCCCATGGGGCTGCAAAAAATCTTCGGAAACCGAGAATCCCGACCGGTATGCGTTGACCGTATCCGTGAGTACGGGGGTATCCGGCAGCCCCGCCGCCGGCAACACCACGTACGGGGTTGGAACTCTTGTCAACTATGACTATGCGACAGAGCAGGGGTACAAAGATCTGGAGGTGATATTGGATGACCAGGCGGTTGCGGAATCGGGCGTGATTACCATGGACCGCAACCACACGTTGCAGGCCTCGGCCACGAGAATCGCCTACATGCAAGGCGATTGGCTGATCGACATATCCTGGACATCGGGGAACTGCAACGTGGAAGATGTCATCGATTTTTCCTGCACAGGAACCCAGGATGGCGGAAACTTCACCCTCACCCTGGAGGATATTCCGGTTGGAGAAGCCGAGATGGACCTGGTTCTGAGCGGTCCCATCGATGAGGCCGGCAACTTTACGCTCAGCGGAAGTCAGTCCGTCACCACCGGCGGTATGACGTACATTTTTGAGTTTTCCGGAAGCGGAAAAATGGACGGTGAGGATTACTTTGACTCCACGGTGGACCTGGCCATCACCTTAGAGGAAATGTCCCAGACCTGCAACCATCACGGTACCTTGATCGGCACCCGGATTCAGTAAACAATCTCTGCGGAAGAAAGGGGCCCGGAGCAATTCCGGGCCTCTTTTCCCCGGGAAACCGCCCGCCTCACAGACCGCCCGGGACCTTTTTACAAGCGTCCCCAGTTCGATGTTCGATAATGCCGAGACCCCAACCAAGGGGCGAAAAATTTTTCGCCCCGACATTTCAACCAATGCATCACTCTATGCATAGGGGCGGTTCGCGAACCGCTCCTGCCTCTCGCGCCCCGCCAGAACCGGTCGCGGCGTTACTTGACTATAATTCCGGTTTGCAAAACACCCGGGTGTAGGCGGGAAAGCAGCCATGACTCGCATGCAGGGTGAACCCGGTTTCCCCGGCCAGGCGCTCCACCCGGCGGGGCAACAGGAAATCGGGATCCGGCAATGCTTCCGTCACCAGCAACAATCCCCCGGGCTTGAGGCGCGCGAACAACTCAGCCAGGGCGGCGGCCTTGTCGCGGATTTCCCCCAGCACGGTGACCAGCACGGCGCGATCGAATTGCTCCTGCCCTTCCAGCGCGCCTTCCCCCAGGCCGCCCTGGAGCGGATGAACGTTTTCCAATCCCTCCCGCCGGACCCGCGCGTCAAGCCGCCGCAGCATGTCCGCCTGCAGGTCCAGGCCGACCACTTCGCCCCGCGGGCCGACGCGGCGGGCGAAGGGAATGGCCAGGCGTCCGGGCCCGCAGCCCGCGTCCAATACGCGCATGCCGGGTCGCAGGTCCATGTACCGCATCAGCCGTTCGGCCCCGGCGTAGCGGCGCGTGACGGGGTTGTCCAGCACAAAAGAAAACCAGGACGGGCATGCCCCGCCCCGCAGCCGCCTTACCAGCAGGGCCGCCAACCCCGCTACGGCGATCCCCCCGATCCACATGGTTGTGCGCTTCATTTCACTTTTCCACTACCACTCCCCCTCCCCGCCTGTCAAGCACCGGCCGATTTTAAAAAAACCACGGAATACACGGAACACACGGAAAAACAGGTAGCAGGAGACAGTCCCCTTGCCCCTCGCCAATCGCCAAAGCCCCTCGCCAATGGTCCAATCATCACAGATCGGACGGAGCGGCAGCGATGCTCCGGCCGATAACCTCATCACCGGACTTGAAGTTCCCCCATCACCGTTCTTTACTTTTTCCGGCTTTCAATCCTGGACGAAAGAGAGGAAGTTTTCCGGAGTAATGGAGTGAAAGATACTGCCGGGGTAATTCCGGGCAAACGCGTTGGGGAGGGAAGCGCTTTTTGTTGGGTTCCACTTGAACTCATACGCGTAAAGCCGGCCGTCCCGTTCCTCGATGTAGTCGATCTCCTGCTGGGTGTGGGTGCGCCAGAAAAAGAGGTTGGCAAAGCGGAGGCGGTACTCGTTGGTTTTGCGCCGTTCGCTGATCAGGAAATTTTCCCACAGGGCGCCGATATCCTGACGCAACTGCGGGGGATTGAAATTGTTGATGATGGCATTGCGGACTCCGTTGTCATAGAAGTAGATCTTACGTCCCTTTTTAATTTCGTTGCGAGCATTCCGGGACAATGAGGGCAGCTTGAACACCACGAAGGCTTTTTCCAGAAGGTCGATGTAGCGCTCGACAGTGACGGGATCGATAGCGATGAGTTGGCCCAGTTCCCGGTATACCACTTCCTGGCCGACCTGCAGGGCCAGAGCCTGGAGAAGCTTTTCCAGGATGACCGGCTTGCGGATGGTTTCCTGGATGAACAAGTCCTTGTAGAGGTAACTGGAAGAGAGTTGACTGAGGATCTCCCGTTCATGCCCTGGATTCATGACCACATCCGGATATTGGCCGTAAACCAGGCGGTGTTCAAGCAGGGGCCTTTCCTGCAGTTCACCGAAGTGTTTAAAAAGTTCGGCACAGGACAAGGGGTACATGAAAAATTCAAATTTGCGACCCGTGAGGGGTTCGCGGGTTTCCCCAGCCAGGTCCAGCGATGAAGAGCCCGTCACCAGGAGTTGAACCCCGGGGGAATGATCCACCAGCATCTTGAGGGTCAACCCGATATCAGAAATTCGCTGCGCCTCATCAACCACTACGATTCGCTTGGAACCGATCAAAACTTCCAGTTCGGCTATCCCCACACCGGCCAAACGCTGCCTGGCGTGGGGGTCGTCTCCATTGATCCAGAGGGTTTGGTCTTGAAATGGGGCAACGATTTTTCTCAGCAGGGTGGTCTTACCCACCTGCCGGGGACCGATGACCACGATGGCCTTGGCGCGAAACAGGCGTTCCCGGATCAGACCCTCCAATTCCCTGGCAATCATGCAAACCTCCCAATCAAAACATTTTACTGAATGCGCAGACTATAATCAACAATTTTATATAAATAATTAGATTAAGGCAGATGGAGCGTCATCTGAAATCCAAAATACAAGCAATTCATTCTTCGCTCCTGCCCCTTGCCACTCGCCCCTCGCCAATAGTCCAATCATCACAGATCAGCCGGAGCGGCAACGATGCTCCGGCCGATAACCTCATCACCGGACTTGAAGTTCCCCCATCACGGAATTTTCACTTTCGACTTTGAGATCTGACCCCGAAGGGTGTAGGCTTCCATCTCCTTCTGCTGATCTTCCTGCTGTTTCGTATCCGGGGCGCATGCCAGGGCAAAGATCAACACCATGATAAATGCGGCAAAAAATGTCTTTTTCACTTTTCCCTCCTACATGAACAGCTCCATTATGCCCTGCCGCGTAAAACAACAAAAAATTGAAATGAGCCCCCGCTTAATTTGCAATAATGAAGACTTGAGCCAGGGTTTTTGTCTTCCGTAACTTGCCTAATAAAATTTACCTATCTTGTTATGTAGAATTTAAGATTTATTTATGTTATATATATAATATCTTTAACTTTCTGAGTAATGCATGGAATACTTTTTCGGTGACAAAGAGTTAATTAAGCTTTATTGCTCAGGTGAATCAAGGAAGCTGAAATTGCCGAGAGGAGTGGCCGTAAAATTTGTGGAACGGGTCAATCGCATAGAAGCGGCGGATACGATTAATGATTTGCGCATTCCTCCTTCCATGCGGTTTGAAAAACTGGAAGGAAGAAAGGATACTTTTTCTTTGAGATTGACTAAGGAGTACAGGCTTGAGATTTCGATCGATTTTCAGGATCAGGAAAAGCTCAAGGGAATCGTAACAATCATGAAAATATCCAAGCATTACGAATAAAAAGGAGGAAACATGGGCAAGTACAAACCTTTTGTGCTTCTGGGCCCCGGGGATGCAATCAAGGAAGAACTGGAGTTTTATGGCTGGAGGCAGGAAGATCTGGCCGAAATTATGGGCCTGAGCGTCAAACATGTGAACCAATTGGTCAAGAACAGGGCTCCGGTTACATTTGATACCGCCAGGCTTTTGAGCCGGGTTTTCAAACAGTCCGTTCAATTCTGGATCAATCTGGACACCAATAATCGCCTTCAACTTGAGGAGAGCGCACTGAATGAGGAAACCGCCGCTAAGGCCTTGATATTTCGTTATATGCCCGTACTTGAAATGCACAAAAAAGGCTGGTTGAATAAAAACGACAACCTGATCGCCCAAGTGAAGGCATTCTGGAATATTCGGAATCTTCAATTTGATTTCATGAAGGAAAATGTTCCCGCGTATTTCAGAAAATCGCAAACAAAAAAGGGATTCAATCCTTATTATGCGTTGACATGGATACAGAAAGCCAGAATTGAAGCGACTAAACAAGCCGAAATCAATCACTACAATGAAGAGGGTCTTTATCAATTGGCGGATGAAATTCCTGCATTTACGCGTAAAGGGAAGGGGATAACTGAATTCATCGATGCTTTGAACCGGAACGGTGTTGTTTTTTTGCATCTTCCCCACTTGTCCCAGACGTATACGGACGGTGCCGTTTTATGGCTGGATGAAAATCCCGTTATTGTCTACACGGCTCGATTCGACAGAAACGACAACTTCTGGTTTACGATTACCCATGAAATCGCCCACATCCTGCTGCACGACGCTTTAGAGCATAATGAGTTCATCGACAGTTTCGACCTGATGGATGTAAGCGAAAAATCGGAAAATGAAGCCGACAAATTCGCCCGGAAACACCTTAAATCCGATGACGTTGTCCGGTTTTTCGCCGACTCAATCACTTGTTCAAAAAAGAAAGTCATGAAGTGTGCGGAAATTTTCGGCCTTCACCCGGCCGTTGTTGTCGGTTGCCTGCAACACGAAGGCAAAATCAGTTTCCGATCCTGCACCGAATTCAAGGAGCCCGTCAGGATTCATCTTCCCGATCCACCCGGAAGCAACGCCTGAACCCCCGGAAAAACCTTCAGCCACGGGATTCATTGAGCCCGCTATTTTCTCCACTTTCATACTGCACGGACCTGTCCCTCTTCTTTTTTCCATCACAACTCCGGTAAGTTCCTTCATCACCACCCGGCCGGTAGCCCGATCACCGCGCCTTTTTTTATACGTTTTTTCTACTTTCTACCTTCTACAGGGCGGTTCACGAACCGCCCCTTGACCCCCGTCTGAAAAATGCTTCATAATAGACATTAAAAAGGCGTGCAACTCGATTTCTCATCAGGGGGAACCATGATCAGGCACACAGGCATCTTTTCCGGGATTGTTTTATTGTGCGTGTTCGCGCTCGCGACCGGGTCGCGGACAGAAGGGGCCAAGCAGTCGACCGAAAGCATCAATAACCTGCAGATCCACCTTTCCCTAGACAAACCCGTCTGCCGGCCGGGAGAGGAGATCGCGCTGACCGTTGAGTTCGCGAACCGGGGTGCCAAACCGTTCCGCGTTCTTGTCCACGACGTTTTTATCGGCGAAGAACTGGAGGTGAAGCGCCAGGGAGGGGAAAGCATTCCGCGCCAAAGTGGTTTTATCTGGCACTCCCCCAAGGTGAACCATTTTCCGGGACGCACCTTTGCCCTGGCGCCGGGAGAACAGAAAACCATTTCCCTCGAAGCGCGCCTGGACCTACAATACCGGCTGGTTTTCGCCGCTCCCGGCGGGCGGGAAAACAACCCGGACATGCAGAAAGTCAAAGCGCGCCTGGGGCTGCCGGACGGTTATCCGGACAAATATGTGTCCCGCGGCCGTGTTTTCCCTTTGGAGAAGCCGGGCCTGTATGAAATCCGTTTCGTTTATGAACGGACCGAGGCGGACAGGCAATGGAATTTGCCTGGAAACCTGCCGCAGGCGGAACGCTCTCTCGACCACCTATGGTTGGGGAAAGCCGCTTCCAACACCATCGCGGTGGAAGTAAAAGACCTGTGCCGCGGCGATTGAAATCCGCGAAGCCCTGGCGAAGGTGGTCGCCTTCATTCAAATCCCAAATCCAAAACAAATTCAAATGACTTGAAACAAGTTGAAGAGTTGAAAAGGAAAGAAGTAGAACGGTTTTTAAAGGTATTTGCTTTCGACTTTAGACTTTCAACTTTCTACTTAGGCCCCTCGCCCCTCGCCTCTCGCCCCTTGCCAAGTTAAAGTTGAGTGAGGAATGGAAATTTCCTTGAAACCCCGATTTCACAATCATAAAATCATCTTATGTGAGAATCAGATTTCCCGGCCGTCACCACCTGCAGTAATTCCCGGGGAAATGGATTTACTGTCAGTCGCGCGACAGCAAGCGCTAAAAACACAGGGAGAGGAGAAAAAATTGAAACAGAAACTTGTTTTCCTGCTGGTCGGACTTGTCGGTTTTGTGGGCTTGTCATGGGGAGTGGAAAAAGATGCGTCTGCGCCCACGGTCACCATCGGGTCAACCGCCTGGTACAGCCAGGAGATTGCCCACGAGGAGTTGCTCAAAATCGCCCGCAAGGAGAAGAAGCCGATCCTGACGGTTTTTTCAGCGCTCTGGTGCAATCCCTGCCGGCATTTGAAAGAGGAAACCTTTAAAAAGGGCGCGTTCAAAACCGTAGCCGAAAAGGTCATCCTGCAATATATCGAGCAGACCACTCCGAACGGCCAGGCCTATTGCGAACAATTCGCCATCACCTCTTACCCGACCATGAAGATCTTTTCTCCCGAGGGAGAGCAGCTTGAGGAATACGGCATGCCGGAGCGATCAGTGGAAGGGTTCAACCAGTGGATCGACAAGGTAAAATCCGGAGACCATTTGCTGGCCGCGCGCCGGAACGTGGAAAAAAACCCGCACGACCTCGCCGCCCGGATGAAACTGGCCCGTTCGATCGGGTACTACCGCATGGAAGAAGCTTTCACGCACCTGGATGCCATCCTAGATTCAGACCAGGCAGCAAAACCCCGTCCGGACAGCTTCCACGAGGCCATGGAACTGAAAGGGCAGTTGGCCGCATATTATCTCAACCAGCTCAGTTACAATCGGGCCAAAGGCTCGTCTTCGCGGCCGTCCGTCACCTCCCTGCCCGAGTACCCGGCTCTCAAACGGCACATGGATCGACTGTTTGAAAGCTACGTCCCGGATCAATTCCGTTTCTCGCTGAAAGAGAACTGGCTCTACCCTTTATCAATTGGCACTCCATGAGCAAAGATCACGCAAAAGTCATCGAACTTTTCGAAAAATATGGCCGAAACCATGAGACCGTCAACTGGGACAAAGCCCTGTTCTGCGTTGAGGACGTCATGAAGGCCTATGCGGAACTGAAACAGAATGAAAACATGACGGGGCTGCTGGCCGCACTTCGCAGCCACATCCTGTCCGACGGCAACCTGGCAACCAACATGCGCGAAAGCTATGCCTATCTCGGCGCCCAGCGGGTCATGATCGATCTCTTCCTGGAGCAGAATAACCGCGAGGACGCCGAAAAGCACCTGGTTCAGTTGCTGAACGATCTCAAACAGCACAAAGTCGATCGCCACGATTATTTGCTGATGCACTTTTACGGCATCAAGCAGAAACTGGCGTTGCCTCATTTCCTGCCGATGGCCGAAGCGGCATTAAAGGCATCCACCAGCAAGGACCGTTACGCCCACTACTTCAATTACGGCGAAATGCTCACCGCCGCCGGGCAGAAAAACAAGGCCCGGACCTTGTTTATCGAAGGTCTTGACGATCCCCGGCTTGTTGACGGCCTTCCTCCCGAACGCCAGGCCCTGATGAAAGCCCAGATGATCCACGGCCTGGCCGACAACGGGATCTTTGACACGGAGGCTCTCCGGATAGGCGAAGATTTGCTGAAACAGCAGAGGACCGCTTCCACCCTCAGCGCCGTATCCAAATTGAGAGCGGGCATGGGAGATACGCCCGGGGCCATCGGCCTGCTGGAAGAAGCGCGCGATCTTGAACCCGATCCCAAAAAAAAGTCGGGTTACGAAAAGCGCATCGCTGACTTGAAGGCCAGGTGAATGACCTGACAACTGCAATAGCCGAAAGAAATGGAGAATAATCGGATTATGCCCTGCAAGATCGGCCAGCCCTGTCTTTACTGCCTGCACTACCGGGGGGAACGCCGTTGCGCCGCCTCCTCGGTGCAATTCCCCGCGAATTCTGGTTTTTCGAAAAACCCCATGTCGAAGTGGTGGACGGCCGGCAGGGAAACCATGTGTACACGCCGGATCCGGACAACAACCCCGACTGGCCCTACCTTCCCAAACTGCGCCGCTACCTCGGCCTCGAACCCCTCCAACATTCCCCGGAAGAATAAAAGAGTAATGTGTATCCCTTTTTCTGCCAGCAAACAGCCGCCAGCGAAGGTTTTCCTGCCCCCGTTATGGGCCTGACGCAAAGTCGGGTCAGTATCTGATGGGTTCGCGGAAGAAGCGTTGTTGTTCCTCTTTCAATTGCTCGCGGTCGGGTTCCGGCCAGTTGAAGTTTTCAAAGAAGTGAATCGCCGTATCCAGGGTCAGACGATCGGCGTTTTCAAGTAACTCCTGGCGGGTGAAAACCTCTTCCGGAGATTTGATTTCATTAAGAGCGGTTTTGTATATGATGTTCCACTTCTTTTCGATATCGGTTTCCACCAGGACCCGGCCGCGCACGCCATGGAGCCCGATTTCCACACTGAATTTGTCGATCTGCTTGGGCAATTGCCGGACATACCCGGAAAGAAAGGTGAAGTATTCGGTGATTGTGTGGAGCAGAGATGAAATCCCGGCTGTACCGGAATAGTTGTCCCAATCGCGCTCAGCGGTTTCGTCCAGCAGCATGTCCAGGGCATCGAAGAATTCCTCTCTGGACAGGGGGTCGTCCTCGTGCAGGGAGGCGTAATGCTCGAACCGTCCGGACCGATCCAGGCGCCACCATTCCTTGTGAGTCTTCCTGGCGTGGGCATATTGAATACAGCCGTCCGACTCATCCAGGTTCTCAGGCCGGAAAAACGAAAACGGCCATCCCCGGAGCCGTACCTGACACGTTTCAACCAGCTCGCGGCATTCCGACAACGATAAAAACTCCCCTTTTACCAGATGCGGACCAAACCGCACCCGCCAATACGCCCCCTTCCTCAATTTTTCAATCATAACCCTTCCCCGATTGTTTTCATCTTATTTCCATTACTGCTTTTCTGTAAAATACGTTTGGTTGGCACCTTACTTAATCAGCATTGCTCAGTGCCACTTTCATACTATCCAAACTTGGGATAAACTGGCAAGAATAGATGATCTGGCGTCACCCCATTTTTCACAGGTCAAAACTCCATTCCCGACATTTTCCATTGAAAATCAGGGAAAAGCGATTGT
>OMKS01003679.1_pt1 | contig 12020 bp, 15 predicted proteins | sample 1674721 | NCBI WGS metagenome assembly OMKS01 (sample SAMN06264996, study PRJEB25208) | sediment metagenome | isolation source: hot spring sediment | place: USA: California | collected 2014-09-02 | reverse complement strand
GGGCAGAGATGGTCGCCGACTGCCTGCGACTCGTGGGCGTGCAGGAGGGCGACAAGATACAGAACTCATACGGATATGGCCTCTTCACAGGCGGACTCGGGCTCCACTACGGCGCCGAGCGGCTCGGGGCATCGGTCATACCCACGAGCGGCGGCAACACTGCGCGCCAGATCCGCATCCTGAAGGACTTCTCGGTCGACGTGCTGTGCTGCACCCCCTCGTATGCGCTCTACCTGGCCGAGGTGCTCGAGTCTGAGGGCACCGATCCCGCATCGCTTCCCCTGCGTGCCGGCATCTTCGGTGCCGAACCGTGGTCTGACAGCCTGCGCGAAAAGATCGAGGACGCGCTTGACATCAAGGCGTATGACATCTACGGCATGAGCGAGCTGGGAGGGCCCGGCGCCGGCATGGAGTGCAGGGACCAGGACGGGCTCCACATCTGGGACGACAAGTACTACGTCGAGGTCATCGACCCCGACACGGGCGAGCTGCTCGGGCCCGACGAGAAGGGCGAGCTCGTCTTCACATCGCTCTGGAAGGAAGCCTCGCCCGTATTGCGATTCAGGACCGGCGACATCTCGTGGCTCTACGGTGCCACGTGCGGGTGCGGTGCCAGCGACCAGCGCATCGGGCGCATCTACGGCAGGACGGACGACATGCTCATCATCCGTGGCGTCAACATCTTTCCCAGCCAGATCGAGCACGTGCTCTCGCGCATCCCCGGCGTGAGCGGACACTACCAGATCTACGTGGACAGGAAGGGCTCGCTCGACGAGATGGAGGTGTTTGTCGAGTTCACCGACGAGATGTTCAACGACTCGATGACAGACATCATCGAGCTCAAACGCACCATCGACACCGAGATGTTCTCCGTGCTTGGCATACGCGTCAAGGTGACGGTGGTGGAGCCAGGCACCGTGCCGAGAAGCGAGGGTAAGGCCAAGCGCATCATCGACAGGAGGTTGGTATGATGGTAGAACAGATATCTGTATTTCTCGAGAACAAACCGAACAGGCTCTTCAGGGTCACCGAGGCCCTCAGAGAGGCAGACATCAATCTGCGAGCCGCCATGATCGCCGAGACGGGCGACTTTGGCATCGTGCGCGCCATCGTCGACGACCCCGACGCTGCGATACGTGCACTGCACGAGCGCTCGTTCACCGCGAAGAAGACCAACGTCGTTGGCGTACAGGTCGAGGATGGGCCCGGCGGCCTCTGCGACATCGCCCAGGTCCTCGGTGCCGAGGAGATAAACATCCAGTACCTCTATGCGTTCAGCCTCGCCGGCATGAAAAAGGCGCTCCTTATATTGAAGACGAGCGACAACGAACGTTCACGGCGCGTCATCACCGACCGCCTCGGGCTCACCATCGTGAATCAGGCCGACATCAACGCCCTCTAAGAGGACGAACCTTGTGAGGAGAGCGTTGAGAGCACCGTAGCGACGTGGCCGGGGACACGTACCCGGTCCCATCGCTCAACGACCGTTCCCTTGGGGTCGATGAGAAGCGTCGTGCGCACGACGCCCATGTATTCCCGTCCGTATAACTTCCTTTGCTGCCATACGCCATAGGACGTGAGCATCGTGTGGTAGCGCTCACTGTCGCTGAGCAGCCGCATGGGAAGATCGTTTTTTGCCTCAAACGCCTTATGGCTCAGAGGTGTGTCGGGACTCACTCCTACGACGTGGGCGCCAAGCGACCTGAATGCATCGTAAGATGAAGCGAAGTCGCGTGCCTCCTGCGTGCATCCCTTGCTCCCGTCCCGGGGGTAGAAGAAGAGCACGACCCATGAGCCGCGCAGGTCGCGCAGGCACAGGCCGTTCCTGTCCTGGTCTGGCAGACAGAAGTCTGGCGCTTTTTCATCTGGACGTACCATCATTTCACCATCATATACTCTCGTTCCCACCTATAATAATGTTGAGCCTGCGTGCCCTACGTCGGTGTGAGCCCGACTTGCTGAGAGGGAACGAGTGCGTGTACCCCCCTGAGCACGGCGTAGGCGATGGCGAGGAAGACAAGCGCCAACACCATCACCGCCGAGAAGGAGATGTATTCATAGATGTAGCCTCCCGCAAGACTTCCCACCATGAGCCCGCATGTCGAGACGAAGTTGTAGATGCCCATGAGCGTGCACTGCCTGTGCTCATCGGACGAGCGGGTGACAAACGATATCGACGAGATGTATATGAAGGGCCAGGAGACGCCCACGAGCGTGAAGGCGACGGCCACGATGACGATGTGCCACGGCGCAACCATCGTCGCTGCCATCATGAGCACGACAAGCAGGCTCCTGAACGCGATGCCGCGCCTGAGCATCGCAAGTGCGCCCTTCCTGCGCACCTCTGCACCAAGATACCTGTAGAGAACGGCGGACCCGAGCGAGTTTAGGATGGTAACGGCGAATATGAGCCCCGTCGAGATGCCCTCGTCGCGCAGGAATGGGATGATGGGGAGATAGAGCAGCGAGGACCCTGTGAAGAGAAGGACGATGCCTGTGAAAAACAGTCGATTGTTGTCCTTTCGAAATGACGGCCAGCGCGGCATGTGAAGTATGATGTTTGGTACGAATCGCCGTCGCTCGACGACCTGGGTGAAAAAGATCCTGATGCCACGGCGATTGATGTAGACGGGAACGTCGTAGAGGCGGGTGAGGGCGGCGGCGACCGATACGAAAACGCATGCTGCCATGAGCGCCGAGATGATGTGAAGGTCAACGGATGTCGCAAGGACGGCCCCGATGCCAAGCCCCGCGACCCACGCCCACCCGCACAGCTCGTTGAATCTCCCGATGGCATCCTCCCACTCCTCCTTGCGCGAGAGGCGTAGGAGGTAGACGGGCGTGATGGGCGGCTCTGCGGCCACGAGGATGGCTGTAAGTGAGTAGACGACGATGATGACGAGCGAATCGGTGACGAAGTAGAGCAGGCCGCAACAGAGGGTCAATCCCATGAATCCGAGTACGATGAAAGGTTTGCGCACCTCGTATGCATCGGAGATGCGTCCCCACATGATCGAGGCAAGCATCGAGACGAGCGAGAAGAGCATCGCTGCTAGGCCCACCTCGCCCCCGCTGCCGCCAAGGGAGAGTATCAGGAGGGGAATAAGCATGCTGACGTTGGCCTGGCCTATCTTGTATGGTACGAATATGAGGTACCATGACGGTACGCCCAAACGTGGTCGCCACCCTTTGACGCGCAATAGATTCGCCGTGTCACATGCATGCCAGTCGATTTAAAAACCTTCTCATACCCCCTCTTCTCACAAGGTTAATAAATTCACGTGGTGAAGTGAATCCATGAACATATCAAGAAGTATCGTTGCAGTGATCATTATCGCGTTAGTCGCCATGGCGGGATGCATCGGCGGAGGGGAAACGACAAACGGCTGCGAGCCGTGCACCGTCTCAGACGAGGTGCGCGTGCTCGAGACCTCGGACATCGACAAGGAACGCATCGCGACGCTTGAGGCGCAGCTCGAGGAGCTTCGCGCCGATGGGGCCAATCCCGATGGAAGCATCGCGCTCGTGCGCGTCTATGGCGTGCTCGGGAGCGAGGACGTCGGGACATTTCGCGAGATGTTAGTCCATATCGCCGAGGACGACGCCTACGGCGCCGTCGTCTTATGGGTCGACTCGCCCGGCGGCAGTGTTGGCGCTACGACACAGATGTATGACGAGGTCGTCAAGCTTCGCACGAGAAAGCCTGTGGTCGTCTACTCGGGGGACATGCTTGCATCCGGGGGGTACTACCTCGCCTGCGGAGGCGACGAGATCGTCGTCGGCGATGACTGCCTTGTGGGCAACATCGGCGTGATCTACGCGCACACCAACGCCACGAAGTATTACAGGGATTTCGGCCTCGAGATCACGGTCATCAAGACGGGCGACCACAAGGACATGGGCGCCGACTGGCGCGGCCTTACCGATGAGGAATACCAATGGTTCAAGAATATGGTCTATGATGCGTACAATCGATTCGTCCACGTCGTCGCCTATGAACGCGAAATGACAAACGAGGACGCGCTCTCGCTCTCCGACGGGAGCATATGGCTTGCGAAGAATGCGCGCCCCGTTGGGCTCGTCGATCAGATAGGCGATCTTTCGGCGGCGATAGCGCGCGCCGAGGAACTGGCTGGAATAGAAAAGGCGGAGGTCGTCCCGTTCGAGCTGTGGGACGAGGGCTCGGTAAAGACGAGCGCGTACTTCTCGCCGCTGAGGTATCAGTGGGAGGAGACGCTCACTCTTCCGAACCAGTCGTGACCTCGATCTCTTTTATCTCGGGGACATGCGTTCCCACTTCCTTTTCCAGTATGCTCTTGACGATATCGGCAAGGCCCTTCTTGAGCGACGGCATGGTGACCGTGGCCTTTCCCCCCTCGTCGATTGAAATGGAGTTGTTCGACTCGTCGAACGTGCCGAGGTGGAGCTCGATGAGCGACTTGAGCTTCTCTGTGGTGTCCTCGACCTTCGAGAGCACCTTGACGTCGTAGACAAGGTCCCGGCTGGCAAGCGAATGGTTGTAGTCGAGCGTCACGCGCCCCGAAGACACACTCTTGACGATGGCCCACTTCCCCCCGACCTCGAGGCTCATGCCACGCCGGGGCATGATGCCCTGCTTCGAGAACTCCCTCATGGGGATGGTAGTGACGAGATTGGGGTCCCGTCGACCAAATGCCTTTTCCGGAGGCACCTCGACCGTGCGCTCCTCGCCGACGTCCATCTCCTCGAGCGCCTCGTCAAGACCCTCAATGACATGATTTGCCCCCACGACGACCGTGACGGGTTTGAACGTCTTGTCCTCTTGGAGGAGTCCAAGCTCCTTGGCCTTCTCCTCGTCGGTCGTGTCGAAGTACTCGCCTGTCGCCTTCACCTTCGCTAGATAATCGATAACCACAAAGTCGCCTTTGTTCATCATTACACCAGCAACGAATAAGAAAGGCAGTTTAAAAAGCTACCGCTACTGGTAGCGGCGCAGGTAGGCGCCCTTGTCGACGACGTTAGCTAGCTTTCGGCCATCGTAGATGCCGATTCCGAGAAGCGCCCCTTCTGATGTCGTGACAAGCGTGCGCCCCAGCGGGAGCACGGGGAGGTGCGACTTGAAGATGTCGCGTCCGTACAAGAAGAGCGTGGAGCGTATCTCATCGAGAGCGACGACATGGCGCGTCGCCGATGTGGCAAGCATCGTCGCAAATTCAAGTGACACGCGAAGACGCTCTCCAACCACCTCCCCGAGCTTGATGCCCATGTAGAGCGGAGGCTCGTCGCACCCCTCGACAAACGCGGCAAGCGGTCCTGTTAGCAAGAAGATCTCGCGGTACGCACCTGAGCGCACGACAAGCATGTCCTCCTCGAGCGGCGGCGAGTGTGCGCCGAAATGGGCGACCTCGCTTTTGACGAGTTCGAGCTCAATCGGCGTTATCCTGCGTATCTTCATAGTAAAACCGTGTCAGTGCCATCTCCAGGCGGATGCGCTGCACGAGCGAGAGCAGCCACGAGGGTGGAGAGACGATCTCATCGATGTGCACCCCGGGACACGCGATGTCGACGTAGAGGTAGACCACCGTGCCATCGGCGAGCGTGTAGGCGTTTTCAGTGTCGTCGGGGTCCTCGGGGGCAGGATAGACTGCGAAGGGAAAGAGCCTGCAGACCAGCGGCTTGATGGCGTGCACGCTGCACTTGTTGTCACGAAGCAGCACGCACCCGTTGTCCCAGATGCGCCGCGAGAGCACGAAGTATCCCTTGTTCACAAGATATTCGCTGAAATCGACCTCCTCGCCCAGGTGATGCTCGAGGCGGTCGATGTCGATCTTCGTGAGCGGTACGGCCCTGTTGTGACAGCACTCGCCGCACATGACGCATTCATAGCGCTGCCCGGTGTAGGGGATGAGACGTTCTTTCACAAGAGAAGTAGAAAAAGAAGAAAAGAAAAAGCTTTCGTTATAGTTGCGAAAGCTTGATGAGGCGCTCCCAGCGCTTGTCGACCTCTTTCTGGATGTTTTCAAGCAACTCCTCGTTCTTCGGAGCGAACAGGTGCTTGAAGCGTCCCTGTGTCTTGAGGTAGTCTGCGACGGGGATCTTGTCGCGCTTGCCGTCCGCGATCTTCTTTGACTGCCCCGTGAGCTCGTAGTCGTCGTCAATGACCTCGTAGAGCGGCCAGAAGCAGCAGTCGACAGCCAGTTTTCCCACCTTGATGGCGGCGTTGGCCGGATGGCGCCAACCGCGCGGGCACGGCGATATCGTGTTGAGGAACTTGGGTCCCTCGATCTCCATCGCCTTCTCAACCTTCTTGATGAGGTCGTTGTAGTAGCCGGGCGACGCCTGGGCGACATACGGGAGGTGGTGGCCCGCCATGACCTCGGTGAGGTCCTTGGGGTACTCCTTCTTGCCAGGTATCACGGTGCCGGCAGGCGACGTCGTCGTGGCGGCGCCGCGTGGGGTCGCCGACGAACGCTGTATGCCGGTGTTCATGTATGCCTCGTTGTTGTAGCAGACATAAAGCATGTCGTGGCCGCGCTCCATGGCGCCGGAAAGCGACTGGATGCCGATGTCGTAGGTACCGCCGTCGCCGCCAAAGGCGATGAACTTCACCTTGGCGTCCTCGGGGATGTTGCCGATGCGCTTTTGCGCCCGAAACATCGCCTCCGCCCCGCTGATGGTAACGGCCGAGTTCTCGAACGCGTTGTGGATGAACGGCGTCTTCCATGCGGTGTAGGGATAGAGCGTCGTGGACACCTCGAGACAACCCGTGGCGCACGATACGGCGACCGGATAGTCCGTTGCCAGGAGGATCTGGCGCACGATGATCGAGGCGCCACAGCCCGCACAGAGCCTGTGACCGCCCGTGAGGCGCTCCTCACGTTCCGATAATTGCTTGAGACTTGTCATTTCACTCACCCCTCACTCCAAGGTAGTTCACATCGCCTGCGAGGCGCTCCGTTGCGCTCATGAGCCTTTCATAGACCGATGTGATCTGTTCCGCGTTGATGTCGCGGCCTCCGAGGCCGAAGACGTAGTCGACGACACCGGGGCGCTCGTCGAGCTCGTAGAGGGCGTTTCGCACCTCGGTGAAGAGCGGACCACCGAACGCGCCAAACGAGTCGGACCTGTCGAGCACTGCTATCTGCTTGAGGCCCGCGAGCTTCTCACGCACTTCCTCTGCCGGGAACGGCCTGAAGAGACGCAGCTTGAGGAGACCGACCTTCTTGCCCTCTGCACGCAGCTTGTCGACGACGAACTTGGTCGTGCCGGCGGTGCTCGACATCGTGACAATGGCGTAGTCGGCATCGTCAAGGTAGTAGTCCTCCATGATGTCGTAGTCGCGGTCGAACTGTTTCGAGTAGTCGCGCATGACCGACTTGGCCACCGGCAGCGCATGCTTCATGGCCTCCACCTGCTGGCGCTTATGCTCGAAGTAGTAGTCGAAGAGGTCGAGCGGACCGTAGGTGACCGGATTGTCGGTGTCGATGAGCGAGTACATCGTCTCGAACGGACCGATGTAATCGGTGACCTGCTTGTCGTCGAGCGTGTCGACGCGCTCGATCTTGTGCGAGGTGATGAAGCCGTCGAGGTTGACCATCACAGGCAGGCGCACGTCCTTGTGCTCGCCTATCTTGCATGCCTGGAACATCGTGTCGTAGACCTCCTGCGGATTCTCATTGAAGATCTGTATCCATCCCGAGTCGCGCACACCCATGGCGTCCGAGTGGTCGCCGTGTATGTTGATGGGGCCTGAGAGCGCCCTGTTCATCACGCACATGGTGATGGGAAGGCGAAGGCTCGATGCGATGTAGACGACCTCGAACATGAGCGCGAGCCCGTTTGCGGCCGTCGACGTGATGACGCGGCCGCCCGCCGCGGCGGCGCCGACGCATGCGCTCATTGCCGAGTGCTCGGACTCGACGCAGACGAGCTCCGTGTCGACCTCGCCGTTGGCGACGTATTCGCTGAACTTCTCCATCATCGTCGTTTGAGGCGTGATGGGGTAGGCCGCGACGACCTGGGGATTGATCTGCTTCGAGGCATACGCTGCCGCGAAGTTGCCTGCGAGTGCGAGGGTCTTACCCATCTACTCCGCCTCCAGGTCTTCTTCTATCATGTCAATGGCATCGAAGGGACATTCGTCGGCGCAGATGCCGCATCCCTTGCAGTAGTCGAAGTCGATGCCTATCATCTTCTTGTCCTTGACCTGTATGGCCGTGTCGGGGCAGGTTATCCAGCATTGCATGCAGTGCTTGCACTTCTCCTCGTCCCATACGGGGCGTTCCGTACGCCAGTCGCCGGTATGGTATTCAGCCGCATTGCCTGCATCAAGGACGAGCCCTGCCATGGGGACCTCGTTCCATCCTTTCAACGTCATTTGCTAACCTCCTCGTATGCTGCCTTGATGGTCTCGACGTTGGCGATGACCGCCTTCTCGGACAGCTTCTCCCTGAACTTCTCCTGGGTGACAGTAATTAGATTGTCGAGCTTGATGAGCTCGCTGATCTTGACCAGGGCACCCGCGCATGCGGTGTTTGCCACTGGCCTACCGATATGGTCCATGGCGATCTTGGTCGCGTCAAGCGAATAGACCGTGCCATTGAATCCGAGGATCCTCTTTACCTCGTCCACGCTCTTGTGGGAGTTCACGACGACGATGCCGTCATCGGAGAGGCCCTCGGTCACCGGCACCTGGCCCAAAAGCGTCGGGTCGAGCACCACTACGATCTGTGGCGTGTAGACCTGGCTGTGAATGGTTATCGGTGATTCGCTTATCCTGGTGAACGCCTTGATGGGCGCACCCATGCGTTCCGGACCAAACTCGGGGAACGCCTGAATGTAGTTCCCCTCGAGCAGCGCCGCCTCGGCAAAAAGCTCGGAGGCGGTAACCACACCTTGGCCACCTCGTCCATGCCATCTTATTTCCATTAGTCCCATGACTATTCATCTCCGAAACATTCTATCTTCTTCTTGAGAAGCGCCCATTCCCTGTCGACGTTGTGTTGTATCGACTGGATGGTCTCCTCATCGAGCTTGCGAAACCTTCCTTGAGTGCGAAGGTAGTCGACCACGTTCTTTTTCTTCTCATCACGTATGGTCTTGCTGAGCTTGTACTTCCCATGCGTTACCTCATAGAGGGGGAATACGCACGTTTGAGTAGCGAGACGAGCGATCTCGATCGTCTTCTCTGGGGGGTATTTCCAACCGGTGGGGCATGGTGCAAATATATGCATGTAGCACGGCCCCTCGATCTCCTTCATCTTCTCTGCCTTTCTCACGAGGTCTTCTGGATATGCCACCGAAGCAGTGCATGCATAGGGTATCTCGTGCGCCACCATGATCTCTACCATGTTCTTTTTGGGGGACTGCTTCCACGCACGGGTGGTCCCCACTGGCGTTGTGGTGGTCCATGCACCTATCGGCGTCGCTGACGAGCGTTGTATGCCCGTGTTCATGTACGCCTCGTTATCATAACAAACATATTTGATGTCGTGCCCTCGTTCCACCGCTCCTGAAAGCGCCTGGATGCCAATATCGAGCGTGCCGCCATCGCCGGCCCAGCCAACGACGGTGGTGCCTTCCTTCTTGCCCTTCGCCCGAAGTCCGGCCTCGATGCCGGATATCGACGCTCCCGTCGTCTCGAAGGCGACGTACTGAAGCGGCACGTCAAGGCACGAGTACGGATAAACACCAGGTATGACCGCCCAGCAGCAGGCAGGAAGAGCGATGATCGTCTTCTTACCGAGCCCTTTGAGCAGGTAGCGCATGGCATGGGCGCCGCCGCATCCGAGGCACGCCATGTGCCCGGGCTCGACGAACTCGTCTGGGGGGATGGGGTGCTTCATTGCTCACACCTCCTCAGGCCGACCCATGTGTCTAGCACATTCATCTCTGGATTGCCCTCGCCCCTTTTTACCACTGTGTCGATGGTATCGAGCGTGACGTCCCTGCCGCCGATGCCGATGACATAGCCTCGCACCTCGGGTCGGTCCTCGAGGTCGAAAAGCGCCGCCTTGATCTCGTTGTGGAACGCACCCTCGTTGCCGAAGCAGAACGAGCGGTCGAGCACGATGAGGCGCGAGACGCGTGATGCGAGGGCACGAAGCTCGTCCCGCGGGAACGGACGGAAGACGCGCAGGCGCGCCAGTCCTATCTTCTTCCCTTCCTCGCGATACCTGTCAACCGCCTCGCGTATGGTCGATGACATCGACCCTGCAGCGACGATGACCGTCTCGGCGTCATCACAGCGGTAGAGCTCGAGCATGCCGCCGTACGAGCGGCCAAATATCCTTCCGAACTCCTCATCGACCTCGATGATCCTGCTCCTGGCGCGCTCCATCCCCTCGGCCATCTTGTAGCGGAACTCGAAGTACCACTGATGGGGCATCGTAAGCGACCCGAAGCTTCGCGGGTCGTCGACGTCAAGCGTGTGCTCAGGTTCGTACGTCCCGAGGAACGCGTCGACCTCGTCCTGTTCGGGCAGGTCAACGGGTTCGGATGTGTGTGAAAGGTAAAACGCATCTTCCGAGAGCATCGCGGGCATGCGCACCGATTCGTGCTCGCATACCTTGTAGGCCTGGATCAGCGTGTCGACGACCTCCTGGCATGATTCGCAGTAATACTGGATCCAGCCGGTGTCGCGTTGCGCGATCGAATCGGTATGGTCGGCCCAAACGCTCCATGGCGGCGCCACGGCACGGTTGATGTTGACCATCACGATGGGCGTGCGCGAACCGCTTGCCCAGTGAAGCATCTCGTGCATGAGGAGCAGGCCCTGCGACGACGTCGCGGTGAACGTGCGCGCGCCGACAAGCGACGCGGATATGCAGGCCGCCATGGCGGAGTGCTCCGACTCGACCTTGATGAACTCGGTCTTCATCTCCCCGCTGGCGACGAAGTCGGCGAGTTTTTCGACGATCTTCGTCTGGGGGGTGATGGGATAGGCGGATATGACCTCCGCGCGAGCGATTCGAGCGCCGTGTGCCGCCGCCTCGTTGCCTGAGAGCATCAGCTTCATAGGGATTCCTCCTCGACCATCTCTATCGCATCGAACGGGCATTCATTGGCGCATATGCCGCAGCCCTTGCAGTAATCGTAATCTATCTCAGGATAATCATCATGCTCCCTGATCGCCATGTCCGGGCAGAACTTCCAGCATATGCCGCACTTCTTGCACTTTTCCCTGTCGATGAGCGGCCGCATCGTCCTCCAGTCGCCCGTCTTGAAGACAAGCGATGTACCCATGGTCACGGGCGAATCCGGAAGGTCTTCATAACAGTTGAGCTCGACTTCGTTGTTCTCTGCCACGTTACTCGCCCCCCCTCAAGGAATCGTATGCCCTCTGTGCAGCCTTGGCGTTTTCTTCTTGCTTCGAAGGGGCCTTCTCACGGATCGCCTGCAAAAGCGTATCGATGGATATGAGCTCGGTGGCGCGCACCACTGCACCCAGGATGGCCGTGTTGACGATGGGTGCGCTGCGTGAGCCTAGTCCGAACTCGCGCGCGATGTGTGTCGCGTCGACCGTGGCGATGTGCCCGTGGTCGGTCGAGAGCTCGGAGGGTGCGTGTGTCGAATTGACGATGAGCCAGCCTTCGGGCCGGAGCCCGGCCGTCACATCGACGATGGATACGAGGGTAGGGTCGAGTACTACCACATGGTCTGGTTCGTAGATGTTCGTGCGCATGCGTATGGGGGTGGATGCGATGCGCGTATATGCCGTCACGGGGGCACCTCTACGTTCCACGCCAAAATAGGGGAATGCCTGTACATCCTTTCCCTCTCGGAAGGCGGCCTCTGCTAGGAGCTGGGCTCCTACAACAGACCCCTGTCCTCCTCTTCCGTGGAATCGTATCTCTATCACGTAATCTCCTCCTCATGCACAGGACGAGAAAAAGGGGTATGTCTGTCCTGTAGTCGTAATTGTCTTTTTGTAACTAATTTATAAATGTTTCTGAGTATGGTGCATCAATGTCTGTCTCTTATACACATCTCCGAGCCCACGAGACCGTACTAGATCTCGTATGCCGTCTTCTGCTTGAAAA
>OMKS01003678.1_pt1 | contig 12021 bp, 8 predicted proteins | sample 1674721 | NCBI WGS metagenome assembly OMKS01 (sample SAMN06264996, study PRJEB25208) | sediment metagenome | isolation source: hot spring sediment | place: USA: California | collected 2014-09-02 | reverse complement strand
TCCCGATAAGGCAACGATTCACGACGTTTTGAAGCTATCGCCCGCGTCATCTGGCTCGGCGAACTGTAAAAGATGAGTTCAATCAACTTCCGGATGAGCCATGCATACGCAAGGTATCCGTTTTCACCATACTTTCCGATGGAGCTAGACTTAGACAGAGGTTCGAGTCCTCACCTGCTTGTGATTCCGCCGTCAACGGGGAGATTGACCCCGGTGATGAATCCCGCCTCATCGGACGCCAGCATCAGGACCGCGAAAGCGACCTCGACATCCTTTCCTATTCTACCGACGGGATGCAGCCGTGCTACCTCCGCGAGATATTCATCCTGATTCTCCCGGATCTCAACATCCCGCTGCAGCATCGGGGTGTCGATGACCGCGGGACAGACGGCGTTTACCCGGATATTCTCCTTGGCGTAATCGAGAGCCATTGCCCTGGTGAGGTTTGTGACCGCTCCCTTTGAGGCGCAGTACGCGGCCTCGCTCGGAATGCCGGAGATTCCCGAATCGGAGGAGACGTTCACGATGTTCCCGCCTCCCTGCTTCCTGAAGTGGGGGTACACCGCTTTCGAGCAGAGAAAAACGCCTTTCAGGTTGACGTCGATGACCTGGTCCCATTCCTCTTCCGTTGTCTCTTCGGCTCTCTTTCCCAGGTAAACGCCGGCGTTATTGACAAGTATATCGACCCTGCCGTATTTCTCGACGGTCTCATGAACCATTCTCTCCGCATCTGATGGTTTGGAGACATCCCCCTGAACGAAATCGATCTCTCCATTTCCGATGCCTTTCAATTCACCGACTGCCTCCCTGCACCTGGCTTCCGATCTTCCGGATATCATCACCTTGGCCCCTTCCGCGAGGAAGCGCTTGGCTATCGCTTTGCCAATGCCCGATGATCCTCCGGTTACCAACACCACTTTATCCTTGAATCTCATGCAATCTCCTCTTTCGTAATTAATATTCTATCAGACTGCCTCAAGTGATCATATACTTCTCGTTCGATATCAAATCATCAGTTACGATCTATCCGATCAGAAGATCCACGCATTCCGCGAACACCTTCGTATGGTAATCTATGTCCTTTTCAGTGATCTCAGGTGATACCAATGCCATGCTGTGAAACGGAGTCAACAGTATCCCGCGATTCAATGCCATCAGGTGCATCAGCCTGTCCAAGTCGAAATCTTCCGCTGCCTCCGCCTCTATGCCGTTGCGCGGAATCTCGGGCGAGAAGCGGTACTCGGCCCTCGCTCCAAGGCGAATCACATGCCAGGGAAGATCTCTTGACTTAATGATCTCGTCCACCCCTTCCGTGAATCGTTTCGACAGTCGGATCATCCGGTCATACGCCTCTTTGGTCATTACCTTCTCCAAATTGGCCCTCATGGCCGCAATGGCCAGCGCGTTGCCGGATAACGTTCCGCCTATGCCGCTATCGGAGGCGCTCGTCCTCATCTTCGCCTCCGTATGAAGGCGAACCCGTTCGGCCACCTCCTCGCTTATCCCATAGGCCGCAGCGGGCACTCCCCCGGCGATGGGCTTTCCTATAGTTAACATGTCAGGCCGCAGGCCATGCTCTCCGGTATAACCTCCGGGCCCGACACAGATTGTATGCGTCTCATCAAGGATCAGCAATGTTCCGTAGCGCTCGGTTATCTCTCTAAGCGCATCGTGGTAACCCTCTTCTGGGAGAATGATGCCGATGTTGGTCATCGCCGGCTCGCATAGGACGCAGGCAATGTCCTCGGAGGACAATGCTCTCTCAAGCGCTCGAACATCATTGAACTCGATCGCCTGAGTCGTCATTGACGGATCGATAGCCGGTCCGATGTTTGTCGGGCCCGGGCGGACCGCACCATCCTCAAGCCAAATCAGAGCCTCGTCTACGCTGCCGTGGTAGCATCCGTTGAATACCAAGATCTTCTTGCGTCCGGTGATCTCACGCGCGAGACGAATAGAGAACCTGTTTGCATCCGTAGCTGTCATTGAAATCTGCCAAAATGGAAGACCGAACCGCCGTGCCAGCTCCTCCCCTACCAGGACGGAGTCCTCCGTTGGCAACATCATTGTAATCCCGTTGTCCGCCTGAGTTTTTATCGTATCAGCGACGATCTTTAGAGAATGCCCAAACATCGCCCCCGAGTCTCCGAGGCAGAAATCGACGTACTCATGACCGTCAACATCCGTGATATGAGCTCCCTTGGCATTTGCGACAAAGACAGGAAACGGACCAGCCCATTTCACCATCCAGTTCATCGGGACACCCGCTAGAAGGGACTTCTTTGCCCTTTGGAACAATGCGCTTGATTTTGGTCTTGCATCAACGAACCGCCTTTCTTCTTTCTCCTGCAATTCTCTAATTCTGGACCGGTTTATCTTGATCAAGAAGATCGCCTCTTGCATCCGCGACATTCAGTCCCATTATTCTTGCGTGTATTTAATGACACTTTAACCATAAAATAAGTCTTTATAGCATCGCTTTTGATAAGGGTTCGGGGTTGAGCCGTTCATGGCAGTGGCAAGGTTGAAATTCTTGAGCAAGGACGAAGAAGAAATAGTACACGCACAAAGTCTGAAATGTCTTGATGATCTCGGAGTCGCAATACAGAGTCCATCAGTTCTAAAAATGCTCGATGACAATGGAGCGAATATCGACTCTAAGAAAGGGATAGCCAAAATACCCGAGGATATGGTCAACGAGGCCATCAAGAAAGCCCCGAAGAGCATACGGCTCGGAGCGAGAGATCCGAAACGGGATCTGCTGCTGCCGGTCGAATCTCACCCGTACATTTCTACCGGTGGCGTCACCGTGGCCATGCTCGACCTCGAGACCGGCCAGGAACGTGACGCCACGAGAAAGGACCTCGCGGATTTCGCTCGACTGACCGATTACCTGGACCCCATCGATGCCTTCTGGCCGATAGTCACCGTAAAGGACGTCCCCGCGAACGCCCACATGGTTCACGAGCTCTGGGTCTCCCTGCAGAACACGACGAAGCATATACTGGGGTCGCTCGGATCGGCCACACTGGGAGTACCCGATGCCAAGAGACAGATCGCGATCGGAGAGCTGGTCTCGGGAGGCGTTGAAGAAATGAAAAAGCGACCGCCCTTTTCCATTCTCAGCTGCATCATCGCCCCGTTGACCTTCGAGAGGGGGTCGGTCGAAGCGCAGATAGAGTATGCAAAAGCGGGGATACCGGTAATCTCCATGTCCATGTCCCTCGGGGGAATGTCATCTCCTGTAACGGTCGCTGGGACGATACTGAACGCGAATTCCGAGAATTTGGCGAGCCTGGTGATCACCCAATTCGCAAGAGCGGGCGCCCCGCACATATATAGCGCCGAGTCCACGCTCGTGAACATGAAGACCGGGTTCATCGACTATCTCGGGGCCGAATATACGCTGATCTCATCTGCCCTGGGCCAGATGGCAACGAGATACGGGTTGCCGAAGATGACTGGATGCATGGGGATCGACGCCGAGAAGATAGGCAACCCGACGCAGTTCGGCGAGACGGCCGCAAACGTCATGACGACGATGTCCGGGACCGACCTTTGCTCAGGAGCGGGGGGAATAGACAACGACAGGGCTTGCGCCCTCGAACAGGTGGTTGTCGACGCCTATCTGTGGGAGGATTTCCGGGCGTTCATGAGAAAATTCGAGATCAACGAGAAGACCTTCGCCCTCGACGTTATCCGCGAGGTGGGTCACGGAAACACCTTCCTGAGCCATCCGCATACAGCCAGGAATTTCAGGAACGAGATTTACTTCCGAAAAGAGAAAATGGAGCTCTACGGGGCAACGCGTTCGGACATAATGGTGCCAGATGCAAGGGACGTCGTAAAAAAGGCTCTCTCTGAGCACAGAGTGGATCCGCTTGATAAAGACATTATCGAACGAGGCGACAAGATTATCGGAGATTATGAGAAAGAGTTAAGCAAAGGCTGAAAAACTGCTGTATTCCCGCCCGCGAGTCGGAAGGCTCAATAGTAGTATTTGGCTCGATAGTGGTATTTGGCTCGATAGTGGTATTTGGCTCGATAGCATAGTCTGTGGATTATGATGATGAAAATAGAAGATATCTATTTGCGCTTTCCCAATTTTCGATTTCCTTTGATTGAGTTTGAGTCAGAAAGCAATAGCGGGTTCGTACCGACATAATTGCTTTTCATAATCGCAGCTCCTGATAGCGCACGGGGGTTATTCTCGACTCGATCAACTTCCGAATGAATTCTGCAAATCGAAGGCATCCGATTTTAGGATTCTTTCCGGTAAAGCCGGTCATCGACAGAGGCTCGAACCTTTCGAAGCTAATAGAGACTCATTGAGATAGCAGAAATTGAGGATTAGAGGAGCTAATTAATATGGGAAGAGCGCATAAAAAGGATGACGATTATTGGAAGGCGTATCAAGGCACCAGGTAGCGGCAAGAGTATCTGGTGCTCAACCGAAGCAGGACATCCCTCAGGAGAATACCGTGACATGACCGAGGATATGGCTAGGATAATCAGGGACAAGTACACGCGGCTCACACAGAGCAAGTACGAGAAGCTCATAAGGCACCTGCCGGACCTGTACTCCTTGGGTCTGAGACCGAAGACCGCGGTCGGAGAGTTCCTCATGGAGATCGCGGACACGATCCGCCGCTATATCCGGTTCCAGCAGGTCGTAGTCTCGCTTTTGGATCCGAAGGACAGGCTGTACAAGTTCGTGGTGGTCCAGGGCCACACGCCGGAGACCACGAGGGAGTACAAGAGCCTGACTTACACCGCGGACGACCTTTTCGACCGCAGCAACTACCCGAGCGTCCAGCTGAGCAACAGGACCTTCTTCTACATGGGCGAGCATCACCCGTACATACCCGGAGAGGAGAAGTTCTTCTACCGGCCGTCGAAGATGGGGCAGAAGCGCGACTCCCCCGACAAGATGCTCTGGGACGACTACATCTGCTGCTATTTCTACGATCTGCTGAAGAAGCCCCTGGGATGGATCGAGGTGGCCAACAAGATAGACAACAAGCTGCCGGAGAAGGAGGACATCGTCTTCCTCGAGTTCTTCGCGTCGATGGTCGAGGTGTTCGTCAACAGGCCAGGCAAGTGAGCGCTTCCTCTCTGTAACTTGCACTTTGTTAAGTCGAAGTATGCTTGTGATTTACCAGATATCGGTCTCTATTAATTTTTTCTTCACCCACCGTCTACCCGCACAGAGGATCGGGCAGCATGACGGGTGAATACGGCTTCGGGAGGTACAGGTTCACCAGCCAGCTGTGGGTGATATTCTCCGCCGCACTGGTCAGCGCGTTCGGGTTCGGGATCATATTCCCGTTCATCGCGATCTACCTGGTGAACAACATCGGGCTGGGGGACGCTCTCGCCGGGGTCGTCATGATGTGCTACACCGTCACCGGGACGGTGTTCATGCTCGCCGGGGGCGCCTGGGCGGACAAATTGGGCCGCAAGAAGGTCATGACGGCCGCGCTCGCCGCGGAGGCGGCCACCCTCTGTATGTACGCGTTCGCGTCCTCGTTCCTCATGTTCGTCGGGGTGGCGCTGCTCCACGGGGCAGTATCCTCGCTCTACTTCCCCGCCGCGAACGCCATGGTCGCCGACATCGTCCCGACAGGCAAGAGACCGTTCGCCTTCACGACCCTCAGGATCGCGCAGAACTCGGGCGTCGCGATAGGCCCGACGCTCGGGAGCGTCATGATACTCACGATCGACATCAGGCAGATGTTCATCCTCTCGGGGATGGCGATCGCGGTGGCGTTCCTCATCATCCTCGCGAAGACGAGGGAGACGCTGCCCGAGAAGGCCGCGGAGGAGTTCAGCTACAGGGACACCAGGAAAGTGCTCAGGGACGGCGTATACCTGTTCCTGTGCATGATGATCCTGCTGAACGCGTTCGCCTACGCCCAGTTCTTCTCCTCGCTGCCCGTCTACGCGACCAACGACCTGGGCGTGACCGTGAGCGGGGTGGCGCTGTTCTTCGCGCTCAACGGGGCGATGGTGGTCGCCCTGCAGATAATGATTACCAACCATGCTGTGAAGCTCAGGCGGAGCTCCGCCCTCGCGATCGGGCAGGCGCTCACCGCGCTCGGTGTCGGGCTCATATTCTTCGCAGACGGGTTCACCGGCGTGCTCGTCGCGGTCGCGATACTCACCTTCGGGGAGCTGTTCTTATCCGCCGTGATGTTCGCTCTCGTCGCCGACCTGTCAGCCGAGAAGATGCGGGGCACATACATGGGGTTCACCGGGCTCGTGATGGGCATCGGGGAGGGGATAGGGATGCTGCTGGGGCTCACGCTGCTCGATGTGCTCGAGATGCGCTCCCTGCTGTGGATAATAGTGGCGGTCGCCAGCGTGCCCGCGGTATTCGGATTCGCGTACCTGAGGAAGGTGGTACCGGACGGGGTTGACAGAGGGAGGTGCAGCAGGTACGAAGCTCCCGGGAACGAAGGTTGAACGGAATGTTCCTGGCACCTTTTTTAAACTGCTCGATCTCATGGCCTCCAGATGACGATTTCTACACGAAAAAATGGTTTTTTTGCGCAAGGTAAATATATTATATAAGGTAGTTGTTGGCCAATGAATCCACCCTTTTTGGGGGTGGATTGAACGGAATGAGAGACGACAAGGGGAGGTAAATCACAATGGAACCAGTCGAAGATGAAGAGTTGCCAGAAGAAACCCTTCCAGAGGAGCTTCCGAAAGATGTCAAGAAGGGAGGACCTTCGAAAGGGAAAATGTGGGCAATAATTATTGTAGCTATCATCGTAATAGCTGCTATTGCCGGTGCATGGGGCCTCGGACTTTTCGGAGGCGGAGAGGATGAGAACGAACCTCCAACAGACGGAGCAGAGGCTACGACCGGAACGACGATCGAAATCGGTGAAAGTGTTTCTTTCACTTCATTAGCGGCCGATAGCGATGGGGAGATCGAGCTCTATGAATGGTTTTTCGGCGATGGAACTAACCTTTCAGGAGATGCGGCGGCCGCCAGGAACGCCACTCACACTTACGATTATGGCGGTTGGTATTGGGTATACCACCTCGTTACTGACGACGACGGCGCAACCGCTGACAACGAAGATTCCATGATAAGGGTCATCGTCAAGCTGTACGATCCCGGAGAACTTGAGGAGCTGACAAACGATACCGCACCGTTCGCTTTCCTCAGCGCGGACTTGGACATCATCGAGATTAACGACACAGTGACTTTTGATATGACCGGTTGCTACGGGATAGAATACAACGAGTCATACAATGGAACCGGCGACCAATGGAACATGTCCTGGGAGTACCTGACGGACATCGTGCTCGACTACGGTGACGGAAGCGACCCGGTGGACATCACGCCCGCCGAGGAGATGACAGATACCCACCAGTATACTGCTAGCGGGCATTACGCAGCGGCATTGACCGTGACCAGCACCAACGGAGAGTCCACTACCGTGATGAGGACCATCCATGTACTGAGTCCGGAAGCCGCATCCGTCGGCGATGTCAAGAATCCCAACACCTACATCTATGTGACGATCGGCGAGCCTCAGTATCTCGACCCAGCAGTTAATTACGAGACTGCCGGCGGAGAGGTGCTGCAGAACGTCTACGAGACGCTCATCTGGTATGACGGCGATAGCGCGGAGGACCTGGTGCCAATGCTCGCGACTGAAGTGCCGAGCATTGCGAACGGACTCATCTCGGAGGACGGGCTCAACTACACATTCAACCTGAGATCGGGCGTGACATTCCACGACGGCACGGCGATGGACGCCGCGGATGTCGAATATTCTATCGAGAGGGTTCTGAGGATCCACGATCCAGCCGGACCGTCTTGGATGCTGGAGCAGGTCATGACGGACTACATATCCTACTACATCGGGGAAACGGTTGGGACATGGATCGCGGATTCATACAATGCCTCATGGCTCATCGACGCCCTGCCCTCTGACCCTGATCATGTGATCGACGACGAGGATGTCAGAGCGGTGTCTGAGGCATCGATTGACCAGGTAGACAGTGACACGATCACAATACGCCTCACGCATCCGTATCCGGGATTCCTGCAGATCATGGCATACACGATCGGAAGCGTAGTCAGCATGGACTATGTGGAAGCCAACGGCGGCGTGGAGGACGGTGTCCACAACGATTGGATGGACCAGCACACATGCGGCTCAGGACCGTACAAGCTCGTTGAGTGGGATATCGGCTCAGGCATTCAGCTGACGAGAAACGATGACTATTGGGGTCCTGCGCCGTCGATCAAGAACGTCTTCATCCTATTGGCGACCGATCCGAACACGAGGATGCTGATGCTTCAGGCCGGAGACGCTGATGGCATAGACCTCGACATCAAGTACGAATCGCTGTTCCAGAGTGCGGATTACAGGATATCGAAGGGACACGCATCGTTCGATATGATGTTTGCCGGATTCAACATGGAAATAAATGCAACCGCGGCTGCAAGCCAGTACGGCAGCACTGTACCTTCGGACTTCTTCCAGGACAAGAATGTCAGGCAGGCGTTCGTCCACCTGATAAACTACACGCTGTACATCGAGAGCGTGAGAAAAGGAAACGGTCTAGCGGCAAACGGCCCGATACCGCAGGGTATGTTCGGGTTCAACGAGAGCATACCGTACTACGAATACAACCTGACGGCAGCGGAGGAGTACTTCAAGGCGGCGATCAACGAGGGTACCGGAAACTCCTGGTGGGATGACGGGTTCACGATAGCGCTGATCTACAACGCTGGCAACGAGTACAGAGAGACCGCATGCCAGTTCATGAAGCAGGCGCTCGAGTCACTGGGAGCTCCAGGAGGCTTCGAGGCCAGGATATTCGCGCTGGATTGGCCGTCATACCTCAACGCACTGCAGCAGACGCCATCTCCATTCCCGATGTTCTGGCTGGGCTGGGGGCCGGACTACGCCGACCCGGACGATTACGTCACGCCGTTCCTGGACAGCACATACGGTGTATTCCCGGGTGCGTATACCGGGTACGAGAATGCCTCGATAGACACACTGGCCAGACAGGCCGCGGCCGAGCTGGATCTGGACCTCAGGTACGACCTGTACTCGGAGATATCGATGCTGTGCTACGAGGACGCACCGTACATCTGGTTCTACCAGGCTCAGAACTTCCACATCGAGAGATCGTGGATCAGCGGCTACTACTACAACCCGATGTACTCCAACCTGTACTATCCTGCACTATCCAAAGGATGATCGGACCGGTTGGATAGCAGGGATGCAAAACCCTTTCCCAAACCTATTCTACATATCTTTTATTACGCTGTAATTCATGGCGGATTATATTCGGAAGCATTTTAATTTAAAAAATATAATTATTAGATGCCACATCGATTTTCTTTAAAAGAGAAAGTATAATAGCGGTCATAATCCTTCAGAATAGCTAGGTGAGGTAGCCTGCAGATATTGACCTACATAATCAGACGTCTTCTGCTGCTGATTCCAGTCCTCATCGGCGTTTCGATATTGACGTTTTTCATCATCAACTCCGCCGGGGACCCGGTCACGCCCTATCTGCAGAACCCGGAGCACACCACTCCCGAGCAGAGGCAGCTGATAATCGAGAAGTACCATCTGGACGAGCCACCATATATCCGGTATTTCTACTGGCTGAGCAATGTGCTCCACGGAGATCTGGGTTACAGCACCGAAGCGGGCGGTCTACCGGTAACCGAGGCGATCGCGAAGAAGTTTCCGGCGACTTTCGAACTGACCCTCATCGCGATGTTCTTCTCGATCGTTTTCGGGATATCCCTGGGCACCATATCGGCTGTCAGGGCGAATTCGCCCGTCGATCAATCCACCCGCATCTTGGCACTGATCGGCGTATCCATACCGGTTTTTTGGCTGGGTTTGATGTTGCTCTATGTATTCTATTATCAGTTCAACATACATGACATGATGCCGGCTGGGCGCTATAGCAAGCCCGATTTTGTGGACGACGATATCACGTTCTACACGAACTTCTACCTCATCGATTCGATATTGAACGGGAATCCGAGGTTGTTCTGGAACGTTCTGATGCATCTGATATTGCCATCGATAACTTTGGCATTCGCCTCCACCGCGATTATCATCAGGATAATGAGAGCTAGCATGCTGGATGTTCTGGGAGCGGAGTATGTGGTGAGCGCGCGGGCAAAGGGCCTGCCCGAGAGGGTCGTGATAAGGAAACACGCGCGAAGAAACGCGATGATACCGACCACGACCGTGATCGGTCTATCATTCGGAGGACTGCTAGGCGGGGCCGTGGTAACGGAAACGGTCTTCAACTGGCCAGGATTGGGTCAGTGGTCCATCAAAGCGGCACAGAATCTGGATACGGGAGGGATTATGGGCTTTACATTGTTGGTTGCGATCATATACGTTCTGGCAAATCTGGTCGTGGACGTGATCTACGCGTATCTGGATCCGCGTGTCAGGCTTGACTGACGAAGGAAAAACGATGACGATTGACAATCGCTCAATTTAGGTGACAAGAAGCGAAGGAATAGGGAAGAAATAAAAAGGTGAATCATCGACATGTCTGCGGATATCACGGAATTGCCATTGACTTTGAGGGGCAGACTGAAAATGGCCTTGGCCCCGAGGATCAGAGAGCTGCGATTCTCTCTCCACCTGCTATCCAAGAGCGCCTCGTCCATAGCTGGGTTGGTGCTGCTGATATTCTTCCTGATTTTGGCGCTGTTCCCATCGCTCTTTGCCCCGGCGAGAGGTGTCGATCCGTACGTCATACCGTTCGATGCCACACATCCGTTCCCGGAACCTCCCGGAAGCGAGGGCTTTCCTCTGGGCTCCGGCCCCTATGGGTACGACATTTACTACGGGATCATCTGGGGTGCCAGGCTATCCATGGTCTTCGCGATCGTGGTGGTCGGCATTTCGGTGCTGATCGGTACGATACTGGGGCTTATTGCGGGATACCGCGGCGGAGTGATTGACGAATTGATCATGAGAATCACAGATGTGTTCCTTTCAATCCCGTTCCTGATTCTCGTCATCGCGATAGCGGCCGTGCTCGGCAGAGGACTCGACTCGTCTCTTAAGGCGATGATCGTGGTCTTTTGGTCTGGTTATACGCGAATAATTCGAGGGCAGGTGCTGGCCGTGAGGGAGAACGCCTATGTCGATGCCGCGCGTGCCGCGGGATCCGGAGAGCTTCGGATCATGTTCAGGCATATATTGCCGAACTCCTGGGCGCCGAGCATCGTCCAGGCCACCATGGACATGGGAACGGTCGTGCTGGTGCTGGCCGCTCTGAGCTATCTCGGGCTGGGCGCCGAGCCGGGGACCGCCGAGTGGGGGGCGATGGTCCAAGAGGGGGCTGATTGGATGGTGGCCGGCAAATGGTGGATGGTGTTCTTCCCCGGACTCGTCATCAGCCTGTTTGTCCTCGGGTTCAACCTGCTGGGCGATGGAATGAGAGATATCCTCGACCCAAAAATGAGGCGTTAATCCGATGAATAAGCAAGACATCCTGGTCGAAATCGAAAACCTCGTCATCAACTTCTACACGTACAACGGCATAGTCAGGGCGATCGACGGCGTCGATCTGATCATCAACAAGGGGGAGACGTTCGGCTTGGTCGGGGAGACCGGATGCGGCAAGACGGTGCTGGGGCGGGCCCTTCTCAGGCTCCTCCCCCCAGGAGCCAGGGTGTGCGGGAGCGTGCTGTTCGACGGCCAAGATGTGCTCTCGCTGCCCGAGAGCGATATGGTGAGGATTCGGGGAGGCGGGATGGCCATGGTGATGCAGAATCCCTCCGCCTCCCTCAACCCCCTGATGAGGGTGGTGGATCAGGTGGCGGAGGTGTACGAGCCGATCCACGGGAGGAAGGAGGCCCTTCAGCTTGCCCGGGAGATGCTGGAGAGGCTCGGCATCGGCCGCGAGAGGCACAGGGACTACCCCCATCAGTTCTCCGGGGTCATGAGGCAGAGGGTGATGCTGGCCATCACCTTCTCTCTCCGGCCAAGTATGCTG
>OMKS01003676.1_pt1 | contig 12029 bp, 10 predicted proteins | sample 1674721 | NCBI WGS metagenome assembly OMKS01 (sample SAMN06264996, study PRJEB25208) | sediment metagenome | isolation source: hot spring sediment | place: USA: California | collected 2014-09-02 | reverse complement strand
GCGGTAGACGGTAGACGGGGGGGATTCCGTTTGAATCGTTGAGGTTATTTTGGGGAGGATGGAGGCATGGCAGAAAGGACATTGCTTGTCGAACGCCGGTATCTCAATTTGCCGGTGAAAAATGGTGCGGAGAAGCGGGTGGTACGCTTTGTAGTGGATGGCGCGGAAGTGTACCGCTTCGACATCGAGTTGGCCGAGGGGGACGCGGATTTTTGGGTCTACGCGGATCTCGCGCCGTTTCAGGGGACGCAGTTGACGGTGATGGCCGATGATGTGCCTGAGGACGTGCTGGCGGCGCTCCTGCAAAGCGATGCGCCTGTCGGTATGGACGACCTTTACTGCGAGAAATATCGCCCGCAGTTCCACTTCACCTCGCGGCGCGGCTGGCTCAACGATCCGAATGGGCTGGTGTTTTATGATGGCGTGTATCACCTCTTCTACCAGCACAACCCCTACGGCTGGGGATGGGGCAATATGCATTGGGGCCACGCCGTCAGCCGTGATCTCGTCCATTGGGAGGAGCTGGGCGATGTACTTTATCCCGATCACCTGGGTGTGATGTTCTCCGGTTGCGCCGTGGTGGATTGGCAGAACACGACCGGCTTCCAGGACGGCGACGACCCGCCGCTGGTCTTGATCTACACCGCCGCCGGTGAGCAGTACACGCAGTGCCTCGCCTACAGCACCGATGGCGGCGAGACGTGGGTGAAGTACGCCGGCAATCCCGTGCTTGGCAACATCGCTGCGGGCAACCGTGACCCGAAGGTGATCTGGCACGCGCCGAGCCAGCAATGGGTGATGGCGCTTTATCTGGTGGATCACGATTACGCGCTGTTCGGCTCGCCCGACCTCAAGACGTGGCGCAAGCTGTGCGACGTTCACATCGGCGACGCCACCGAATGCCCCGATTTCTTCGAGTTACCCGTGGACGGCGACCCCGCGAACACACGCTGGGTGTTCTGGGGGGCGAACGGCAACTATGTACTCGGCAGCTTCGACGGCGAGACATTCACGCCTGAGACCGAGGTGCTGCGTTATGCCCAGGGCGGCAACAGCTACGCCGCGCAGACGTGGAGCGATACACCGGACGGACGGCGCATCCAAATTGCCTGGCTGCGCGTCAACCTACCGGGGATGCCGTTCAACCAGATGATGACCTTTCCTTGCGAGTTGACATTGCGGACGATGCCGGAGTTGGGGATCTGTCGATCCCCTCAAAGCGTGCGGTTGTGCAGTCGTCCGGTGCGGGAGATCCAATGTCTGTACGATTGGGGTGTCCATTGGGCGGATGAGATGCTTGAGCCGGGTGACGACCTGATGGCCGACGCTTTTATCATAAGCGACGACCGTTTCGATATCTATGCCGAGTTGGATCCTGGCGCGGCGACGGCGCTTATTTTTATTCTACGCGGTATTCCTGTGACCTATGATGTGGCGCAGCAAATGTTGACGTGCGCAGATCGTACCGTCTCCGTTCCCCTCGTGGATGGTATGGTGTGCCTGCGCATCCTGCTGGATCGCACCTCGCTCGAAATTTTCGGCGCGGATGGCCTGGTCGCGCTGCCGCTCGGCGTTATCCCGTCCGACGAAGACCACGCGCTGCATTTTTACGTGGAAGGCGGACCAACTGGGGAATTCGCCGTTGGTTTACACACACTGCTTTCGGTGTGGGCGGACGATGATCAGACAGATGAAGCATGGACAGATGACCTTGACAGAGCCGATATCCCCTTCTAGCGCAACGTCGCGCGCGCATCTCACACGCGGATACACCATTGCCCTGATCAGCGCCGCTTTCCTCTCCACGACGGCGATCTTCATCCGTTACCTCACCGTGACTTACGCCATTCCGCCGTTGGTGCTGGCTTTCTGGCGGGATGTCTTCGTCATGACCACATTACTGCCGGTGTTGAGCGTGCTGCGCCCGGCGTTGTTGCGCGCCGAGCGTCGCTACATCCCCTACCTGGCGGCGTATGGACTGGTGTTGTCCCTCTTCAACATCCTGTGGACGTTCTCCGTGGCGCTCAACGGCGCGGCGGTGGCGACGGTCCTCTGCTATTGTTCGGCGGCGTTCACCGCGCTGTTGGGGTGGTGGTTGCTCAAGGAGCGGCTGGACAGCGTCAAGTGGCTGGCGATTGTGCTGAGTCTGGCGGGCTGCGCGATGGTCTCCGGCGTGTTTGCGCAATCGGTATGGCGCATTAGCGTGGTCGGCGTGCTGGTGGGGACGGCGGCCGGGCTGAGTTACGCGATCTACAGTCTGATGGGGCGCTCGGCGGCGCAGCGTGGTTTGAACCCGTGGACGACGCTGTGCTACACGTTCGGCTTTGCGACGGTGTTTCTGCTTGGCTTCAATCTGCTGCCGGAAACGGTGATGCCCGGCGGGGCCAACTCTCTGGCCGACTTCTTCTGGCTTGGCAAGTCCTGGGCGGGGTGGGGGATGCTGATCTTGCTCTCGGCGGGGCCCACCGTGGCGGGGTTCGGGCTGTACAACGTGAGTCTGGGGTATTTGCCGTCGAGCGTGGTGAATCTGATCGCTACATCGGAGCCAGTCTTTACGGCGACCAGCGCGTATTTTCTGCTCGGCGAGCGGCTGAACGGGACGCAGATCACCGGCAGCCTGATGATCCTTTCCGGCGTCATCGCCCTGCGCTTGTACGATGGCTGGCTGGAAAGCCGGTCACGAATTTTGTCAGCAGATTTAGCAGATTTTCTAAATGGCTGACAAAAAATCTGCTAAATCTGCTTAATCTGCTGATGAATAGAGTTATGGAACGACTGATCAATTTTCGAGATTTTGGCGGTTATCCTACGACAGACGGGCGGCGCGTGAAGACCGGTTACCTGTACCGCTCCGGGCGCGTGGATCGGGCCAGCCGGCGCGACCGGGAGACCTTGCACGCCCTCGGTGTCAAAACGCTGATCGACCTGCGCTCGCCGAAAGAGCGCAAGCGGGCGATACGTCTGTGGCCCGGCGCGCGCGTCGTCTCGCTGCCGATGCCCTTCGACGAACTCACGCGCGAACGCCTCAAGCCGCTACTGTTCCGCCGCGACGTTCAGGATGCCGTCTACGATATGGTCGAGGGTGTGTACGCCGACACGGTGGATCACTCGTGTGCACAGGTGGGGGCGTTGTTTGCGTTGCTCCGGCAGCCGGAGGTCTACCCGGTGCTCATCTACTGCCGCGCGGGACGGGATCGCACCGGCTTCATCAGCCTCATCATCCAACTGGCGCTCGGCGTAAGCGTCGAAGATGTAACGGCGGAGTATCTGCGTTCCAACGCCGATCTCCTGCCCCAGGCGCGACGCGCGGCGACATTGCTCAAGACGCTCTCCCTAGGGCTGCTCTCCATGCAAAGCCTGCACGCCGTGGTCGCCTCGCAGGAACGCTACATCCGCGCCGTCATCGGCAAAATCGAGGGCGAGTATGGCGGCGTTATGGGCTACCTGGCGCAATGTGGTGTCGGCCTTGAGGATGTGACAATGGTTAAGGACGTGTTATTGGAAACGTCTGGCTCGCTGACCGATCTGGCTCAGATTATTACCTCTTCTTCTGCTTCATAATGATTTTGTCAATTTGCCTCTTGAAAAATATTTGATTCTGGTTATAATTTAGTTGGCTAACTATTAGCTGTCTAAGTAATCTTACTTCGAGGCAAAATACTTGCGCTGGATCATAATCCGGCGCTGCGGGAACGGCGGATTGTGATCCGCCTTGAGCGTTAAAATGGAGTTATTCTCATAGGAGCCTGTTATGTCACATACCGAAAATGCGGAATCGCTCGATTTTTTATTAGGGCAATGCTGTAAACTGCACCGGGGCAGGATGTTCACGCTGTTCGAGGAACTGGGGCTGTATCACGGCCAACCGCCGATGCTCTTCGCGCTGTGGGACGAGGATGGGCAAACCCACACAGAATTGGCCGGGCGGCTGCACATTCAGGCGTCGACCGTCACCAAAATGGTGCAGCGCATGGAAAAGGCCGGTTTTGTCGAGCGTCGAGACGATCCCGACGACCAGCGTGTGTCGCGCGTCTATCTCACCGCTGCCGGTTATGCGATCCGCAAAGACGTCAACCGTATCTGGCGGCAGTTAGAGGAGGAGACCTTCACCGGCTTCACTTTAGAAGAACAGGTCTTGCTGCGGCGTTTCTTTCTACACATACGCGAGAATTTACTGCGCGCCGGCGGCAGCCTGGAGTGGTAGCTTTTTTTGCCACAATAGTTAGACGGCAAAGTAAAGAGTAATCAGTAATCGGTAACGAGTGATCAGTTTACCAATCCCTGATTACCGATTACCAGTCCCCAATCAGTTTAGGAGAATCGCATAACTTATGAAATCAATGAAAGCCTTAATGAAATTTCTCAAGCCCTATTGGCTGTGGGCGACGTTGGCTCCATTGTTGATGGTGCTGGAAGTGGTCATGGACTTGATGCAGCCGCGCATGATCCAACGTATCGTCGATGTGGGGTTGGCGCAGCTCGATATGCAGGTCGTCATCACCACGGGCCTGTGGATGATCGGCTTTGCGCTCATCGGTGCGGTGGGCGGCGTCGGTTGTACCGTGTTCTCGGTGCTGGCGTCGCTGAACTTTGGCGCCGACCTGCGCGATACGCTCTTCAGGAAGGTACAATCGCTGTCGTTCGGCAACCTCGACGAGCTGGAAACCGGGCAACTGGTCACGCGCTTGACCAACGACGTGGTACAGGTCGAAGGACTGGTCTCGATGATGCTGCGCATTATGGTGCGCGCGCCGCTGATGCTCCTTGGTAGCCTGGTGATGGTCGTCTTCACCAGCCCGCGCCTGGCGTTGCTGCTCGTGGTGCTGATGCCGTTGGTGGCGGGGATGCTGGTCGTGATCATCAAGAAAGCCTATCCGATGTTCGGCGAGGTACAACGCAGGCTCGACGGTTTGAACACGGTTATGCAAGAGAATCTGGCCGGTGTGCGTGTGGTCAAGGCGTTTGTCCGCGCCGCGCACGAGATCAAACGGTTTGGCCGCGTTAACGACGCGCTGATGGATCAGACGATCCTTGCGTCGCGCACGGTCGCCGTCGCATGGCCTTTTATGCTGATGGCGGTCAACCTCGGCGTGATCGGCGCGCTGTGGTTCGGCGGGCGCATGGTGACGGTCGGCGGTATGCAGGTGGGGCAGCTCATCGCGTTCATCAACTACCTGATGCGCACGTTGATGTCGCTGATGTTCGTCAGTATGCTCGTCATCAACTGGGCGCGGGCGCAGGCGTCGGCGGATCGTATCCAGGACGTGCTGTTGAGCGTGCCGGCGGTGCAGACGAAGCCCGACGCGCTGACCGAGTTCGCACCGCGCGGGCGGGTGACTTTCGAGAACGTGACCTTCAGCTACGACCGTGAGGGACGCGAATTGGTGCTTGGCTGCGGGACGGGCGACAACGGCGGGTCACCGGGCATCAGCTTTGTGGCCGAGCCGGGGCAGACGGTGGCCCTGCTCGGCGCGACGGGCGCGGGTAAATCCAGCCTCGTTCACCTCATCCCGCGCTTTTACGACGTGACCGGTGGGCGTGTGACGATAGATGGCGTGGACGTCCGCGACATCGATGAGGCGGTGTTGCGCCGCAACATCGGCATCGCGCTGCAAGAGTCGGTGCTGTTTAGCGGCACGATCCGCGACAACATCCGCTATGGGCGGCCCGACGCCATCGACGAAGAAGTCGTCGCCGCCGCCAAAGCCGCACAGGCGCACGACTTCATCACCGAGTTCCCGGAGGGGTACGATACGGTGGTCGGGCAGCGCGGCGTCAATCTTTCCGGCGGGCAGAAGCAGCGCATCGCCATCGCCCGCGCGCTGTTGGTCAAACCGGCGGTGCTCATCCTCGACGACAGTACCAGCGCCGTGGATGTGGAAACCGAGACGAAAATCCAGAAGGCGCTGGAAGGCATCATGCGGGACCGTACCAGTTTCGTCATCGCGCAGCGTATCAGCACGGTGCTCAATGCGGATAAAATCCTGGTATTGGACAACGGGCGCGTGATCGCCGAAGGTACACACCGCGAACTGCTGGCCTCCAGTCCCGTCTACCGCGAAATCTACGATTCCCAATTGGGGAGTGGGGTGGTGAGCCATGGCTGAACGTAAAGCGGATCGGACGAAAAAGTCTTCTGACACCCCACGGCAGGGACCGCGTCCGGGCGGTGGCCCCGGCGGGCATATGATGCGTCCCAAAGAGCGCGCCAAGGATATCCATGGGACACTGCGGCGCTTATGGGACTATCTGAGAAGACAAGGGTGGGGACTAGGCATCATCGTCATCCTGGTGACAATTTCCTCCGCTCTGGGCTTGTTGGGGCCGTTTTTTATGGGCAAGGCCATTGACGACTTCATCCTCACGAATGATATCCCCGGATTGGGACGTTTGCTGTTGTTGATGTTCGGCGTGTATCTGGCCGGCGCGAGCATCAACTGGGTGGAGGCTTACCTGATGTCGGCGGTGGCGCAGCGGACGGTGCGCGATCTGCGCAACGACCTGTTCGCCAAGCTACAAACGCTCTCGCTGCGCTTCTTCGACCAGCGCACGCACGGCGAGTTGATGAGCCGTCTGGCCAACGACGTGGAAAACGTCAGTAACGTGCTCAACGGCAGCATCACACAGTTGATTTCCAGCGTATTGAGCCTGGTTGGGGTGGCGGCAATGATGTTCGTCATCAACGCGCGGTTGGCGCTGGTGACGATCGTCACCCTGCCGTTGATGGTACTCTTGAGCAAGACGATTGCCAAGTACACGCGCCAGGGCTTCCGCGAGCAGCAGGAATACCTCGGCGACCTGAACGGCATCATCGAGGAGACGATCACCGGGCAGCACGTGGTCAAGGCTTACGTGCGGGAAGAGTCTGTTATTGCGGAGTTCGGCCAGGTCAACGATAAACTGCGCAAGGCCGCCGCACGCGCGCAAATCTTCGCCGGGACGTTGGGGCCGATCAGCAACTTCGTCAACAACACCGGTTTCGCCATCGTCGCCGGGGCCGGCGGCTGGATGGCGGTGCAGGGCCTGGCGACGGTCGGCACGATTGCGGCCTTCATCAACTACGCGCGGCAGTTCTCGTGGCCGCTGAACCAGATTGCGCAACTGTATAACAACATCCAATCGGCCATCGCTGGGGCGGAGCGCGTCTTCGGCATCCTCGACGAGACGCCGGAACTGATCGACGCGCCCGATGCGCTCCCGCTGGTGGATATTCGCGGGGACGTCGTCTTTACCGACGTGTGCTTCGGTTACGAGCCAGAGACGCCGGTGCTCAAGCGCGTGAGCCTGCACGCCCGGCGCGGGCAGACCATCGCTTTGGTCGGCCCGACGGGCGCGGGTAAGACCACCATCGTTAACCTGCTTACGCGCTTCTACGACATTGACAGCGGCAGCATCACCGTAGACGGCATCGACATCCGCCAGCTCAAAATGGCCGATCTGCGCCAGGAGTTGGGGATCGTGTTGCAAGACACCTACATGTTCGCCGACACGGTGATAGAGAACATCCGCTACGGGCGGCTGGACGCGACGGATGATGAGGTCATCGCGGCGGCGAAACTCGCCAACGCCGACCAGTTCATCCACCGCCTGCCGGCGGGCTACCAGACGGAGCTTTCGGAGCGCGCGGGCAACATCAGCCAGGGGCAGCGCCAGTTGCTCGCCATTGCCCGTGCGATTCTGGCCGATCCGAGCATCCTCATCCTCGACGAGGCCACGAGCAGCGTGGATACGCGCACGGAGAAGCATATCCAGGAGGCGATGCTGCGGCTGATGGAAGGGCGCACCAGTTTTGTCATCGCGCACCGTCTCAGCACGATCCGCGATGCGGATGCGATTTTGGTCATCAACGACGGTGAGATCATCGAGCGCGGCACGCACGACGCGCTACTCGCGCAGCAGGGGTTCTATCAGCACCTGTACATGAGCCAGTTCAAGGGGCAGCACACGGTTGCGCCGGAACTGGCGGTGGCGCAAAAAGTGTAACGGCGACTTCAGTCGTTGCGCTATCCACTGAAGTCGCCACTGCGCAACCGTATCATCACAGCACGCCATACATCCACTCTTCGTGCCATTTTTCGGAAAATTCCGTTAATTTTGTAATGGGCAAGAGGATGTTCAACACATTGGTAACACGCTTTTTCTACCGCCAAGTCGCCAAGGCCGCCAAGAAGTCCTAAAAACTTGGCGCTCTTGGTGTCTTGGCGGTTGTCCAATATCATCCTGACGAGTACAAAATTCCGTTAATTTATACTAAAAACTGTTGACAAATAGAAAAAAATGTGATATATTTATACTGTTTGTAGATAAATTTAGTACAATACTAATTCAAAAAATTAGTGGCGGCTTACTTTAGCGCCTAAAACATAGGCTGTTGTTCTTCTCAATGCCCCTCTTCACTATGGAAGCGGGGCAAATTTACAGTTATAAAGGAGGTTACCATGGAATCGACTCGTTACTTGATCATTGGCGGTGGGCTGGCGGGGGGACGTGCGGTAGATGGCATCCGCCAGATGGATGCGGAGGGTAAGATCACCCTCGTGGGGCAAGAGTTGGAGGTTCCGTATACCCGTCCGCCCCTTTCTAAGGAATTGTTGCAAGGCCAGGAGACGCGGGAGGCGATCAGGCTTAAGCCGCGGGAGGATTACGAAGCTCAAGGCGTTCGCCTGTTGTTGGGTACGAAGGTGGAACACCTCGATCCCGAACGTAAGGAGGCGACCCTATCCACCGGTGAAAAACTCCACTTCGAAAAGGCCCTGCTTGCGACCGGTGGGACGCCCATTCGCCCTGGCCTTCCAGGGAGCGATCTGCCTGAAGTCTTCACGTTACGTGCCATCGAAGACGCCGAAGCCATCCAGGCGATTGCCAAACCGGGCAAGCGCGCGGTCATCGTCGGCGCCGGCTTTATCGGCATGGAACTGGCCTCCAGCCTCACCCAACTCGGCGTCCACGTTAGCGTCGTCGAGACGCGCTCGCACCTTTGGCCGCAGTTCATCGATGCAGAGCTGGCGCGCTTTTTCCAGGATCGTTTTCACGAGCGGGGTATCGAGTTCTACCTGAATGAAAAGGCGGTGGAGATTCAGGGCGAAGCGCACGTGAACGGTGTGCTCACGGCGTCGGGAAAAGCGCTCCCCGCGGACTTTGTTTGCATCGCGGTGGGAATCCGTCTTAATCTGGAGCTGGCTGTGGAGGCTGGCCTTGACCACGCTGATGGTGTCCTCGTCAACGCCCATCTACAGACCAGCCATCCCGACATCTACGCTGCGGGCGACATCGCCAACTTCCCTGATCCGTACTTTGGCAAGCGGCGTCGCGTCGAGCACTGGGGACAGGCGGACTATACCGGCGCGCTCGCCGGGCGCAACATGGCCGGCGCAAGCGAGTCTTACGATCTGCTGACCTACGTTTGGTCTTCTATCTTCGACGACCACCTGGAATTTGCGGGCGATCACGATGAGCAGGATCGTATGCTCCAGCGAGGCAGATTCGAAGACGGAACTTTCACCCGCTTCTTCCTCAAGGACGATCGGATGACGGCTTACTTTGCTATCAATCCAGATAACGACGACCTTCCTGCGTGGCAACAGCTTATCGTGGAGGGTGTTGACCTTTCGGGTAAGGAAGCGTGGCTCACCGATCCCTCCGTCGCTCCGAAAAGATTGCTACCGGAGGATCGCGCAGAGGCTTAACGGCAAGGGTGAGGACTTCAATACGGCATTGTGACGAAACTCTCCATTGGCGGAAAGAGCGTCTCCCAGAGATAGCGTGTCTCCGCCTTGATCATCATATCCGGCCAAGCGTCTCGCAGCACATCGAGGCTTCGATAACCGAACAGTAGGCGGATAAACGCATCGGTGGGGATTGCCAAATCGCCGCCGTCTTCGCCGAGGGAGACCCCCACAAAGCCTACTGGCTCTACGCGCAGTGCGCCGCGTTCGATGCGCAGGATGAACGCCTCGCGGTAAAGGTTGAGGCTTAGGTCAACGGTGAGAGCGCCGCACCCGGCGCGGGAGAGGCGTGCTTCCAACACGGGCGCAATTTTGGTCAGGAGCCGGGCGATGTCGGGGATGCGCCACAGCCACTGATAGGGCGTTGGACGCTGGCTTCCGAGACTGCGCGCGATGCGCGCCAGCGTTGCGCTCGCCGGCCCCACGATCTGGATTTCTCCCGGCGCTTCCGCTTTGAGCAGTCGCAAGACGGCCATACCGGTTTCGTGGTTAAAGATGGCACTTTCACTGATCTGAAGATGTTGTCCGGGCGGCAGCGTGCAGATGTAGCCGACGGCGCGATTTTCGCGGGTATCTGTCACGATGCGCGCTAGGAGCCGTGTGTACTGCACGATATAACGCCAATAATCCGCCGTCCGCTGCACGGAGAACGCCAGATCGTGTGTGGCGTCCCGGTAGAACGCAGCGAGCGTCTCTGCATCCTCCGGCGTCGCCGGGCGCAGGGTATATGGCGACGCTTCATCCGCCCACCTGTTTGGGATGCGCCAGGCCGGCAGAGCCTCAAATGGCGTGTGATCCAGCGCGTAGGCGTACCCGTACTGGCGGTAGTAGTGCGGAATGCCCTGGATGACGCACAGATCGACGTTGCGTGTTTCCGCCAGCCGGTGGAAGTGGTTGATTTGGGCGCGCATCACCCCGCGACGACGATAATCGGGATGTGTCACGACCATTTCGAGCATCGCCGTCTCCAGAGTAACGCCCTCGTAAGTGCAGCGCCAGGGAATGAGGCCGGTGGTGGAGACGACCTCGCCGGTGGTGGTGTCTTCGACGAGCACGTAACCGTCGTAGCTGGCCTCCGGATGGTGGTGCAACAACCGGTCGGCGATGTCGCCCTCGCGTACGATCGCTTCGTTGAGCGCAATATAGCGCGCTACATCGCGCGCGTTGCGGATGGCGTGCAGTACGAGGCCGTCGCCCAGGTGTTCTTCTACGTCACGCAGCATGGCTGGCGTTACTCCCCGGAACGGAAATCCTTGACAGCTTCGTGCGTCAGCGTGAAGCAGCCAAACCGTGCAGAGCACCCTCCGACGAACGGTGCCTGCGCGTGCACGCCGACCATCACCGTGGGCGGCAGCACCAGCCCAAACGTGCGTACGAAACGCCACTTCGCGCCGTCCACGCTGTAGTGCATCCCGAAAACGTCGCCAGCGCGTGTCAGGCGCAGATAACACTCGGGCTTGTCCAGCAGCTCGTTGTTGGCATCGTCGGACCACGGGTTGGTGACGACCGAGACCGCCGCGACGTCGCCTATGGGACTGCGTTCCAGGCACAGCTTGGCCCACTGCGTCGCGCTGGCGCGCACGGTGAGCGCCGCTGCATCGCCAAAGCCGACGAGGTGCGCCCGCGCGTGCGTGACTGCCGTGAAATCGCCGGTCACGTTGACGTAGAGCAGGCAAGCGTTATCATTCGGCGTGCGCAGATACCCACGGAAGAAGTCGGTTTTGGCCGCCGGCGTGATGGTCAAACCATCCGCGTCGAACCCCCATTCCGGCGGTTCCTGAAACCACGCTAATCCATTGGCAAGCGATTTATCGTGACAACCCTCGAAAAGATTCATGGCATACTCCTCCAAAAAAGTCCTGTTTCAATGCTTAAGGCGGATCACGATCTGCCGCCCCCGGAGCGCCGGATTGTGATCCGGCGCAAGCGTTCTCGTGACCGTTGGTGCTGCTATACTTCGATGCCCAACTTGACGGCGAGTTCGCTCGCGGAAGGATCGAAGAGGAGCGTCCCGTCGGGGAAGGCGATGGTGGGCACGATCCAACAGCCGTCGTGAACTTCATCGCAGTAAGCGCAGGCATCGGCGTCTTCGTTGATATCGACGTAAGCGTAGACGACGCCGTGCTGGTCGAGGAAACGTCTGGCCCTCCGCACATCCGGGCACCAGCGCGTGCCGTAAACGGTCAGTTCAGTGTGTTCTCTTGTCATATTGATCTCCATTTGATACTGGATGCTGGATACTGGATGCCGGATGCTGGATACTCGAAGCTGGATGCTGGATACTGTCTCCGGTTAGTGAAATCC
>OMKS01003672.1_pt1 | contig 12054 bp, 14 predicted proteins | sample 1674721 | NCBI WGS metagenome assembly OMKS01 (sample SAMN06264996, study PRJEB25208) | sediment metagenome | isolation source: hot spring sediment | place: USA: California | collected 2014-09-02 | reverse complement strand
CTTTACAGCAGCATTCAATGCAAAAGGTGAATGACATCGATGCTATTGATTCAGGAGGGGATTGGCAACAGAAAAATGGTGAATTTTCGCCACATCACCCCAACGGGAACCAGAGAACAAACTCAGTACCTTCTCCCGGCCGGCTGTTGACTTCAATACGACCGCCATGATCGGAGATAATATTGTGGGTAATCGAGAGCCCAAGCCCGGTGCCCTGCTTTGACCTTGACCGGTCTGTTTTATAAAACCGTTCAAATATGCGGTCAAGGTCCTTGGATGGAATTCCGATTCCGGAATCCCGGACAAAAAAAGTGACTGCCCTTTCATCTTTATAGGCGGAAATCACAATTCTTCCACCGGGGTTTGTAAATTTGATGGCGTTTGAAATCAGGTTCCTGAAAGCAGAAGAAAGCATTTTTTCATCGGCAACGACAACGAACGACCTGTCAATATTATTCGTGATATTTATCTCTTTCTTTTCTGAGGTTTGCGAGAGCACCACAATGGTTTGATAAACGATGTCGTGAAGTGAAAGAAAATTCAGTTTAAGATCAATGGCTTCTTTTTGTAATTTCGACCATTCCAGAAGGTTCTCAAGCAGGCCGAAAAGCATTAAAGCTGATTTTTTAATTTCATTGGCATACACCCTCATTTCATCTGCTGTGGCTTCATCTTTTTGGTCTGCAATCAGTTCTGCAAAGCCCAGCAAAGTGTTGAAAGGGCTTCGCAGATCATGCGCAATGATGGAGAAGAAACGGTCTTTTTCAGCATTTAGACGCTGAAGCTCAATGTTCCGGCTTTTTATCTTTTCTTCGGCTTCTTTGCGATCGGTAATATCCTCAACAATACCAAATCCGCCGTCCAGCTCTCCATTGGTATTTCGTATTGTATCGAAAATGGCTCTTACCGGGGTGGTCTTTGTGGCGGTTACTGATTGATAATCGCCTTCAAAGAAGCCTTTTCTTCCCTGTAAAACCCCTTTCACTGCTTCTACTACCCGCTCATCGTGAAGTTGCAAAAGGTTCAGCCCGATGAGTTTTTCCCGCGATGAGCCTATAATACCTACAAAATAGTCGTTGCAAACTTTAATGGTACCGTTTTTATCGAAATAAAGCACACCAAGCGGAGCGTTTTCAAAGATCAGCCTGAATTTTTCTTCAATCTCCCGACGTTTTAGTTCAGTAGTATGCTGCAGGGTAATGTCGTGCATGACCAGCATTTTCCCGCGAATCTTTTGATGCTTATCGAGAAGCGAAGAACAGAAACAATCAAAAAAACGGGTTGTGTCGTTTATGTTCAGCGTTATTACATGAGATTCGCAAGGTTTATCGAACTGGAAAAATGAAAACAATTCAGGGTATTGAACAAGGATGTCCTTTGCCAGATTACCAAAGTCGCTTTGGACAATATGCAACAATTTTGGCGGCTGCATGATTGCAATCTATCAATCTTGCCTTATCATCAAACACCAAAACGGCATCAGGTATTTTTTCAAATAGCTGGTTGCGGGCCAGGGGGGTAAGATAAAATAGCCTGTAACGAGCTAATCCTACATAGGCGAACAATCCTGTAACAGTAAAAGTAAAAGGTGTGGGATTAAGCCCGGAAGGAAGCATTCCAAGCAAGTAGATAATAAAAATAGTAAAAGGAATAAATGAAGCAAAAAGTATAATACTGATCTGTTTACGGTAGGCCGACGCAGAATTGAACCACATAATTGTAAAAATTACCAGGCTAATGATAATGGTGGTTACTGTATAGGCTTGTTGAGCCCAATACCAGATTTCCGGTGTGAAAGAGTATGCCGGAAAAAGGCCATGCTTGTCAATGTGGCCGCCGCTTATAAACAGCGAATGAAACGAGTTGGTGAACACCAGGAGCATGGTCAATACCGGAATAGCCAACACAGCTATCAGGTAATGGACTTTCAGCTTTTCTTTACGCCCGGAATAGCGAATGGCAAAAAGAAGATAAAAAGCAGGAATTAGCGGGATACCAATGTACTCGAGTTTGTAGAATGTTTCTATGAGTTGCAGATTGTCCGAAGATATCTCAAGGGCGTAAAAAAATGAATATACCGATCCGGCGAGCATTACAACAGCAAAACATTTAACACCAGGTGTTGAGCGGTATTGCAAAACTGCCATGGCAAGTGATAGCATCGAAATTGCTGCTATCAAAACAGGTATTGCGTAAAGATTAAAATACATGCTGTAGTTATTTTTAAATCAAAATGGCTCTGCGTTTTTGCAATCTGTCCTGACATGATTTTAAATTGCAAAGTAAAGCTAAAAACGAATAAAACAACCCGCTGCAGTTTTCCATATTCATAATTTCAGGCCTCTAAATTATGAGATAATAGTTGAAAATGATTAAAAATGAGTTGTTATTGTGCATCAATTTTCGGATAAAATGGATTATAGAATGAACTTCTCTAATTTTGTTCTTAACAGCTCCCTGTTAAATGGCTTGATCAAATAATCATCACAGCAGATATCCTTGATCACCTCCTGATTTTCATCCATTTCATGAGCTGTCAGAAAAATTACAGGCAAATCAGGCTTGAATGATTTAATGAGTCTGGCAGCTTCAATGCCGTCCATTTCAGGCATTCTCATATCCATGAGTACAAGTTTAATTTCAGGATTTGTTTTAACCATCTCAACGGCTTCGATGCCATTGGAGGCTCTTATCGGCTGAAGCAAATATTTGGTTAGTAGTGTGGAAACCAGAAGATAACTTGAATAATCATCCTCGGCAACCAGAACAAGAGGCTTAGATTCTGCATTTTTACCAATCATAACCTATGAATTAATATGTTAAGAAATAAACTTCTTAGTTATCAGCCATTCTTCATTCCACTCAGGAAAGCAAACATTGACCACGAATGCGCAAAGAGCACCAAATCTTACCAGGAGTAACCGTTTAAGACCATTAATTGTTTATGCTCCCGAATCGGAACTGCATCACAATAATCTATCCCGCATTTCTTGCTTTGGTTGATTTTGCGATTGAAGCGTCGGGGGAAACTGTGACCAAAAAACACTTGCGCTGAAAGGAGAATCAATCTGTAAACTCAATCCTGATCAGGTCATCCACCTCTATACCCAGCAAACTGGCGGCTGTGCCTAAATTTATCGCTATTTCAAGGAAGCCGGTTGAACTGAACAAAGCCACATACTCACCTTCTTTTACATCGCTGTACGACCTGCATATTTTACTGATCTGGTATTCGGCATGCCTTAACTGGATTTCAAAAGATCGGCGCTGCCGGTATTTTTCAAAAATCTCGCGGGTGATGTTCACAAAAATATTTTCGTACCCATCAATGTAAATCACTTTGCCGATGATGAGCGACGACTCAATAACAGGCTTAAAATGATGTTTCTCTGTAAGTTGTGTTCTTACAAAACCAAGCTCTTCCATTGGTTTGCCTGCTGCGATGTGGCAGGCAGCTTTTACGAAGCGGTCGCGGGTGGAAAAGGTAAAGAAATCCGCATCCTGGGGCACATCTATCTCAATGGCTTTTTCCGGAGGTTCATCAAAAGCCAGGGAAAAAATTCCATTGTCGGCCCCAATAAAAAAATGGCCCTTGTGAGATACGGCAATGTGCGGCTGCTCTTCTGACTCCTCAGTATTCACGCCAATGATGTGTATGGTTCCTTCCGGGAATTCTTTGTACGAGTTGCGCAATACAAAGGATGCCTGTAAAATATTGAAAGAGCTGATCTCGTGAGTGATATCAACAACCTGTATAGCCGGATCATGTCTTAAAATGGCGCCTTTCACGGCTCCGGTGTAGTGATCGCGTGGCCCCCAGTCGCTTATCAATGTTATTACAGGCATAGAAAAACTTTGTGCAAACTTCCGTAAAATTACATTAATTTTGAGACCTGAAATCATTAAAATTAAATTTCATTGCATGAGCCAAGCCCTGATCAACCTTGAAACCTATAACCTTATTGATCTGTATGGAGTTAACGACCAGCATCTTAACACCATAAAAACCTACTTTCCCAAGCTTAAATTTGTAGCCCGGGGCGATGAGTTGCGCGTAATTGGAGAAGAAGCCGAAACCGACGTTTTTCAGAAAAAATTTTCATTGCTGCTACTCAGTTACGATACTTTTGGTAAAATAACTGAAACTGATATTGTCCAGATCATGGGCGGAGAGGAGTCAACAACATCTCAGATTACAAACTCCGGCAGGGATGTACTGGTGCATGGCCGCAACGGGATGATTATTAAGGCACGGACTGCCAACCAGCAACGAATTGTGGATCAAACAGAAAAAAATGATTTGGTAATTGCCATTGGCCCTGCCGGAACCGGAAAAACCTACACTGCCGTGGCCATTGCCGTGAGGGCATTGAAAAACAAAGAAATCAAACGCATTATCCTGACGCGGCCTGCCGTTGAAGCCGGCGAGAATCTTGGCTTCCTGCCTGGCGATCTGAAAGATAAACTCGACCCTTATCTGCAGCCGCTTTATGATGCTTTGCGCGATATGATTCCAACCCAAAAGTTGCTCAGCTATCTCGAAGACGGCACCATTGAAATTGCTCCGCTCGCCTTTATGCGCGGCCGCACGCTCGACAATGTTTTCGCCATTTTGGATGAAGCCCAAAATGCCACCGAAGGCCAGTTAAAAATGTTTCTGACACGCATGGGGCGCAATGCCAAATTTATTGTTACCGGCGATATCACACAGATTGACTTGCCCAAATCCCAGTCGTCCGGTTTGGTTCAGGCAAAAACCATCTTAAAGGATGTTCCGGGACTTTCATTTGTTTTTCTAGACGAACGCGATGTGATCAGACATAAACTGGTAAGCAAGATTTTGAAGGCTTATGAGAAAAAGGAAGAAAAATAGCCATGTAATGGTTATTTTTACCGCCAGGCCAGGTGTAAAAATATCATTTAAAGCCAGAGATTCAGAATTGTATCATTTAAATTTTTTATTTAAGTACTATTGCAAAGAAAATGAAAAACGCAATCCTTAGCACAGCCTTCCAGCTTCCCGGCCTCAGTAATTTTTATAAAGGCAAGGTTCGGGATGTTTACACCATTCAAAACGAATTGCTGGTTATGGTTACCAGCGACCGGATTTCGGCCTTTGATGTAGTTCTACCCAAAGGCATCCCTTACAAAGGGCAGGTGCTTAACCAGATAGCAGCCGAATTTCTTAATGCTACACAGGACATTGTACCAAACTGGAAAATAGCCGTGCCCGATCCCATGGTGATGGTTGGCCGCTTTTGCGAACCTTTCAAGGTGGAGATGGTAATCCGGGGATACCTCTCAGGCCATGCCTGGCGTGAATATAAAAGCGGTAAACGCAGCATCTGTGGGGTTCCTATGCCCGAAGGCATGAAAGAAAACGACAGATTTCCGCAACCCATCATCACACCCACAACCAAAGCGCTGGTGGGCCACGATGAAGACATCACCCGCGACAAGATCATCAGCACCGGCCTGGTTCCTAAAGAAGAATACGAGAAACTTGAGCAATATACCCTCGCCCTTTTCCAGCGCGGAACGGAAATCGCAGCCACCCGCGGCCTTATTCTTGTTGACACCAAGTACGAATTCGGCAAAACCAACGGAGAGATCTTCCTGATTGACGAAATTCACACCCCCGATTCATCAAGATATTTTTATAAAGAAGGCTATGAAGAACGCCAGAAAAACGGAGAAACCCAGAAACAACTCTCAAAAGAATTTGTCAGGGAGTGGCTCATAGAGCGCGGTTTTCAGGGCAAAGAAGGGCAAGCGTTACCAGTTATGGATGAGGATTTTGTAAACTCAGTTTCAGAACGCTACATCGAACTTTATGAAAAAATTACCGGGCGCCGCTTCCAAAAGGCCGATGCAAGCAATGTTCCCGAAAGGGTTGAGCGAAATATTCATAAATTCATCGAGGCATATTATCGTTAGCGCCGGTTTAACTTTGTGTTGCTAACTGCTGCGCCCTGTTTCAAAAAGTTTTCAGATCAAATTGGATCTAACAAAAAGCCAAACCGTTACAGTTTCCTTTTTCCGATACCGTAGGTGTATATGGAATGTTGGCAGTGTGGCAGAATCACGATGATGCCCTTGCTTTTCATTCTTCTCCTTTTTTCGGACGGTTTATAAAAAACAGCATTGAGCGCTACACCGTTTTTCTGGAGCCACTCAGTTCGCGCGGCTCATGGTCGGGGTTTAATAACTGGGAGTTTTCTGAACCATTGCCGGGCAATGAACTGATATGCGCTTTGACGCGTGCAACCTTGCGCAAGCGCTTTCTTTTCAGGTTCTGGTGCCTGGTTCCTAGCGTTAGCGCCGAACACCAAAACCACCGTGGCTTGCTCTTTTCGAAAGGCATCGGCGAATACCCCTGGTTTGAGCAAGCCACCTTCAGCATTTGGGAAGATTTTGAATGTCTTGATGAATTTGCATATTGGATAATAATAATACTTTTGCAGGCGTTTTTTCCGGCCCTAAATGAATTTTGAACAATTAAAAATATTTGCTGTTCATAGGGTCTGTTCACGTTTACCTTTTTGCAACAAAGGAAGAAAATTTAGGATTAGCAGCGATGTTGGTAAACAATGTTGAACCAAAAATATCAACATGATAAAGAGATGGAAATTTAAAAGGAGTATAATCCTGAGTACTTTGGTCACTTTTGCAATCCTTTTTTCCTGCAACAATAACCCAACTGAAAATTCCCCAGTTCTTATTTCTAAAAAATCCGACCTTCAATCAATCATTGATCGAGGGAAAATTGTGGCTGTCACGGATCTGGGCAGCACCAGTTATTTTGTTTTCAGGGGCGAACCAATGGGTTACCAGTTCGAGCTTTTAAAGTCGTTTGCCGATCACCTGGGCGTGAAACTCGAAATTCACGTTGACAAAGATCCAGGCAATTCGATGGAGAAGCTCAATGCAGGAGAGTATGATTTGATTGCCAAAGGATTGACCATCACCCACAGCCGTCGCGAAAAAGTTGCCTTTACAGCACCGATGATGCAAACCAGGCAGGTTTTGGTGCAGCGCAAGCCTGATAACTGGAGGCGTATGTCAACCTGGGAAGAAGTTGAAAAACACCTGATCAGAAATCCGGTTGACCTGGCCGAGAAAACAATCTATCTGCAGCAAAACACAGCCTTTCATGACCGCATGATGCATTTGCAGAAAGAAATTGGGGGGTTTATCAACATCATCGAAGTTGCTGACTACGACACCGAGGAGTTGATTGCCATGGTTGCCCGCGGCGAAATAGATTACACTGTCAGCGATGAACATACAGCCCTGGTAAGCAGCAAATTTTACCAGGATATTGATGTTGGAACCCCCGTAAGCCTGACCCAAAGCATTGGCTGGGCAGTGCGCAAGGGAAACAACGAATTGCTATCTGCCCTCAACGAGTGGTGGATTGAGCACGGACAATCACCTCATGCACGTTTGCTCTACGAACGCTATTTTAATAACCCACGTGGCCTGCATGCCGGCCAGCGCGAGTTTCATTCCCGCAAAGGGGGCCGTATCTCTTATTACGACGACATCATCAAGCGGTACAGCAAATCAATTGATTGGGACTGGCGTTTGCTGGCAGCACTGATTTACCAGGAATCCCGCTTCCGTCATGAGGCTGTTTCTCATGCCGGCGCTTTTGGCATCATGCAGATCATGCCTGCCACAGCCCTTGAACTTGGTATTGATAGCACCGTGTCAGCAGTTGAGCAGATTGCGGCCGGTGTGCGCTACCTCAGGTGGCTCGACAGGCAGTTTTCTGCCGAAATAAGCGACCCGTCCGAGAGACAGAAATTTGTACTCGCCGCCTACAATGCTGGCATCGCCCATGTATTTGATGCACGCCGCCTGGCAGCCAAAAACAACAAAAATCCCAACATCTGGGAAGGACACGTAGATTATTACCTCCGCAATAAATCAAAACCGGAATACTATCTCGACGAAGTGGTTTACTACGGCTATTGCCGTGGCGAAGAACCCTACAATTATGTGTATGATATCCTGGAGCGCTTCGATCACTATCGCAGGACAATTACGAACTGATTTGGCCAAACAAGCGGCAGTTTTCCCTGATGCTTTCCTCAAATCGGATTTTATATACTGTGCTTACGTTGGAAAAGTTTTTCTATTTTTGCAGCCGTTTTCAACACCTTATTGATTGTCCGATGGTGTAATGGTAGCACTGCAGATTTTGGTTCTGCCTGTCTAGGTTCGAATCCTAGTCGGACAACTTGAGAGGAACTGCTTGCAATGATGTTGTGAGCAGTTTTTTTTAACTTGTTCTCAGATTTGGTCAGGCAGCAAGCTCACCAACTGATTTGGTCAAACCAGCGGCAGTTTTCCCTGATGCTTTCCTCAATTGAGATGAACTTAAAGTTCAAAACCTTGCTGATTTTTTTGTTGCTGTAAAGGTAGCGCTTGCCTGATGTGTGGGCAGTTTCGCGGGTGATCAGGGGTGACTTGCCGGTAAACAGGCTGCGAAATTTTTCGGTTCGCCATAAAATTTCAAACATCCAGGGTTTTACATGAACATTTGGTGCTTTTTTTCCGAACCCTTTGGCCATGAGGTTGAAAATGTGCCTGTAGGAATAATTGCCGGCGTTTACTATAAAGCGTTCGTTTGTGATTTCACTTTCCATGAGTTCAATCATGGCACGACTCACATCGCGCACATCCACAAAGGCGTTCACTCCTTCGGTGTAAAACGGATTGCCTTTCCGGGCAGTGGCCAGCAATTTGGCCGAGCTCTTTTTTGGATCGCCAAGGCCGATGATGATGGATGGATTAACGATGACGGCGTTTAATCCTTCGGCCATACCTCGCCAAACTTCGCGCTCGGCGGCATATTTGCTCACCGCATAGGCAGAATTTTCTTTTGATTCGATCCAGTCGGCCTTTTCGTCAATCATGATATTTTCTTCAGCCCGCCCCAAAGCTGCCACCGAGCTTACAAAACATAACTTCTTCACGCCATGCGCCATGGCCACATTTACCACATTGGCGGTTCCTTCTATGTTGATGCGCATCATCATGGACTTTTCTTTTGGGTCGAACGAAACAACCGCCGCACAATGATAAATTTGTTCAACCCCCTGCACAACGGCTTCGAGCGAGAGGTAATCCTGAACATCGGCTTCGAACCACTCGATTTTACTAAGCATTGCATCAGCCTTGCTGTTTTTGAGCCGGAAAATTTTTTCAAGCATGGCAATTGAAGAAGATTTTCTTTTGATTGCCCTCACTTGTTTTCCTTTTACAAGAAGGTCGTAAATCAATTGAGTGCCAACAAGGCCGGTTCCGCCGGTTACAAGAATCATGATGTTGTTTTTAAAGTGCACAAAGATAAGCGATTCATGGAATGAGCTGTATTTTATGTTACCTGCGTTTTTTTGATTCAATCTTAAAATATGGCATTCGCTGCAAAAAGCGTAGTTTTGGCGTGTCAGACAGATGGTTGATTGAACGCAGATGATTCCCGTTAAACCCAAAAAACATTTAGGGCAGCATTTTTTTGCACGACCCGAATATCGCCCGGAAGATAACCGCCAGCTTATCGGGTGAAGCCGGCAATGTGCTGGAAATAGGCCCGGGAACAGGCATCCTGACCCGCTTGCTGCTTGAAAATGAAGCTTTGAACCTGAAGGCCATTGAAATTGATGCCGAATCAGTAGCGTTTTTATCAGCATCTTTTCCGGGTTTGCAGCATCATCTGATTCAGGCCGATTTTCTGAAAACAGACCTGAAAAGGATTTTTGATACTCCCTTTGCCATCATTGGCAATTTCCCCTATAACATTTCGAGTCAGATTTTTTTTAAGGTACTTGAGAACCGAAACGCAATACCTGAGGTTGTGGGCATGGTTCAAAAAGAAGTGGCTGAACGCATTGCTGCCCCTCCGGGAAGTAAAACCTACGGCATTTTAAGTGTGTTGCTGCAGGCCTGGTACGATATTGAATATCTGTTTACGGTTAACGAAAACGTGTTTACTCCGCCGCCAAAAGTTAAATCGGCGGTGATCAGGCTCACACGAAATCAGCAGCACGCTCTTGCATGCAACGAGAAACTTTTTGTGAGCGTTGTGAAAACTGCCTTCAACCAGCGTCGCAAGACCCTGCGCAAAGCGCTATCGTCGCTGATTGGCGATAAAGATTTTACTAAACTGCCTTTTATGGCTGAACGCGCCGAGCGGCTAAGTGTGGATGATTTTGTGAAACTGACTGCCAGCCTGCAATAGCTTTTATCTAACTCATTGTTTGTTTCTTACACAAAATGCTCTTGCATGCGCAAGCTTACTGCCTTTCGTATTTGAGAACATCCTGGTTCACATAATCCAGCTCTATTCCAGCCTGTTCAAACATGGCCTCCGATTCGGAACTGTTGTGATACTTAAATTCACAAACCACCCGTCTGATGCCACAGTTGATAATCAGCATGGCGCAGGTGCGGCATGGGGTCATCCGGCAATAAAGGGTTGAGCCTTCCAGGGCAATGCCCAGCCTGGCTGCCTGGCAAATGGCGTTTTGCTCGGCATGTACTGTGCGGACGCAATGCTGGGTTACCTTGCCGTCCTCGTGTGTCATGCTCTTGAACAGATGCCCTACATCGTCGCAGTGGGGCAGCCCGATGGGCGAGCCAACATAGCCTGTAACAAGAATCTGGCGGTTGCGGGCGATCACGCAGCCGCTGCGCCCGCGGTCGCAGGTGGCGCGCTTGGCAATGGTATTGGCTACTTCCATGAAGTATTCATCCCAGGTGGGGCGGATGTATTTTGAAGAAGACATTTTCTATTTCGGATTTTCTAATGCTTACAATATTTTCTTCAGCACTCTTTCGAGCTGTTGGTTCAATGATTCGATGCTTCCATCATTATGAAAATTAAAATCGGCCATTTCGATACATTTGCGCAGGTTTTGTTTGTTTGGGTCATCGGCATCCATTTCGCGCTGCTCATTTTCAAGAAAGGTTTCATAATCAATCCTGTCAGTTTCTGAGTTCCGGATAAAAATACGCTGATAGCGGATTGCAGGATCGGCGTCAACCGCGAAGAGGTAGAATTTTCCTTTCGAACGCAATGAGATCACTTCGCCGGGGGTGCGTATGCTTTCGATCACACAGTTTTTCCCTGATTTCATGGCTCGTTCGTAAAGCTGATCGGTTACGAAGGAGGGCGAGTTGCAGGTTCGCAGATCATTGGCTACCACCACCATGCTGTTGCGGTTCACAGGCATACCCCTGCTTTCAATTTCTTCAACCAGGTAGGCGCGCACCGAATAATGCTCAAACCCTTTTTCCCGTGCAAGGTAATCAACCATGGTTCCTTTGCCTGCGCCCAAAGTGCCTGTTATTCCGATTACGATCATATCACATCAACTTTGCGGTGGCTGTTTTCAGGTCATCTACCCATTTGCTGGGTGGCGTTTGCGGCATAAATGTTTGTATGCGTTCGATCAGGTGGTTGGCATCATCGTCAACCAGCAGGTTGGCGCGGTGCTCGGTTCGCACAAAAAACTCCTTTACGGTGTGATCAAGGAATTTTAGCAAATGATCGAAATACCCGTCAACATTGTAAAGTGCGGCAGGCTTGCTGATGATATCGAGCTGGTTCCACGAGAGGATTTCAAAAATTTCATCCAATGTGCCCAGTCCGCCGGGCATGGCAATAAATGCATCGGCCATTGACACCATCATGGCTTTGCGCTCGTGCATGGTGTCAACCAGGTGCAGTTGATGAATGCCATTGTGGGCAATTTCTTTGTCGGCCAGGCCGTTGGGCATTACGCCGGTAACTTTGCCGCCGCCGGCAATCACGGTATCGGCCAGGATGCGCATCAGCCCGATGTTGCTGCCGCCGTAAACCAGGTTGTATCCATGGTGAACAATGGCTTTGCCGAGTAAACGGGCGTGAGCGGCATACACATCACCCCTTCCGGTGCTGGAGCCGCAGAAGACGCAGATGGAGGTAATTGGTTCTGTCTCTTATACACATCTCCGAGCCCACGAGACCGTACTAGATCTCGTATGCCGTCTTCTGCTTGAAAA
>OMKS01003670.1_pt1 | contig 12057 bp, 8 predicted proteins | sample 1674721 | NCBI WGS metagenome assembly OMKS01 (sample SAMN06264996, study PRJEB25208) | sediment metagenome | isolation source: hot spring sediment | place: USA: California | collected 2014-09-02 | reverse complement strand
AATGATACGGCGACCACCGAGATCTACACTATCCTCTTCGTCGGCAGCGTCAGATGTGTATAAGAGACAGGCCCTGACGCTCCTGTTGAACCACGTATGGACCGGAGTGATCGACAGCGACGACACGCGCGCGGTCCTCGGGGTCATGCTCGGGGCATTTCTCGAGCGTGCGGGCCTTTCCGCCACACGCGCGATCGAGGCGCGCGGCGCCTACCCGAGGGATATCGAGTGCTTCACCTTCGATTACGGCAAAGCGCGTGTGCTGGCGCTGCTGCGCGAGCCGAATGAACGGGACAAGCGCGTCACCGCGAAGCTCAGCCTGCCCGAAGAGAAACACGTGTACGACGCCCTCGCGGGAACGAGGATCCTCAGGCCGAAGCGCGTCCTCGCGCGGCTGCGTCCGGGAGATCCTGCCGTCTATGCTGCGCTGCCCTACGAAGTGGCCGAGCTGCGCGTCGAGGGGCCCGGCGACCTCGGACCGGGGCAGCGGCTGCCCGTGCACGTAATGGTGAAGGCGCAAGACCAACTGCCGGGTGACCACATCGTGCGGATCGAGCTTGCGCCGCTGGGCGGCCGGCCGCTGGCGCATTATGCACAGAACCTTGTGTGTCGCGGCGGTGAGGCGACCACCTTCATCCCCCTGGCGCTGGATGAGGCGCCGGGGGTGTACGAGGTGAGGGCGCGCGACGTCATGACGGGAACAACAGGGAAACAACGGGTGAGGGTGATGCCCGCGGGCGGGTGAGGCGACATGGACTTGCGTTCCTCCTTGCCCTACATGCCCTATCGGACCATCCCGCCCGATTCGGCCCGTCGCCCCATGCGCCCCCAAGCGAGGCGAGGAAGACAGAGCGGGTATTACTCTCGGAGCACTCGCCACTCGAGGATTCCGGCAGACCTGTTCTCTTGCAGCTCGACTTCGATACGCAAACCTTCGGCCACGACAGGCTCGAAACCGACCGCGTTGAAGCAGTCGCGCCCCACGCCATACGCCGAGGCCCCGGCCACGGGTATCCACTCCTCTCCGCTCGTATACAACACACGCCAGGAGGCCGGAACGCGGCAACCGCCGTTGGGGCGGTCGTCGAACCAATAGACTTCGACGCCGGAGACGCGCGCGGGCTGCGTGAAGACGTATTGAACCCATTCCGTGCCGCCCTTGTGGTCCCACCAGGTAAAGCGGGGGATGCCGTGGTCGTTCGAGTTGGCCGGCTCGAGGCCGTCGCTCAGGGCGCTCAGATCGTCCGCGACATGCGACGCCGAAGCCTTGCTCGTCGACTCGAGTGTGGGGACGCGAGGCGCCTCGGCAAGGCTCGTGCACTCGGGAATCCAGACGACCATCTCGCCGGGGTCGCGGTTGTCCCACGCATAATACGGCACGGCCACGAACTCGACTTCCTCCGGGGTAGGCAACTCCCGGTACAGTGCGGCGCGCCAGTCCTCGGGCAGACGCGCGCGCGCCTTGCCCTTGAGCACGGTGACGCCGCCCAGGAGATCAGGGCGATGCTCGGCCTCAATGAGGCTGCCTGGCGGTACAGCCAGGTTCCGGACGTGGCCGGCGTTGTCGACAGCCTCGATGCAGTAGACCAGCGGCCCTCGCTGCAACGCCACGCGGCCGCGATCCGCCTCGACGCGCGCGTTGGCATAGACGCGCCGTACAGGCATGGCCATATCGAGCCTCACGGTGGTCCCAGGCTGCCAGGTGTGCGCCAGGCGCACGTAGCCGCGCTCGAGCACAGGACGTTCGACGGCGTTGCCGTTGACCGACACGGCAAACTCCTCGCACCAATCGGGGATGCGCAGGTTGAGCCCGAAGCCTCGCGCTGCGTCAAGGTCCATGTGCAGGGCCACGGCGCCGTCCCAGGGGTAGCGCGTGTCCTGCGTCAGCGTGACGGCGCCCGACGGGAGCGGGATGGCCCCCTTGCAGCCCATGTAGAGATTGACGTAGACCTCATCACCGGCGCCGGCGTAGACATAACCGCCGACCGACGGGAGGAAACGGACAAGGTTGGTCGGACAGCACGCGCATCCGAACCATGACTGACGGTGGTGGTTGCCGCGACTGGCAAGCGGGTTGACATAGAAGAAGAGGTCGCCGCTGAGACCGATGCCCGAGAGCAGGCCGTTGTACAGGGCGCGCTCCATGACATCGGCGTAGCGCGCGTCGGCGTGCAGCAGGTTGAGCCGGTGATTCCAGAGGACCATGCCGATTGACGCGCAGGTCTCGGCGTACGCGGTGTCATTGGGCAGATCGTACGCCTCGGTGAAGCCTTCGTTTCTGGCCGAGGGGCCGATGCCGCCCGTGAGATACATCTTGCGCAGAACCACATCGCGCCAGATGCGCTCCATCATGGCGACAAGCTCCGCGTCGCCGGTCAGGCGCGCCACGTCCGCCACGCCGCTGTACAGGTACATCGCGCGCACGGCATGGCCGGCGATCTCATTCTGCTCGCGAATCGGCACATGGTCCTGGCAGTAGTCGCCGAACAGCTCGCGGTGCTCGCTGTTGCCGCGCTGGTTGACGAAGAACGAGGCCAGCGTGAGGTAGCGCTCCTCGCCGGTCACGTCGTAAAGCTTCACGAGCGCCAGCTCGATTTCCTCATGGCCGGGGACGTCGTAGCGCTTGCCCTCGCCGAAGATCGAGTCGATGAGGTCGGCGAACTTGCAGGCGATATCGAGCAGCGAGCGCTTACCCGTTGCGCGGTAATGGGCGACGGCGGCCTCGAAGAGATGACCGGCGCAGTAGAGTTCGTGGCGAACGCGCAGGTTGGTCCACTTCTTGTCGGGCTCCTTGAGTGTATAGTACGAGTTGAGATAGCCGTCGTCTTCCTGCGCGGCGGCTATCTTCGCGATGACGCCGTCCACATACGCCTCGAGTTCGGGGTCGCGCTCGAGGTGAAGCAGGTACGACGCGCCCTCGAGGACCTTATAGACATCCGAGTCGTTGAAGTAGATCCCCTCGAAGTCGCCCTCGATGAGTCCCCCGGCCTTGGCGAAGTTGCTGATACGGCCGGTGTCCTCGCACCACGTGACGTTGGCCGACAGTGTCTTCGCGCGCGTGCACTCGAGCCGCGGCGACCAAAAAGCGTCGGTGATTTCGATCTCGGTAAAGGGCACGGCCGTCAGTGGCTGGACGTCGCCCGCGCCGGCAGCACACAACATCATGAGCATTTCTCCTACCAGCATCGGCTTTCCTCCGTGAGTCTGAACCTGGCCTGCTTCTACTACCTCGTCATTACGAGCGAAGCGAAACAATCTCGTGTACACTTGCTTGCGATGCACGATGGAGGTTGCTTCGCTTCACTCGCAACCGTCCGGTGAACCGATTCTATCATGGCCTGAGGGATATGTGCCCCTTTGGCGCGTGGCGTCGTGTCGGTGGTTTCACTCAATGGTCACGGTGCTGTTTGGATAAGTGCGGCTTGATTCGGCGCGCTAGAGGATGGATACTCTGGTCTCATTGGGTTCGTGGCCGCCCGACCAGGCAAGTGACGTACACAGCGGAGGTTGCAGGACAATGAAGACGACTTCAAGGCGTTCGTTCCTCAAGCACACGGCGGTGGGAGCAGGGCTCGGCGGCCTGGGCCGTATGGCCGCCGCCGAGGAGAAGGTGATTCAGGGCTTTGATGAGACGTCGAGCAACATGCGGGAGGACGGCGTCTGGAAACCTGTCTCGGACCGCAGGATCCGCGTCGGCATCGTGGGCTATGGCGTGTGTCGCTTCGGTGCGGCTTTCGGCTTTCAGGATCACCCGAATGTCGAGGTCGTCGCCGTGAGCGACCTAATCCCCGAGCGCTGCGCGGAGCTGGCCAAGGTCTGTCGTTGCGAGAAGACGTATCCCTCGCTCGAGGAACTGGTCAAGGACGATAGCATCGAGGCGGTGTTCGTCGCCACGGATGCCCCCAGCCATGCCCAACACTGTATCGACGCGCTTGAGCATGGCAAGCACGTGGCCAGCGCCGTGCCAGCGGTGTTCGGCTCGCTCGAGGATGCCGACCGGCTCTATGAGGCGGTCAAGCGCTCGGGGCTCAAGTACATGATGTTCGAGACATCGTGCTATCGGGACGATTGCTGCGCGATGCGGACGGTCTACGACGCGGGCGGCTTCGGCGCGATGGTCTACAGCGAGGGCGAGTATTACCATTACATGGCGACGCCCATCGATTCGTACAAGGGCTGGCGCGTCGGCCTGCCGCCGCAGTGGTATCCGACACACTCGAACGCCTACTACATCGGCGTGACGGGCGGCCGCTTCACCGAGGTGTCCTGCATGGGTATCCCGAGCATCGTGCCGCACCTCAAGCCCGAGAACAACCCCTACAAGAACCCGCTCGGCACGGAGATAGCCCTCTTCCGCACAAGCGAAGGCGGCATGGCGCGCATGGCGGTGAGCTGGGACACGCCGGGCTTTGGCGGCGAGGTCGGCCGCGTGCGAGGACAGAAGGGCTCGATGACCGGCACGAAGTTCGACGGCGTCGCCGACGTGTCGAAGCTCGAGTTGGCCAAGCCACCTCTGCCCCCGAGCGTCGCCGCGGGCGGCCACGGCGGCTCGCACGGCTACCTGTGCGAGGAGTTCGTTACGGCCATCCTCGAGAATCGGACGCCGCTGGTCGACATTGCCTGGGCGCTGAACATGACCGTCTCGGGCGTTGTGGCACACGAGTCGGCTCTCAAGGACGGCGAGTTGATAAAGATCCCTCAATACTCGATGTGAGGCAGGCACTCGCATCGAGTATTTGGCATTTTTATCAGAGATCTTTCTTTCGATACACTACGCCGAACGGACCGTCTCCGGCGGTCGGGACCATGCCTGCCACCAGGCCCAAGACGTCTGTAAACACATGGTTGGAACTGTCTGAAAGCACAGATGATAGCGGCTTCTTGCGCGCCCGGCGCCGCTTCCACGGACTCGCGCGGACACACACGGACGCCGGGGAGAATACTTCAGGGCTCGGGGACTCGCCCTTCGCAATGACGGAAAGCGGGTGTTGGTTGTTACCCCTGCTGGTTGTCACCCCGTTCCAGCGTGCGCTGGTTGGTCGATGCCCTTCTCCCGGGTTTCGCTGTACTCCATCCGGGGCTATGGGTTGTTGCCCGCTTGGCAAGCTTCGCGCATCGGACGCGGGAAGCGAAACGTTTCTTCGCCAGGCGTCTCGGGTCCGCCTGCGGATCTGCAATGACGGGTTGGAGAGAGGCGCGGTAGGGAGTGGGTTTCCGTGGGGCGGAGTGCGTCAAGGTCAGCAGGATTGATTTCCTGGACGGTCTCGGGTAGAATCTCCTGGTGAAGGGCGGCATAGCCAAATTGGTAAGGCAGCGGCCTGCAAAGCCGTGTAGTATCGGTTCGAGTCCGATTGCCGCCTCCATCTTTTCTTGTTGCATTGGGGGCAAGCGGTCTGTAAGACTCGGTACGTCACCCCTCGGGCGAGTGGTGGAACGGCATACACGGCGGACTTAAAATCCGCTGCCCGAGAGGGCTTGAGGGTTCGAATCCCTCCTCGCCCACCATGGTGTTTTCGTGTGCGCGGTCTTCCCGGAAGAAGGGGGCTCTGAATGGCCAGGATTCTTGTTGTCGATACAGCACAGCCCACGGCCGAACATATCGCCCGCCACCTCGTCGAGGCGGGCCACGAAGCTCGGGTCGAATCCGTTCCCGAGCGGGCCGTCGAGGTTGCCCGCGCGTGGCGTCCCGACCTCTTTATTCTGGACGTGATGATGCCCGGCGTGTCGGGCTTCGAGTTGTGCCGCCGTATTCGGCGCGACCCCGAGCTGTACACCGTTTCGATCTTGCTGCTCTCGGCCATGAGTGATGCCGAGGAGCGTCAGCATGGATTGGCCCAAGGCGCGGACGACTTCGAGGCAAAACCTTGCAAGCCTGCCGCCCTGATTGCACGGGTCCAGTCTCTGCTCGAGCAGAATCGCGGCTGCCTCGAGCCTGATCCCCTCACGGGCCTGCCAAACGCCAAGCTCATCCGGCGCGAGCTGCAGAAACGCATAAGCGAACGCCGTCCTTTCCGCATTGTGTATCTCGAGATGCTCAACGTCCGTGCGTTCGGCAAGTTGTACGGCCCTGAGGCGAGAGACCAGGCCATTGGTCTCATCGGCAGGGCGCTCGCGCAGCGCGGCACGGAAATCGGCCTGCAAGACTGGCTTCTCGGACATACCGGCGTCGGCCATTTCGTGAGCATCCTGCGGCAGGAGGACGCCTCGATGTACCTCGAGCGCGTCCCGCCGTTCTGTCGAGATCGGTTCAAGGATGTCTACGATTCGCTCGGGCTTGCGGCCGAGTATGAACGAGCCCTCGAGGATCCATTGGCAGCCAAGGGCATGGCCATCCTCGAGGTGCGCGTGTGCGCCGCGAACTATGACGGCAAACAAACCACAACGCCCCGCGCCCTGTTCGACACGCTCCTGCAATTGCGACAGAAGGCCCACGCGAGCCGCGGCGGGGGAGTTCACGTGGACGGACGAAACGTCTGAGGCCTGTGAGCTCTGAGTCGATGGCCCCGCCTGGCCCTCGCGCGATGAAGCCAAGGTGTCTCGCGTTGTAAGTGAGGACGGAAGATGCCAGCGTCCCCCACGTCCGATCGGCTCCAGGCAGCTCTGAAGCCCACCGTGATCACGGTGGCGGCCAACGTGCTCCTCGCGGTGATCAAGGGCCTTGCCGGGGTGCTTGGCCACTCATACGCCCTGATCGCGGACGCCGTCGATTCGATAACCGACGTCTTCAAGATGCTGATCATCCTCGGCGGTGTGGCTATTGCATCCGCGCCACCCGACCAAGACCATCCCTATGGTCACGGCAAGGCCGAGCCCCTCGCGGCTATCGTGATCGCCGCGGGATTGATCGCCACGGCGCTGGGGCTTGCGATCCAAAGCGTGCGCGAGATCGCCCATCCACAACACGCCCCGGCGCCATTCACCTTGGTCGTGTTGGTGCTCGTGGTGATTGTCAAGGAGCTCCTCTTCCGTCAGATGAGGCGCGCCGGCGAAACCATCCAGAGTGCGGCCCTGCACGCCGGCGCATGGGAGCAGCGCAGCGATATGCTTACGTCAACCGCCGCCGGCATCGGCATTCTCATTGCCCTTGTCGGTGGCGAACGCTACGCCTCGGCGGACGATTACGCAGCCCTGATAGCGTGCGCCGTTATCGCCTACAACGGCGTCTGCCTGATCCGGCCCGCCTTGGCCGAGTTGATGGACGCCGTCCCCTCGCCCGAAGTCGAGGCCGGCATACGCCGGGCGGCGGCGGCGCTTGATGGTGTCGTAGGCCTTGACGAGTGCAACGTGCGCAAGATGGGCGCAGACTTCTTCGTCGACCTCCACATCCTCGTCGACGGCGCCATGACCGTCCGCGCTGGACATGCCCTGGCCCACCGGGTCAAGGATGCGGTCCGAACGGGTAACCCGAGCGTCCGAGACGTGTTGATTCACGTCGAGCCGGCTGCTACGATGGTCGACACGGAACCCGGTTCTTCCCCAAAGGAGTAAGGTCGCGATGAGTAAGACAACGTCCGAGAGGCTGTGCCATGTCGGCGCCCAGAGTTACAGTTTCCGCAACTTCTCGACTGAAGACGCCTTCAGGCAGCTCGAGGCCCTGGGTCTCGACATCATGGAGTTCTGTGCCGTCCATTTTCCCGCCGACGCCGCCGATGACGGCTTTTCCCACGTGAAGACCCTCGTCTCGACCGCCGGCATCACCGTGCCGTGCTTCGGCGTTGAAGGCTTCTGCGCCGACGAGGACGTCTCACGCAAGAAATTTGCCTTTGCCAAGGCGCTCGGGGTCGGTGTGCTCACGGCCGACCCAACGCCCGATTCCTTTGACCTCCTGGACGCCCTGTGCGACGAATTCCAGATTAAGATCGCCATCCACAACCACGGACCCGGCGCGCGGTACGACAAGGTCCAGGACACCCTCGACGCTGTCGAGGGGCACAGCCCGCTGATAGGGGCTTGTCTCGACACCGGCCACGCCATTCGCTCAGACGAAGACCCCGTGGACGTCGTCAGGCGGTTGGGCGCCCGGCTCATCTCGCTTCACCTCAAGGATTGGCGCCGGGGCGGCGAGGAAGTCGTACTCGGTACGGGGGATCTCGATCTGGCGGGGCTGGCCTCTGCGTTAAGGGACATCGAGTTCGCGGGGCCCATCGTCATGGAATACGAGAACAGCCCCGACAATCCCGTGCCCGAGATGAAGGAAGGCCTTGGGAATTGGTGCGAGGCCGTCGGGCGCTCCTGACGAGGATGGCACGGACGCACGCGGGTATTACACGTCGAGCACGTCGCGAACCCTGGCCAGCAACTCGCCGGGCTCATACGGCTTCTGCAGCACCTGGGGTGTTCCGGCGGCGTCTTCAAGGCTGCCGAAGACATCGTCACTGTAACCGCTGGTGTAGACGACCGGCACGTTGTCCCGGATGGCCTTCAGTTGCTCGCGAACGGCCGGCCCGCTGAGCTTGGGCATCACGACGTCGAGGATGACAAGGTCTATCTCATCCGCTTGCTTGGTAAACAGATCGAGAGCCTCGCGCCCGTCTGCGGCCGTGATCACCGTGTACCCTCCTTGCGCGAGAATCCGCGAGGCGACGTGGCGCACCGGAGCGTCGTCCTCGGCGATCAGGATCGTTTCGGAACCGCCCGGCGCCTTGGCCGGCGCTTCCTGGGAGACGTCGGCCTTCGCGGCGGCAGCGGCGGGCAGATAGACCTCGAAGCGCGCGCCCTCGCCCGGTCTGCTCCACGCGTGAACGAAACCGTTGTGTTGCCGGACGACGCCGTACACGGTGGCGAGGCCGAGGCCGGTGCCCTTGCCCACCTCTTTGGTCGTGAAGAAGGGGTCGAAGACGTGGTCGAGCGTACCTGAGTCCATCCCGCAGCCTGTGTCCGCCACTTCGATCACGGTGTACTTGCCGGGTCGCGCGTCGGGATACTCGCGGGCAGACGTCTGATCAAGGACCCTCGATCGGATCCTGATGGTCATCCGCCCGCCCTCGGGCATGGCATCACGCGCATTCACGACGAGATTGATGAGGACCTGCTGGAGCTGGCCGGGGTCCGCATGCACCTTCGGAACCTTTCGGTCGGGAATGACATGCAGATCGATGTGCTCGCCAATAACGCGGCGGAGCATCTTCATCACGTCGGCCACAACGTCATTCAGGTTGACATCCTCGGGCTGCAAGATCTGCTTGCGGCTCAGGGCGAGCAACTGGCGCGTGAGACTTGCGGCCCGCTGGCCTGCGTCGTACACCTCTTGGAGGTCCTCCAGCATCGGAGCCCCGGATGGCAGGTCTGTCATCACAAACTGTGTGTTTCCCAGAATGACCTGGAGCAGGTTGTTGAAGTCATGCGCGATGCCCCCGGCCAGTTGGCCAACCGCCTCCATCTTCTGTGCCTGTCGCAGTTGTTCCTCGAGGCGCTCGCGGTCGGTCACGTCTCGGAGAACGGCGAACAGGAAGCGGTTCTCCTGATGCCGGCCGAGGGACAGCGACACCTCGGCGGGGAACATCGTGCCGTCGCGTCGGCAGGCGGTGATGCGACGCGGTTCATCTCCGAGTTCGGGGGGTAGGGTCCCGTTGAAATAGGCCTCGACATAGGCACGCGAGGCCTCGTGATTTCGCTGCGGCAACAGCGACAGCCAAGCGTTCGGGGCGGTCATGCTTCCCGCTCGCCGGCCGAACATCGCCTCGGCTGCCGGATTGAACAGGCTGATGCGCCCGTCGCGCTCAAGGACGATCATGGCGTCCTTGCTGGCTTCGACCATTGTCCGCAAGCGCTCTTTGCTTCCGCGCAGGGCGCCCTCGGCCAGCTGCTTCTCGCGCTCGAGACACAGCTTCTCGAAGCAGCGCTCGAGCGTCTTCATGAGGTCCGGGGCGCTCAGCGGCTTGCGGAGATAGTCGTAGGCACCCTCCTGCAGGGCCTCGATGGCCGTCTCGACCGTCGCATACGCCGTCATGACCACGCACAGCGCATGCGGACAGGCTTTGCGCAACTCCGACAGCACGTCGATGCCGGTTCCGCGTCCCAAGCGGATATCCAGCAGCGCCACATCGGGGCAGAACGTACGGAAGGCCTGGCGCGCCTCGGACACGCTGCCCGCTCGTTGGATGGAATACCCCCGGGGCTCGAGGATGTCCGCGAGCGTCTCGACAAAATCCGATTCATCGTCGACGATAAGGATGCGCCACGGGGCGCCCAACTCATTCGCTTCGAAACCTTCCGCTTCCACGAGGCCGTCTCTCTGTCTGCTGCCACCCACCGCTGGATGCGGCCCCGGCGTGGCGGGTACGAGGGACCACACCGCTCCGGGCAGCCGGGCAGCGCCGCTATTCCCACTCGATCGTGCCGGGCGGCTTGGACGTCACGTCATAGAGAACGCGGTTGATGTGTTCTACTTCGTTGCAGATGCGGTTGGCCGTGCGCTGGAGGACCTCGGGCGGAAACCGAAACCAGTCCGCCGTCATGGCGTCCTCGCTCGTTACCGCGCGCAATGCGCAGACTTCCTCGTACGTGCGCTCATCGCCCTGAACACCCACGCTGCGCACAGGCAGCAGGCACACCAGCGCCTGCCAGATGTTCCGATACAGGCCTGCCCGTCTTATCTCGTCAATGAAGATGGCGTCCGCGTCGCGCAGTGTGTCCAGTCGCTCCTTCGTAACCGCTCCAACACAGCGCACGCCCAAGCCGGGCCCCGGGAAAGGATGGCGCCAGACGATCTCGTCCGGCAGGCCCAACTCCTTGCCGGCCGCGCGCACTTCATCCTTGAACAACTCGCGCAATGGTTCGAGCAGCTCGAGCTGCATGTCCTCGGGCAGCCCGCCGACGTTGTGATGGCTCTTGATGGTGGCCGAGGGTCCGCCCGTGGCCGAGGAACTCTCGATGACGTCGGGATAGAGCGTCCCCTGGGCCAGGAAATCCATATGTCCGAGTCGTTCAGCCTCCTCCTCGAAGACCTCGATGAACAGCCGGCCGATGATCTTGCGCTTGGCCTCGGGGTCGGTGACCGCATCGAGCGCCTCGAGGAACCGTCCCTCGGCCTCGACGCAATGCAGGTCCACGTGGAAGTGGTCGCGGAACACCCGCTCGACAAGCTCCCGCTCGCCCTTGCGTAGCAGGCCCGTGTCGACAAACACGCACGCCAGCCGGTCTCCGATGGCGCGATGCACCAGCGCGGCGACCACGCTCGAGTCCACGCCGCCGCTCAGAGCGCACAAGACGCGCCGCTCACCGACCCGTCGGCGGATGTCGACGACGGCCCGCTCGACGAACGACTCCATGTCCCACGTCGCCTCACGGCCGCAGATGCGATGCACGAAGTTGCTGATCATCCGTGTGCCTTGGGGGGTGTGGACGACCTCGGGATGGAACTGCACGCCGTAGAGCCCTCTGGCCGGGTTGGCAATAGCGGCGAACGGGGAGTTCTCGGTGCGGCCTATCGCCGCGAATCCGTCGGGTAACTCGGCCACCGCGTCGCCGTGGCTCATCCAGACCTGCGTATGCTCGTCGACGCCGTCGAACAGGCCGGTGTTGTCGCTGTGGTCGAGGTAGGCGATGCCATACTCGCGGCGCTCGGAGGCCTCGACCCGGCCGCCGAGCATGTGTGCGAAGAGTTGGACGCCGTAACAGATGCCGAGGATGGGCGCCCCCAGGTCGAACACGTCGGGGGATGGCAGGGGCGCCCGGTCACTGAGCACGCTGGACGGACCGCCGCTGAAGATGATGCCCGAGGGCCCCATGGCTTTGAGGTCGGCCGTCGGCGTGTCGAACGGCACGATAAGACTGAACACGTTCGCCTCGCGCACGCGTCGCGCGATGAGCTTGCTGTACTGGGCGCCGAAGTCCAGCACCACAATCGGACGTTCCATACCTTGCATGGGCTAACTCAAGACTTGGTAGTTCGGGGGTTCCTCGGTGATTGTCACGTCATGCGGATGACTTTCCCGGATTCCCGCAGCAGACACCCGGACAAATACCGAGTCCCTCTGCAACTCTGCGACGGTCCGGCAGCCGCAATAGCTGTCTCTTATACACATCTCCGAGCCCACGAGACCGTACTAGATCTCG
>OMKS01003669.1_pt1 | contig 12057 bp, 12 predicted proteins | sample 1674721 | NCBI WGS metagenome assembly OMKS01 (sample SAMN06264996, study PRJEB25208) | sediment metagenome | isolation source: hot spring sediment | place: USA: California | collected 2014-09-02 | reverse complement strand
GATAACCTGCGGGCCGGTAACGAACATCCGGGCGGTTCCCGATACCATGTAAATAAAATCGGTGATTGCCGGTGAATAAACGGCTCCGCCAGCGCAAGGACCCATAATCGCGCTGATTTGCGGGATTACTCCGCTCGACATGACATTTCTGAGGAAAATGTCGGCGTATCCGCCAAGCGATTCGACACCCTCCTGAATTCGCGCACCGCCTGAGTCGTTGATACCAATCATCGGAAGGCCGTTTTTGGCGGCTGTTTCCATGATTTTGCAGATTTTGGCGGCGAACATTTTGCCAAGAGAGCCGCCGATGACGGTAAAATCCTGCGCGAAAACGCAAACCGGACGGCCGTCGATTGTGCCCGTGCCGGTTACCACTCCGTCGCCGTAGGGACGGTTCTTGAACATGCCGAAATCGTGGCATTCGTGACGGACAAATTTGTCGGTTTCTTCGAAACTGCCCGGGTCCAGAAGGTATTGCAGGCGTTCGCGGGCGGTCCATTTGCCGTCCGCATGCTGTTTGTCTATCTTCTGCTGTCCGCCGCCCGATTCGGCGTCGGCGGAGATTGATTCCAGTTCTTTCAAGCGGTCCTGGGACATGGCAAGCTTCACCCGCCGTCTAAGGATAAACTTCCCCGCTTCCTCAATATCGGGGAAACAAGAATGTTACCGCGAAAGCGGTGAAAATGGCAAGCGACGAACAGCTTGATTTTCACTCGTGGCGTCCAGATGCGAAGCATGCGGGCGATTCATTGAAATGAAATTTTAATCAATAAAAATGCCGACAGGAATGTCGGCGCACCAGAAATGGCGCGCCGGCAGTGACATATCAGAAATTTCGTATCCGAATGAGCGGATTTTCGCGCAACCTGAAATGTGGTAATTTGTCATATATAGAGGAGGATGAAAAAAATGACTCCCGCAGAGAATTCGCAAAACATGATGATGATGTTCCTGACGGTTATTTTTCTGATACATGTCGGGATAACCATTGTCATATACCGTATGGCGCTGACCAACGGGATGATGCCGATATTCTGGGCGGCATTGTATTTTTTCACCATTCCGATAGGGCTGATCCTGTTTTTAATTGCGTCGCAGATGAGCTTGACAGCTATCGGCAATGTGAGCGCGGGGCGTAAAAGGATAATTGCGAAAAATCCGATGGAGCGCGATCCGGGTTATATGGGCTATCGCGACAAGCGTATCGCACTCCCGAAACCGTCATCCGGGTTTTATGACGGTTACCTTATCGAACTGGTAAATGCAGGAAAATGGGAAGATGCGAAAAAACATGTCGGTGAAATGATTGTCCTTTCGCTTGAGGATAAGAATATGGCGCGTGAGGAAGACTACAGGAAAGTCATGATGTGGCTCGAAATGAAGCATGTATGGTTCTGACAAAGTGTAATGATTCCGATTTGATAAAAGTCGCGAATATGAATACAATCTTCCCACCCGTATCGGGCGGATAATCGAGAAAAAAATCCTGCGACTGAGAGAGTCGCGTATAAAAAAGGAGAAATGAATGAAAAAAGGAAACAAAGGAATTCAGTTGACGGTAGGGTTGGTAGTTCTTGGCGCGATGCTTGTTGCGCTTATGCCGGTTTTTGCCCAGAGTCTGGAGGATAAAATCGAGAAAGACCAGAGGGAGGAAATGAAGCCGGGCGATGTTCCTCCGGATTTCACAATCGAGGACATGGACGGGAACGCATTCACTCTTTCGGAGATGATAGGCGAGAAACCCGTAATTATCGATTTCTGGGCGACATGGTGTCCGCCATGCCGCATGGAAATGCCTCTTCTGAATGAGTTTTATCTCAAGCACAAGGATGAGGTCGAGGTTGTCGCGATAACCAGCGAAGCCGCGGAAAGCGAGCAGGCTATCAGGGACTATGTCGCCGACAACGAGCTTGCTTTCAGGTTCATTCACGACCCGTCGCGGGAAATAATCGGAAGTTATCTCGTAACGGGAATTCCTCATGTGGTAGTAATCGACATCGAGGGCAAAGTGGTGTCGATACATATCGGCTACAATCCCGAAATCGTTTCAATACTTGAGGGTGAACTCGGGCTGACATCGGATGAGCCGGAAGAGTCGGAAGATTAGGTCAAATCCAGAATTTTTATAAATCTGGGTTTGTCCTTTGCGACGGTTGCGAGAATACCGTTGACAAACCTGCCGCTGTCCTCGGTGGAGAATTTTTTCGCCAGCACGACCGCCTCGTTGATTATGATAGCATCCGGTGGAGTGGGGTCTTCGAATCCGACAACCAACTCGGTTATCGCGAGCCTTAAAATGCAGAGGTCCACTTTCGCGATTCGGTCGAGTTTCCATCCGACCGCAAGCTCTGTGATTATTTCGTCCAGTTTGGTTCGGAACCGTTCGGTTGTTGCAACGGCATTCTCGAGATAACCGGATGCGGTTTTGTCGACATTCTGCGATTCGATTGTCCTTTCGATAATCTTTTGAATATCCTGGTTCCCGAACTCAATTTCAAAACAGCAGCTCAAAGCGAGTTCGCGCGTACGCCGCCGAGAGGTTTTTTCGTTTGATGCGACATCAACCGTATCTTCGGGAAACTGGATAATCTCATCCTGGGTCATTTAACACCTTGAATGCGGGTAATTTCGGAGGGCCATGTCCATACCGGGATTTCCACTCCGAGAAAAACCAGCATGAAAATCGCGTAAAGGATGATGTATAGCAGAAGGAATCCCGCCCTGAAAAGCCATTTGCCGTATACATCCCATTTTTCGCGCCTTATCGACAGCCAATGATGAAGGATAACCAAGGCTATGATGACAAGTATCGCGTGAGGGCGGTAATGCGACAGAGTCATGGTGAAATTGAAAGCCCAGAGTGTTAGAAGACCAGTCGAACGCTCCACCCAGTTCGACTGCGCGATTCGAAAAAGTATGTGGCCGGGAATCTCGATTGTGCATATCCACCAGAATAACAGCATTGCGCCAAACCCCAGGCTTCTTATGAATCCCGGGCGGAATTCGGGCTGGTTCGATTTTGCGGGAGGGGAGGGCATGTATAAACTCAAGTATATCACCGGCAAGCCTTACGGAAAAGGGAACATTTTTACCCGGACATGCGTCTAAGTGACCGAATCATAGAACCAGGATAAAATCAAATTGAATAATCCGAAGGAGAAATCAAAGATGAAAAACACAAAGAACAAGTCAATGACGCGATGGGGAGTACTGGGGAGTGTCGTGCTTGCGCTTCTTTTAACCGCCGGGACAATCTACGCGCAGGGCAGGCCGGGTCCGGGCGCCGGACAAGGTCCGGGGATGGGTATCGGTATGGAGAACGGAATGGGTCCCGGGAACGGAATGGGCGCAGGTGGTCCGATGGGAATGTTCATGATGGATGAGGAAATCCGAAGCCTCATGGGCAAAATCAGACTGATTTCGGCGGTTAATAAACTGGGACTCAGCGAAACTCAGGTCAGGTCGCTCATTGAGTGTGCGCGAGACGCACAGGCTATTCATAATCGGGAATTCGATCCGTTAAGAAACAGAGTCCGAAGCGTTTTGAACGCCGAACTCGACAGAGTGCTCAAAGGCGGAGAATTCGACTCGGCAGTTCTGCAGGAGCTTCGCACTGAATTCGCGGAAACGCACGAACCCGGAACCATAAGGGCTCAGATGGATGAAATTCTCGACCGCGCTTTGGGGATTCTCACCGATGAACAGAAAGAGAAGCTCGATACGCTGAATGCTCCGATGCGAGAGGAAATCCGTGAACGGTTCCGCGACAGAATGAGAGAAGATGAAGAATTCGGGCGACGGTTCCGCATGATGGATGATGAGCGTCGCGGGCAGATTGAGGATAGAGTTCGTGAGCGAATCGGCGACATGCGCGAGCGCGCCGGAAGAGCGAAAATGATGATGGTTTTAATGTCGCCGGAATCTGTCGAAGCGCTTGAACTCTGGCTGAGAAACAATTAATATTCATTTTAAGATTTACATTCTCCTTTCTACGGCGGACCTCGTGTCCGCCGAAATTTTTTGTTCGTGATATAATTATTTTTTAACGATGCCCGACAAACCGGAAATTCTGTTTATCGGGATGATTCATCCCGGATTTCTTCCCTATCACGAGGCGGGGTACGGCACGAAACACCGGTTCAACCTGATGCCTCACAAACATGCGATTCCCGCACTTATAGCGTGGCTGAGGGAAAACGGTTGCGAGGGAAAATATGTCTGGGTCGACCCGAACGATAAAGACCATGTGAAAAAAGCCTCCGAAGCAATCGATGAATTCAGGCCTCATGCGATTGGGTTCAGCCTTTGCACGGATGAAATCAAGGACAACTACAGCCTTCTCAAAGGGATAAAAAAGAAATACCCGGATCTGCCCGCAATTCTTGGCGGTCCTCACGCGAGCGCTATTCCCGAACATACTCTCGCCAATTTTCCGCTGTTCGATTATGTCGCAATCGGCGAGGGCGAAAGAACTCTGACCGAATGGCTTCAGAGAATCGCCGCCGGTCAGGGAAGTTTCGAGATGAAGGAAGTGAAAGGGCTGGGGTTCCGTGAGAACGGCAATATCGTGATAAACGCTCCGAGGGAAATGGTTTCGGATGTAAACATTTTCCCGATTCCGGCGTATGATGTGCTGATACCGGAAGGCGCGGACATGACTGAAGAGGCGATGCCGCTTGTTTGCTCGTACGGATGCCGTTTTCATTGCATATTCTGCGGCGCCGACCATCACAACTTCCGCTTTCTGAAACCGGAATCGTTCGTTGACCGGATAGAAATGGTGCAGAAGAAGTACGGGACGAAATATATCGCAATCCGCGACAGTTTCTGGCCCCCGTCGCACGACTGGCTTGAGGGATTTTTTAATGAAATAGAACGGCGGAATCTCAAATTCGAGTTTCAATTTTTATCCAAAGCCGGAGCGTTGAATGAAAGGCAATTGAGAAAGCTTTTCGAAATTGGCGCGAGAGTTACGATGTACGGTGTCGAAGCGGGCGATCCGGCGATTCTGAAGACGGTGAAGAAAGGCATAACGATTGACATGGCTCGCAAGAACGGCCGGCTTCTTCACGATGCCGGAATCTACGCCGTCACATTTTTCATTTTCGGATTCAAGGGCGAAAATCGTCAAACCATTCAGGCTTCGATAAATCTTGCGGCGGAGCTGAATCCCGGGGTCAGTTATTTTACTCCGCTCGCGCCTTTGCCGGGAACGGAGGTTTACGACCAGACACCGGAATCGGATAGGGACTGGTGGATGCGGGAAGGCACCAGACCGTCCCTTTGCGAACTCAGCCCGGAAGAACTCGACCGGTTGAGCAAGGAAGCTTTCATCAGATACCCGCTCAGATGGTCTTACTTGAAGCAGAATGTATTTTTCGGGAATCTTCCGCACGAGTACAGAAGAATAGCGTGGAGATTCTTTACCGTTCAGCTGAGAAAGTACATACCGGGAATTCTCGAACGGTATGCGTTTTTCAGGTTGATTATCCATGGGATTAAATCCGCGATGAAACGCGGCTGAAACGGAATTTGCGCCAATTTGGGATATCTGCTCATTGACTGACAGCGAATCCGGCTGTATATTATGGGTACCACTCAGCCACTCAGGAGCGAACCCGTGAAAGCCACATCCGGGTCAAAATTTGATTTTCATTTCCCGACCTTTCAAAAAGTTGAACGCGAATGCACGGTTTCGCCTTCTGGCTGGCGCATTTCGAAAATTCGAAACCCATCCGGGAGGAAATCCCCATGTACCCGAAAAAACCGTCGATGCTTTTTCTCGCCATAGTTAATCCGGGATTCACGCGGTTTGAAACAACGAAGTATGGCTTGAAAAGGTCGTATGATTTACTGCTGCACAAGCACTCGATACTCAACCTTGCCGCTTTTTTAAGGGAGAACGGCTGCGATGCACATTATGCATGGACTGAATGTCCCGACGAGCGGGGGATCGTGGAATTCAAGTGCGTTATCGACAAGCTCAAACCCGATGCAATCGGGATGAGCCTGTGCACGAATGAATTCATGATTCATTACAGGTTTTTGGAAAGGCTGAAGAGGACATTCAGAAGGTTGCCGGTAATCGTCGGCGGACCTCATGTGAGCGCGCTTCCGTTTCATACGCTTACAAATTTTCCCGCAATCGACTGTATCGCGACAGGCGACGGCGAACATACTCTTGCACAATGGCTAAGGGTAAAAGCCTCCAAAGACCGACATTATAAAATGCGCGAGATTGGAGGACTCGGTTACCGCGAAGAATCGGGGGAGATTTTCCTTACCGCGCAAAGGAAGAGAATCACCGATATAAACATCCTTCCCGAACCCGCTTATGATTTGATAATCAAAGATGGCGCGACATTGGATTCAAAGACGGTGTTCCCGATTTTCTGTTCGTACGGATGCCGCTTTCATTGCACATTCTGCGCCGCCGACCATGGCAACTACCGGTTTTTCACTCCCGATCGGGTCGCGGAGCGAATCGAAAAAGTTTACAATAGTTATCATGTTAAACATTTTTCTATAATGGATGGCCTTTGGCCCCCGTCGAGAGCCTGGCTGAACGAATTCTGCGATGAAATCGAAAGGCGAAAGATAAGAGCCGGATTCGAATTCGCCACCCGCGCCGAATCGCTTCGCGAACAGGATTTTCACAGGCTGAAACGGATCGGGGCTGAGACCGTGGTCGTGGGAATCGAGTCGGGCGACGAAGGAATTTTGAGAAGAATCAAGAAAGGGATAACAAAAGAAACCGCATTGAAAGCGTTTCAGGCGATACATGACGCAGGGATTTTCAGCGCGGCGAATTTCATGGTCGGCAATGCCGGCGAGACGGTGGAGACAATCGAACGGACAATCGAATTCGCATCTGAATTGAATCCGTCCATCGCGCTGTTCAGGGCGCATTGTCCGATACCCGGAACCGAAGCGTTCGAGTATGTTGATGAATCGGAGCGTGATTACTGGATGACCGGTAGCGGCGAAAAGGACTGGTGGATGCAGTCCGAGATTCCGTCGGTGTGCGATTTGCCGTTCAAGGAACTCCAGAAAATAGCCGAAGGGACGTACTTGAATTATCCGCTCAGGCTTGAATATCTCCGCAGGCATGTGATAACGGGATGGTTGCCATATGAATACAAAAAGATCTGTTTCGGGATGTTTCTCAAGCATTTAAGAAAACTGGCAATCGGAACTATGGAGCGGTTTCGGGTATTGAGAGGAATTATCCGCAGAACCCGTCGGGTGCTGAAAGCGATTTTCATACATTGAGAATTTGGGAATGACCGGCTGTTCTTCAATATCTCATACTGAGATATTTTTCCAGAACGAGACCTTCATCGGACGATAAATTCAATTCGAATTTTTCAATCGCCCATTGTCCGTTCTGAAACACCATAAAAGCGTTGCCCTCGACGCTTCCCTCATGTGCCGTTCCGAACATGCCTTCGCCCGTGGTGAATTCCCTGATTCCGATGTCGAGACGGAAATGAACGACAGATGAATCGGTTCCCATTTTCGCCGTTTCCATGAATGTGTATTTCCATTTCGAGATATGCCGTCTCACATAGGTTTCTATGGAGTACCTGAGGATTTCCCTTTGAGATTCCGGGAAATACGAACCGATAAGATATGTTTTTCCGTTTGTGTCGCGGACGCTGGTTTCCGCCGCCATTGTATAAAAATCGTTGTTGGCGGTGTATTCCTGCGCTTCCGCATATTTCCCGTTTTTAAACTCGCTGAAAAAATCCAGCAGGGCTTTTTCTTCGGGAGTCGGGCGCGAGACATACCAGTAAACGGCAAGGCTGAGAACCGCGAGAAGGATTGCGAAGAATGCTATGGTTTTATATGGCATATTTCACCGCCGTTCATTGTATTTCACTTTTAAGATTCAGGGGAAAAGGAAATCGTCCAGAAAAATTTCATTTCACCATCGTCCGCGGATGAGCCTGAAGGCGAGGATAAACACTATCGCTCCGAGAATCGACCAGAAAATATCGATATCGAACACTCTCGGAAGGAAACTGATTTTGAAAAGCCGGGTGAGGCGGTCGCCAGCGAAAACGCCGATGAATCCTAGAACGAGCGTGGTGATTAATTTCCGTTTCTGGTATCCGGTTATGAGTTGTGCGAGCGTTCCGATTATGAACGCAAGCACGAGATAATACGCAAGTTGAAGCCAGATTCCGGACATTCCGTTTTTTATTCTACAACAGGAAGGATGAAAAAGTTCGAATTATTCGTTGAACAGACCAGCCTCGACTTTATCGTCGGATGAGGTTTCATCGTGTTGAACCGTTTTCCCGTTCTGGGCATTCGACTCAGAATCGAGCGCGGGACCGGTAATCTCGACAACCATGATGGCGATATCATCCACCGGCGCGGCATCTTTCTGAAATGCGTTTATGTCGTTGATTAAACCCTCGAGCACGCTTCCTTCCCCGCGAAGGCAATTTTTTTCGATTGAAGTGGAGAAGGTCTGCCGTCCGTACCTTGCCCCGCTCGCATTTTTCGCGTCGGTAACTCCGTCGGTGAAGAAGATAATCATGTCGCCGGGTTCGAGAGTGATTTTTTCAACCGAGTATTTGGTCGCGGAGAACATACCGAGCGGAAGCCCCTCGCCATCCAGCGCGGTGAGTATTTTATTCCTGCTGTGCCACCAGAGGGGTTTCTCGCTTCCCGCGATGGCATAGCTGAATTTGAGTGTCCGAAGGTCGAGAATCGCGTAGAAACCGGTTGAGTACTGAAGGAAATCCTCAATCGACGCCTCGCTTTCGTAAAGGCTTTCATTCAATTGCCCGAGCATGTCGTTGGGTTTTTTGACTTTATGGGCGAGGACTCGAATCGAACTGATTATCGACATCATTGTCAGACTTGCGGGAACGCCCTTGCCGCTCACATCGCCCATCGCGATTCCGACTCGGTCGTTGCCCAGCTCGATGACATCGAAAAAGTCGCCCGACAGAACCCTTGCCGGATTAATCCGACCCTCGATTCGCACATTCCGAGCCTCGAACATGCCCGGAAGCACATTTCGCTGTACGCGTCCCGCGTGCTTGATATCTTCCTCGTTGCGTTCGTTATGAAGATAAAGTTCGTGATATATATGCGCGTTTCTGATTGCGATGGCAATCTCGCCCGAAAGGTAATCGAGGGTTTCGATTGTATCGGAGGTGAACATCGAAGCTCGGTCGCCCGCGATTAAAAACATCCCGATTATCGTATCGTCCTGATTTATCGGGAACGCGAGAAAACTTCTAATCCCGTGGTTTTTGATTAATTCCGGACGGAACCAGTCGTCGAGGTTGTCGAACCTTATCTCGTCGATTAACAGTTTCGAACCGTGGTCGCGAACATGGTCGACAATCGCCTGAAAACTTTCCGACTGGAAAAATCTGGTCCAGCGTTCGTCATCGTGCGGAAGAATCTGCTGATAGACTTCTCCGCGCGGTCCGCTCTTGAAAAGCCTGATTGCCGCGGCGGGCGCTCCGCAGACCGCCGTGGCGTTGACCATGATAATGTTCAGGATTTCTTCGGGATCGACACCGGCTCCGCTCACGGCTTTGGAGATTTCGGTGATTTTTGTCAGACGGTTTACAGTCAGGTCGAGTTTCTTTTTCGCCAGATTCAAATCCAGCGTTCGCTGCACTAGAACCCAGCAGACAAGAAGGAACAGCAGGGGGGGAATGAGGTTGAAACCGGTCGAGGCATGGTAAATAAGAAAAATGTAAAAACTAAGCGGTGTGAAAAACAGAGTTGAAAGGAAATCCCATCGGGTCAGTTCCAGAAGCGAAGTCTGCGGAATCATTCTCCCTTCGGCTATCATCGCGGGAACAAGCAGACTGATGTTGGTTACGGTATGCACAATCGCGGCGACGATAAGCGGAAGGAAAAGCAGGACATTGGGAGCGAGCAGGAAAATTTCGACCGGTTCGCCGGGACCGATACCGCCGATTGCGAAATAGACCTGTCCGGTGAGGTAGGTGGTGATAAACTGAACAGCTGCGTTCACCGCAAGCGCGTAAAGCCGTCTCGAACGGAAAATGCCGTCCCCCAGAGTAACTCCGATTGTCGCGACAAGGCTTCCGCTCCACGGTCCCAGAAGTAGTACGGCGAGAAGGTTTACGCTGTATGCTTGGCTTATTCGGGGCGGTCGATGGTTCGTGCCGAATTTCGCGAACGGGAATTCAACCTTGATGTTATACGCGAACGCGCTGGCGATTGTCAGGATTGCGAATGCGATGAGATGGGTGGATGATTGAAGGGTGAGAAACCGTATCGCGCCGACAATCAGGGCGAATCCGAGTAAAAGCTCGACCCATGTTAATACTTTGCAAAAAATTTTAAGGCGTTTTGATGGCATACTCGATACAGCCGGTCGGATTCTCAGCCGGTTAGGTCTTTCATTATTAGTTTCACTCCCGACCGGCTTTCGGTTTCCCCTCAATTGTATAATTTTTACTCGGTTAGTGAAGTCCAAGGCGGGTAAATTAGCCTTCAGGAAAATCGGGGCGGTCAAGCCCGCCCCTCATAAAAAAGCCTTTTTCGGTGTTTTCGATGTATAATATATACGGGAAGTTCAATTATTCCGTGAGGGAGCACAACATGAGCAATAAAAAGAAATCCTTTCTTTCTTATTCAGCAATCGCGATGGCGCTTCTGGTGATACTTGCCGGAGTCGTACTCGGTCAGTCGTCATCGAATGCCACGCCCGCGATGAAATTCCGTCTGGTGGTTGAAAGCCCCGGCGGGGAAAGTTCATCGTTTGCCGGAGCCGTTTTGAACGATTACCTTAGGCTGAAAGGGTCGGTTGCGGGAATCGAAACAGCGATGATAAAAGCCGGAGATGGTGAAATTTACATTCTTACACCGGCAATTCGCACAGCTCGGAAGCTTGAGAACCCGGATGTGCCCGATTCGGAATCCGCGGACTGGTCGGAATGGCTTATCGAACCCGCGAGGGTAAATCCGTTCACATTCGCCGGATTAATCGGAAAGGATTCGAAAATCGACGGACAGGTGAGGTTCGGAGCGGGGAACAGAATCGATTCCCGATTTTCGGATGGCGTCCTGCAGACTTTGTCGTTCCCGTCACCATCTGGCGACGGAACGATAAAATACACTTACAGTGATTTTGTCGAGGATGCCGAACTGAAAAGGTCTGATTTCGATATTCCGGAAGGATTCATCGTTACCGAGTAGCGGATAAAAACATTTACAATTCGATTTTTCAATTGAAACGGTAACTTAAACGAAAGCCTCCCGCGCGAGCGGGAGGCGTTTAGTTTGAAATGAAATGAGATTAATGGGGTCAGTCGAGAGGCGTAACGATACCGACTATCGTCTGACCAGTGCCCATGTTGCCATAGCAACCCATGTCATCCCCGTTGTAACCGGTGCCCTTGCATGGCGAAGAATCCTGAAGGTTGTAATCGTAAGGCGGAGTGGTGTTGTTCTCATATTCAGGGTCTTTCTCGATGTTTCCGGTCATGTTGGTGAAGTTAATCCACGGATACTGAACATCATACGCGTTGCAGTATGTTACTCCGTTCACTCCGTTGTAGTAGTGATAGTAACCATACATGTATTGAGAGGGATTGCCGACGAAGGTAGACAAAATGTTGTTCTTTGCTACCGGCATCGCTTTGGTGTAGGAGTTGAAATACGCGTACAGCGCATAACCGATTGCCGCACTGTTCGAGAAATCGATTTGATCCATCGTGTTGTTGGAGAAGTTGTAGGTTCCTGAGTTTCCGGTGCTGTTGTAGAACAGGTACCCAGCCTGCGCCGCGTAGCTCGAATTATATTTGGGCTTGATATGGTGGATGAGGTTGTTGGTCATGTTGTGAACACCGCCGGGCGTTCTGAGTCCGATTACCTGCAACTGCGTATAGTAGTAATTTCGATCGTCAGGATACAATTGAGTAAACTCATTGTAGCTGACAGTCCGGGTGTTCGGGGAAACGCTGTTGGTCTTGCGGACTACATACAGGTAGGTGGTTGTGTATATGTTGCTGTCTCTTATACACATCTGACGCTGCCGACGAAGAGGATAGT
>OMKS01003668.1_pt1 | contig 12057 bp, 10 predicted proteins | sample 1674721 | NCBI WGS metagenome assembly OMKS01 (sample SAMN06264996, study PRJEB25208) | sediment metagenome | isolation source: hot spring sediment | place: USA: California | collected 2014-09-02 | reverse complement strand
CTGTCGGACGATGTGCGGGTTATTTTAATTAAAATTGCCGACCGCCTGCACAACATGCAAACCCTGGACTCGATGCCGGCACATAAAAAAATTAAAATTGCCGGGGAAACATTATACCTGTATGTTCCGCTTGCACATCGGCTGGGACTTTATGCCATAAAAAGCGAACTTGAAGAACTCAGCTTTAAATACAAACACCCCGAAGAATACAACAAGATACTGTACATGCTTCACAACCAGGAAGAAAAACGAACTTACCTGGTTAATGAATTCATTCGCCCCATTAAAGAAAAACTGGACGAAGAAAACATTGAGAGCACAGTAACAAACCGGCTCAAATCCACTTTTTCCATCTGGCAGAAAATGCAGAAAAAGGGGGTTAGCTTTAATGAAATTTACGACATTCTTGCTGTGCGCATTGTTATTAAAGCAAAGCCGGGCATTTCTGAAAAACGGCAATGTTTCGACGTGCTTTCGCTGGTTACCGATATTTACAAACCCCGGCCCGACCGCATCCGCGACTGGATTACCATGCCAAAAGCCAATGGCTACGAGTCGCTGCACGTAACCGTTATGGGGCCGCAGGGCAAATGGGTAGAAGTGCAAATACGCACCGAGCGCATGGACGAAATAGCCGAACACGGTTTTGCTGCCCATTACAGATATAAGGATATTAGCACCTTTGAAAGTGAATTGGACACCTGGATTGAACGCATTCGTGAACAGCTGAGGACTCCCGATTCCGATGCATTTGAATTTTTCGACGACTTTAAACTGAACCTTTACGCCGCTGAAATTAACCTCTTTACCCCAAAAGGCGACATGGTTTCTTTGCCGCAGGGATCAACAGTTATCGATTTGGCTTATGAAATCCACACCGACCTTGGAAACAAATGCATTGGAGCCAAAATCAACTTTAAACTGGTGCCCCTGAGCCATGTGCTTGAGAACGGGGACCAGGTTGAAGTGCTTACCTCCGAAAAGCAGGTGCCAAAGTTGGAATGGCTGAAATTTGCCACAACCGCAAAGGCAAGGTCGAAAATTAAAGATGCCTTTAAACTAGAGAAGAAAAAGCATGTTGACAAAGGGAAGCAGATGGTTGATGATGCCCTTAGGAAATTGAAAGCGCCAATTACGGCCAACAACCTGAAAAAAATAATTGCCCACTTCAATCTGAACAACAAAGACCAGTTGTACTCTGAAGTAGGAATGGGTTTTCTGGAACTGGATAACCTGGATGAAATACTGGGCAAAAAATCACCCAATAAACTGGTAAAATACTGGAACATTACCTTTAGCCGGAAAAAAAAGGAAGAACCTGAGACAGAAGAACCAACACCGGTTACAGCAAAAAAACACCATAAAATTGACAAGAAAAAGCCCTTCCTTCTGAAAGAAGCGCAGGACAATGTTACCTTTTCGCTGGCCAAATGCTGCAACCCCATTCCGGGCGATAAAGTCATCGGGTACCTCACTACCGATGACCATGTTAATATTCATAAAACCGGCTGCAAGGAGGTTGAAAAATTTCTGTCAAGCCACGGCAACAAAATTATTGCTGCTGAATGGGCCAAGTTTAAAAAGCAGTCGTATCTCACCCGCCTCAGGCTTGAGGGATTCGACCGGCTTGGCATTGTGAATGAGGTAACCAATATTATTTCGAAACAACACAGCGTCAATATGCGTTCTGTAAAATTCGATACCCACGAAGGCATTTTTGAAGGCGATATGTTTCTTTACATTCACAATGCCGACGACCTGCACCACCTCATATCCAGTCTGGAGAAAATCAAAGGAATAGAAAACGTTTCGCGCGACGAGAACCTGAGCGATTAATTTTTAATTAGTCTTAATAATAAAAAAATATTTCTATTTTTGAGCCTTATTTTAAATTGGTTTAAATATGAATAGCCAAAAAACCAGGGAGACTGTAAGAAATATGTTCACCGAATACCTGGAGAAAAACGGACACCGAAAAACTCCGGAACGATTTGCCATTCTCGATGAGATTTACTCACGGGACGGGCATTTCGATATTGAATCGCTGTACATATCGATGAAAAACAAAAAATACCGGGTTAGCCGCGCCACACTATACAATACCATCGATTTACTGCTGGAATGCAAACTGGTTGTTAAGCATCAGTTTGGCAAAAACATAGCGCAGTTTGAAAAAGCCTTTGCCACCATGCAGCATGATCACCTGATTGACACTTCATCGGGCAAGGTTATGGAATTTCACGATCCGCGAATTCGGGAAATCATTGAAGATGCCTGCCTGAAAAACAACTTCAGGCTTTCGCATCATACCCTTTACATTTACGGGCAGTCCATAAAAAACGAATAACTTCGTTCACATTACTTTTTCATAAAATAAACACCGGTCATCCGATTTTTTGTCAGGGCAACAAAAAATATTTGTACTTTTAAAGGCTTAATTGAAATGCCGTGAAAACATTTTTGCAGAAACTATTTTCACGGTTTCATTTGTAAAATAAAAATCAAAAAACGGATGAAAGCTGATGTTTTGTTAGGCCTGCAATGGGGCGACGAAGGTAAGGGAAAAATTGTGGATGTGTTAACACCCAAATATGATGTAATTGCCCGTTTTCAGGGGGGACCAAATGCAGGTCACACCTTGGAATTCAATAACATTAAACAGGTATTGCATACGATTCCTTCGGGCATCTTCAGAGAAAACAAAATCAACATCATTGGCAATGGTGTGGTTATCGATCCCATTGTTTTTAAAAAAGAAATCGATTCCATTAAAAAACTGGGGGTTGACCTTTCAAAAAACCTTTACATCTCCAAAAAAGCCCACCTTATTTTGCCCACTCACCGTATTTTGGATGCCGCCTCGGAACAGAAAAAAGGGGATACTAAAATCGGTTCCACACTGAAGGGTATAGGGCCAACCTATAAAGATAAAATTGGTCGTGAAGGGTTACGGGTAGGTGATTTACTGCACAATTTTGAAAGCAAATACAAGGAGCGGGTTGACAATCACAAAACCATGCTGGCTGATTTTTTTCATTTCGATTATGCACAGTTATTGACTGAATGTGAGCAGGATTGGTTTGAAGGTGTTGAAGTTTTAAAATCATTTCAGGTTGTTGACACCGAACATTTCATTAACAATCTGCTGAGAAAAGAGAAATCGGTGTTGGCCGAAGGAGCACAGGGTACGCTTCTCGATATCGATTTTGGTTCGTATCCTTTTGTTACCAGCTCGAACACAATATGTGCCGGCGCCTGCACCGGGCTGGGTCTGGCACCGCAAAGAATCGGGAAAGTTTTTGGCATTTTTAAAGCCTACTGCACCCGCGTGGGCATGGGCCCCTTCCCTACCGAACTGCTTGATGAAACCGGCAAAAAGTTGCGCGATGCCGGAAACGAATACGGATCAACCACCGGCAGGCCCCGCCGCTGTGGATGGCTCGATTTGGTAGCGCTGAAATATTCGGTGATGCTGAATGGGGTTACCGAACTGATTATGATGAAAGCCGACGTGCTCGACACATTCGAAACCATAAAAATTTGTGTGGGCTACGAAATCGACGGCGAAGTGGTGGAGCATTTCCCCTTCGAGCTAAATGACGATGTAAAACCGGTGTATGTAGAGCTGCCGGGCTGGGAAACCGACCTGACCAAAATAAAAAATCAGGATGAATTTCCGGAAGAGCTGAACAATTACATCAGCTTTATTGAAGACGAAATGGGCATTCCGATAACCATTGCTTCGGTAGGCCCGAACCGGAAACAGACGATTTTTCTGGAATAATAAGGAAATGAATTCCTTAAAAAATATGCCCTTAACATCTTTCTTTGCAGGATAAGTTGGTTATCTTTAAGGGAATTGAATTTTTTAATTGTCATTATGCCATTATCATCAAATCACTGGGGGCTATATGCCGATTTTTACGAGCTAACCATGGCTCAGGGGTATTTTTATTGTGGCAAAAAAGAAGATACAGCCACATTCAACTATTTTTTCAGAACCAATCCGTTTAAAGGCGGGTTTACCGTTTTTGCCGGTTTGCAGGATTTACTCAAAATGATTTCGGAGTTTACTTTTAATGCATCCGATATTGAGTACCTTAAAGCACAGGGGTTCAGAAAAGAGTTTCTGGAATATTTGGCCGGGTTCAGATTCTCGGGCAATATCCTCAGTGCCCGCGAGGGCGAAATTATGTTTCCCAACGAACCGGTTGTTCAGGTTGAAGGGAACGTGATTGAATGTCAGCTGATTGAAAGCCTGTTGCTAAACATCCTGAATTTTGAATCGCTGATTGCCACCAAAGCTTTTCGCATTAAAATGGTAACCAACGGGAAAATCTTTTCCGATTTCGGGCTCCGCAGGGCACAGGGTCTTGGTTCGCTGCATGCCAGCAGGGCGGCATTTATTGGTGGCGCTTCTTCTACATCGAACGTGATGGCCGGAAAAATTTTCGACATTCCGGTTTCCGGCACACAGGCACATTCCTGGATTCAGAGTTTCGATAGTGAACTGGAAGCATTCAGGGCTTACGTAGAAGCTCATCCGGACAATTCCATTTTGCTGGTTGATACTTACGACACCCTCAGGTCGGGCATACCCCATGCCATTGCCGTGGCAAAAGAGCTGGCAGAAAGTGGCAAAAAATTGCTTGCTGTAAGGCTTGACAGTGGCGACCTGGCTTACCTGAGCAAAAAAGCCCGAAAAATGCTCGACGATGCAGGCCTCCAGAACGTAAAAATTGTTGCTTCAAACCAACTGAACGAACATGTTATAAAAAGCCTGCTGAAAGACCAAAATGCGGCAATAGATGCATTTGGCGTTGGCACAGAGCTGATAACCGGTAAAGATGATGCTGCCCTCGACGGGGTTTACAAACTATCGGGGATTAACGGACAGCCAAAAATGAAATTTTCCGAAAACATAGAAAAGGTTACCCTGCCCTGCAAAAAACAGGTTTACAGATGCTACGATAGTTCTGGAATGTTTTTTCGCGATGCCATTTTACTGGCTGGTGAAAATCCGGAAGAGGCAGAGACAATTTACAATGCCTTTTATCCCGAAAGAAACACAAATATTAGCAAATTAAAAAAAGAACCGCTTTTAAATGCCGTTATCAAAAACGGAGAAATTATTTCTGATTCTTATAGTCTGGAAGATATACATCAGTACCTTTTAACAAGGGCATCGCTGCTTCCCGATGAACATAAACGATTTATCAGTCCGCACATATACAAAGTTGGTATTTCTGAAAAACTCCTTGAGACCCGCAATGCTCTGGTAAAAAGTCTGAAATAATAAACTTCAACAAAAAAAGTATGGTTGAAATAATTCGTCCAACGCTGGTCATCAATAAAGAAATATGCCTTCGAAACATTGAGCGAATGGCTCAAAAAGCAAAAGATCACAAGCTGAGGTTCAGGCCCCATTTCAAAACCCACCAATCGAAAGAAATCGGAGACTGGTTCCGGATTTTAGGGGTAGAATCCATCACTGTTTCATCGGTTCAGATGGCCGAATATTTTGCCCGCTACGGTTGGGACGACATTACCATTGCTTTCCCGGTAAATATTCTGGAAATAACCAGCATTAACAGGCTTGCAGCAAACATTAAGCTTAACGCGCTGGTGGAAAACAAAGAGGCCGCCACAGTGCTTTCAGAAAAAATAAATTACCCACTAGGGGTTTATCTGAAAATTGATGCCGGCGCTAACCGTACCGGTATCGAGCCTTCCAAAACCGGCGCCATCCATTCCATCATTGAAATACTCTTAAAAAATACAAAGCTTTCATTTAAAGGATTTCTGGCGCATAACGGCCAAACTTATTCGGCAAACTCAACCAACGAAATTTTCAGCCGGCATTTCGATGCCCTTCTAAAGCTGAAATCTTTGAAACAGCGCTTCTCGGCTAATTTTCCAAACATCGAGGTTTCTATCGGCGATACACCATCGAGCACGCTCTGTACCAATTTTATGGGGGTGGATGAACTGCGGCCGGGAAACTTTGTTTTCTACGATTTAATGCAAAAAAACCTTGGCGTTTGCAGCTTTGAAGATATTGCCGTGCGTATGGTTTGCCCGGTGGTTGCAAAACACGCCTCGAGAAACGAGGTAGTTATTTACGGCGGGGCCATTCATTTATCGCAGGAATCGCTCATTAATATTGACGGAAAGCGCTTTTTCGGACGGGTTATCATCTTGAAAAACGGGGAGAAAAAATTACTGAGCGAACGCAACTATGTTTCACGGCTCTCTCAGGAACATGGCATTATTAAAGTTTCGCAAAAAAATTTCAGCCACTTCAAAATTGGCGATTTGGTTGAGATTGTTCCCATCCATTCATGTCTTACCGCCAACCTGTCTCGAAAATACCTCACAACAGAGGGAGAAGAAATAACGATGATAAACACCTGATTACATTTGTTTTACCAGATTCATTAACTTTTAGTTCTACTTTGACAGATTATATGAGAAACCGTTTTTTCTTACTTTTGTTCGTGTAAAGTGTCAAAATAGAGTTAGGATAAAAAAATTTGGCTAAAAATTTTTTTATCCGGACAAAATGCTTTATCTTAGTGGACAAATTACCAGCGAGATGAATAAAAAGTATAAATCTTCCACAAAAAATACGGGTAGTGTTGCAGAAGCAGCGTTGGCACTTTCCTATTCCAACATACCTGAATCTATCTCAGTGCAATTCATCCTCAATGTTGATTCCAAAGATGTTGCAGAACCGCTTAACCGGGTTGACACTTTTAGGGAAGGCCTTAGCCGTAAATCATTTGATCGGTTAAAGGAAATTACCGGCCTCGACAACAATACACTGGCAGAAGCGCTGGGTGTTTCTGCAAAAACCATTCAGCGAAAAGATGTTTTCGGGGTTATTCAGTCTGAAAAAATGTATGAACTTGCCGAATTGTATGCATTGGGTATCTCCTATTTTGGCAAGGAAGGGTTCAGACGGTGGATGGCCAGGCCTCTTTTCAGCATCGGAAACAGAAAACCCATAGAACTCATCGATGTTTCTGAAGGCCTTACTTTGTTGAAAGCTGAGATTATGCGGTTACAGCACGGCATTGCTATATGATAATTTACCGGATTGCACGCACCGAATATTGCGATACCAGCGGCGAAGGAGCAAAAATATATGGTGGCCGCTGGAATCTTCCGGGGTTTGCTGCTTTGTATGGATGTGGCACAATTGCATCGGCTCTGCTGGAAAGATTAACCGTGGACCCGGAGCTTTTTGCTTCCGAACGTTATGTTTTGTATAGCATCATGGAATTTGACTGCCCTGGCCGGTTCATTGTAAAACCGGATTTAAAAGAACTGCCGGCTGACTGGGAGGCTATTCCTTTCAAAAAATCAACGCAAGAATTTGGCTCCAAACTGATTCGGTCGGGCATTGTGTGTTTTGCCATTCCTTCTGTGGTTGATAAAACCTCACTCAATTTTGTAATCAATCCGATGGCAGAAAGTTTTAAAATGATTTCATGGAAGGTTTATCCGCTGGAACTTGATAAACGGATAATAAGGTAACCTGAAATAACATTCAGACAAAAATCAAACTAATTCAAGCACCCTTGAAATGGCTTCGAGGTAAGCTGTTGTGGGATATAATTTTTCATCGTACCACAGCGAGGCAAAGTAAAGTCCGATGGGTGCAGCTTTCATTCCATTTTCACGGTAATATTTATCGATCCATGCCAGACCCTTTTTGCAAGCCTCCAGATTTTCAACCGAAGCAATTGCTGAAACGGCAAGTGCGGTTTCCTCGATGCTGCCTGCGGTGTTTTCATTGCCGCCCCAGCTTCCATCCTGATTTTGAACTGAAACCAGATATGTTGTTCCGTTATCTGCCATTGGCGTCAACCTTTTGGCCAGTGTTTCGGGCAACCAGGTATGAGCCATGGTATCTTTGAGGTAGGTGAGCACTCTTGCTGTTCCGTAAACCGGGTTGGTATGGTCAGGTGTCATCTGGTTTCCAAACCACAAGGGCAGCCAGCTTCCATCGCTGTGTTGGTGTTTTTCGAGGTAATGCAGCGCTTTATCAAATGCCTTTTGCACCCTTTTCTTCTGCCTGCCGGAAAGTTCATTTTGATACATTTCCAGTACTGTTGAAAATGCCAGCAGGTTGTGCCCGGTTAAATCGGCACAACTTTGGTCGAAGGGCAATTTCCCCCAACCTCTGGAAAAGGTAGGAAACCCGCCATCGTTGTTTTGTAGCCTGAACAACCACCTGCAACCGTTCAAAACTTCATTTTTCACTTTGCCGGCAGGTTCCAGTTTCAGCAAGGCCAAAATGACCCCGGGTGTGTCGTCGCCGTCGGGCACCGACCCGGGATTGTTTGTCCAGCCCCATCCTCCGGGCTTGGTACCGTTAAACGGATGCACTCTATCGTTTTGTATCAGCCGCAAATGATTGGCAATTTTATCCTGCAAATCGGTATGCAAAAATCCGTCGAGATTCGACCGAAAAGCTTTTACTGACAGCGTTGTTACCCAGGTGGACAAATCCACATCGATGGGCCATCCGCCATCCTCGCGCTGTGTTTGTTTTAAAAAGCGGATACCTTTTTTCACAACCGCGGTCTCACCATATCCGGCATTGATTAAACTCAAGGCCACAAATGCAGTTAACGGGATGGCTTCAAGGTATCCCCCGCTTTCAGGCAACATGCGGTGCAAAATTCTGAGGGCTTTGGGGATGGAAAACCGGCGCACAGTTCGCCATAAAAAATTGGATTTTTTCTTCCTGAAAATTACGATACCAACCGCTACAAGCGCAGGAATGGCATAGCTTACCACACTCAAATTCAGCAGCCTGTAGAATGGACGGGGCATTAGCGACAACTCGAAAGGAAGCTGTGGAATATGACTGAAAGCCCCTTCGCCGGGAACACCACAAAGCCCGCACATGGCCAGGATGGGAACCGAGAATGTATAATCTTTCTGGTAATGCGCCAAAATAAATTCCGCCACCTGGGCCGACTTTACATCAATTCCGCAGGTATGAAGATATCCTTCAATTTGCTGTTGGGTATTGCGAACGGTTTTATCGCTTTTTGCATAAAGATTCAATGCTGCATAAACCAGCAGGCTGGTGCTTACATTTCCCGGGCTTTCGGGTGTATCGCCAAAACTCCCATCGGAATTGATGTTCGCTTTCAGCCAGTTGAGTCCACGACCAATTTCAAACCGGTTAGCCTGCGGATTGTCAAAATGAAGTGCTGCAACAGCTACAGCCACACCCAACGCACTCGACGAAAGCCTTCCTTCCCAGTACCCCTCGGGCCTGAGCCCGGATACCAGCCCCCGCCCCAGCTCGTTCAGGCGTTTTTGCAAATCGTTTTTCTGTATCATACCAAAGTTCCCAGTGCCAGTAATGCGTAAAACGTATATTCCAAATCGCGTCCGTTATCGCCCGTGCCAGCTAAAAAGGCGCCATTATCGTAATTTTGCTGAATAAAAGAAAGACAGCCTGGCGCCACCATGCGCAAATCGGCGCCTGTTGTTTTCAACGCAAACAGTGCTACTGCAGTTGAAAGCATATCGGACTCATTTGCCTCAGGAAAAACTTTGAACCCTTTAGATTCCTCATAAAAAGAGAACAGCTTTTGTTTTTCTTTTTGTGTTTTCATCTTTGCTTTTTCCCGTGCAACAGTATATGCTGCATAAACACTGCACGGCAATTCAGCAGGCGGAGTATAAAAAATTAAACCTAACCGCACAAATAATCCGGTAACCTTTTTACTGTAAAAGGCATCTGTTGCCAGCAAAAACAAAAACAGCCGGTAAAAAAAGCTGGTTTCCCTGTTTTTACCGAAAGCCAGTTTCAGTATTTTAAAAAAAGATGGTCGTCTGAATTCGTTTCCAAACAACAAATCCTGAATAAGCATGATAACAAAATCATCTATGGGATTCTTGCTTTGACTCATTTTCTGTTTGATAAAACGTTTGTGGGTTTCCAAAGCTTCGGTCATTTCCAGGGAAGAAGCGAGTAAAACACCAAACAGGGAATAATATAGATCGGGATTCCCGGCACGGTCGGTAAAACCTCCACCGGAGTGTTGATTTGCTTTTAAAAACGCGGTCAGTTCTTTCTGGTTTTTTTCACCGAGGGTATCGACCCCATTTTTTACAAACCCGATGAAACGGCGATAAACAGGAATATCCGGGTCCTTTTTATTCACGCACTTTTTCTTTAAAAATTTTACCCATAACATTGTACAATCCCAGCCGCAGCTTTTGGTTTTTCAGGTTATCCAGGTCGGTGTAACATTGCTTCACATATTTCCGAAGATACTGTTCCGCTTTTTCTTCGGCATCAAATTTTTTCATGTTTTCCCTGAAAACCAACAGGCTGTTATCGGTCAACATCTGGCTGAATGCCTGTCCGCCATCCTGAAATTCATCCTTCAACAAAGCCAGCAAAAACGGGAAATCGAACAGATTGCCGGTGTGTAATTCATCCCGGTATTCATTCAAATCGTCGCGAATCTGGTAAGCAATTCCAAAATGCTCCGAAAATTGTGCCAGCAGCATTTGTTCTTCACGGGAAGCTTTGCCGGCAATGGCGCCAATCAAAAGCGCCACCTTTACGGCTTCACCAGTTTTCAGTTTGAAAATATGCAGCACATCGTCCACTGATTTTTCAGTAATGAAACTGACATTGGTTTGTTGCGGCTATCGCCGGTGTATGTTTCCAGCTCTTCGAACAGCCAGTTATAATCTGTGACGGTGTTAACACAACCATCGCCCAGCAGAGGAACGGCTATTCCCGGCATTGCTGCCCGGGCAACCGGTCCGAACGATTTTTGCAGCACGGACATACAACTTACACCAATTACCGCATCGATGGCCCCCTCTTCCACCAAACCGATAGCAGCTGTTGTACCTTCAGCAACGAGGGTTGTGTAGCCCAGTTTTTCTGCCTTATCCAAAATAGAATCGATACGGCAGTTTTTGCAGCCGGCGCAAATCAGGCCCAGTTCGTCGAACACCCCCTGGCATTTGGTATCGTTGCGCAGGCATTGCGGCAAAAGCAGCAGTCGCCGGTGAAATGGCGTAGCCATAACTGTTTCGCGCCAGATTTCATTTCCCAAAAGCACAATGGTAAAATCCAAAAACTCTCCGTTTAAGCCCGAACGTCCCAAAATTACTTTGGCGAGGTTTTCCAGTATTTCCAGATCGGAAGGCGGAAGCACGGGATTTTCGGCAATAAACGAGCGAACCCTGGTCCGTAACTCATTACGGATTTCGGTTTGTGGAGGTACTTTTAGTATGCGGTTCACTTCTATCATATTCTTATCCATAAGCACCCAATCCAAAAAAAGCTTTCTTTTTGGCAAACCGGTAAATCCAGCGGCTTTCGCGAACAGGTGTTCCTGAACCATGGCTGGGTACCGGGGGCATTTTACGTAAACGTTCTGCTTCATTTCCTCTGCCCGAAGTATCGATAGCACCATGCTTTTCGGCTACATTAACAATCCAGGCCGGATCTTCCATAATAACGCACCCGGTTGTTTTCTTTGGAATTTCATTTTTTATTTCATCCAGGAAGGCAGAAGTGCGGTACAATTCTTCCAACGGTTTTTCGCCTGTTTTATCGGTGGCAAACTGAATCACCGGGCATGGTTCAATGTATCCGGCGGCATTGATGTGGTGACTAAGCCCCGATGCAGCAGGACACAGGCCATTGCCATTGTGGTCCCAGTAGGCATCAATAATGGCAATGTCGGATTTTGTCCGGGCTTCTACCATAAACTCCCTCAAATGCTGTATTTCATTTTTGCTCAAAGCCAGTTCAGGCATGGGATTTTCTCCCACAGGCCGGTAAATGTAATACCACAGGTAGGCCACATTTTTATCGATCAGTTTGTTCACAAAATCGGGCGAAAGTGCCAAATCCAGGTTCGATTTGCAAACACTCATGGCCACTCCGGTAAAAAGTCCGGCAGAGGTTGCGTTATCAATGGCTTCCCATGTTCGGCGGAATACTTCTTTTCCTCCCCTTCGCTCGTCGGCCACCTGCTCGTCGCCCTCAAAACTAATGAG
>OMKS01003667.1_pt1 | contig 12058 bp, 9 predicted proteins | sample 1674721 | NCBI WGS metagenome assembly OMKS01 (sample SAMN06264996, study PRJEB25208) | sediment metagenome | isolation source: hot spring sediment | place: USA: California | collected 2014-09-02 | reverse complement strand
AGCTTCAGCAGGGCCGCCGGCTCGGCCTGGCCGATCACCTGTTCATCCACCACCACCGCCGGGGCTTGGCCGCAGGCTCCGACGCAGCGGGCGGTAAGCAGGGAGAGGCGGCCGTCCCGGCTGGTCTCTGCCGCCTTGATCCCGAATTCGCGGCTGATCTCTTCCAGGTTGGCGGTCGCTCCCTTGATGTAGCAGGCGGTGCCCAGCCAGACCACGCAGGTGTGGCGGCCCTTGGGCTTTAAACGAAAAAAGTGGTAGAAGGTGGCCACCCCGTAAACCTTGCTCAGGGGCAAAGTGAGGGCGTCGGCGATGGCTCGCATCGCCGGCAGGTCGATATAGCCGTAGGATTTCTGCACCGCGTGCAGGGCCTCGATCAGGCCCCCGGCCTGGTAGCCGTTGCGGCGCATGGCGCTCTCAACCAGGCGCCAGCGCTGGTCGGGGTTGGGGCTTTGGGGGGTGGCGGCGTGGTTTATCAAGGCGTCGGGCTCCGTTAAAATTTTCGTCCCACGTAGTCGCGCATCTCCCGGTTCAGGCGGATCAGGTGGGACGAGGCCTTGATCTTTTCCGCCTCGGTTTCACCGTTGAGATTGATCAGGTGGAGCCGTCCCGGCCCGGCTTGATACTGGTTGGCCAGATCGATAATCGCCCCCACCACCACCAGGCGGCCGCTCTGAACCCGGTCGCCGTAGCGTTCCAGGGCCCGGGCCACCTGGTAGTCCACGTTGGCCTCCACCGCCCGGAGCCGGGTGGTGGCCAGTTCCTCGTCGCCATTGCCCTCCCGGCCTGATCGGGGCAGATGGCTGAGGGCCGGATGGAGCGGGCTCAGTTCGCGGCGGATCGCCTCGCCCAGGTGGTCGTAGCCCTCGGCAAAGAGCTGGATGGCAGCGCTGTCGGTGTTGCCGGTGATCAGCAGAACCGGGGCGTAGAGGTGACGAACGGCGTAATCGATGGCCCCGGCGGCCGGCTCCAGCTGGTTGGCCAGGTTGCGCACGGTGTAGATCCCGCCTGCCTGGCCGTCCCAGACCTGAATACTATTGAGTCGGGGATCGGGGTCGGCCAGCCAGACCAGCTGGAGGGACTCGCTGATCTTTTGTCCGGGGGCACTCTTTGCCACCCCCGCCATAACCTCCAGGTTGGCGGCCATGATCCGGCCCAGCACTGAATAGGGCGGAATGCCGGCCCGGATCTTGGGCGCCGGTTCCATGGCCAATCCCGTTGCCGCCGGCCAGATAAGGCCGATAATCAGCATGATGACGATGATCCGGTTTCCAGCCATGAACTCCTCCTTGCGGGTGGTGACGCCGATGATTGTCAGGGGGGTGCCGGCGCTTGCAGCTTGGGATTTCTCACTTAATCCAATTGGTTGAAAACTCTACGCGCAAAAAAAAGAATTGTCAAATCTCCGGCCCGCCGGAAATAAGCTTTGGCCGCCTTGACAAGGTCGGTTGACGTACTTACTGTCCCTGCAATCGCCGGGTTAGCCGGTTGATCTTCTTACTTTATAGCTCAAGGGAGGACGTTGTGTCGATGAAGGATGAGGAGCAGGACCGGGAGCAGGAGCAGAACCCGACGGCGGCAAGCGGCGAGGAGTTGCAGACGGAGGAGCAGAGCCGGGCCCGGGCCGGTGGCGAGGGTGAGGATCTGCTCAGCCAGTTGAGCGCGGCCCACAGCGAGGCCCGCGACCTGGAAGACCGGATGTTGCGCCTGGCCGCCGAATTTGAAAATTTTAAAAAGCGGATTCGGCGGGAACGGGAGACCGATTTCAAATATGCCGAGGAGAATCTGCTGCGGGAACTGCTCCCCACCGTCGACAATCTCGAACGGGCCATCGCGCAGGGGCGGGACAGCGCCGATGCCTCCGCCCTGCTGGAAGGGGTGGAGATGACCTATCACGGTCTGCTGGCCGCCTTGAAGAAATTCGGCCTCAAACCCCTGGCCGGCAAGGGTGAGCCCTTCGATCCCAACTACCACGAGGCCCTGGCCATGGAGGCCAGCGCCGAGGTGCCGGCCAACACCATCCTCAATGAGTTTCAGAAAGGTTACCTATATAAGGACCGGTTGCTGCGGGCCGCCAAGGTGGTGGTATGCAGCGGCCCCGCGGCGGATAAATAGTTTTTTTAATCAGTTATAAAAACTGTTTTTGCGAATCCATTTTTAAGGAGATTTGATCATGGGTAAAATAATCGGAATTGACCTGGGTACCACCAACTCCTGCGTGGCAATCATGGAGGGCGGTGAACCCAAGGTGATCACCAACGTCGAAGGTAATCGCACCACCCCGTCGGTGGTGGCGTTCAATGATGCCGGGGAGCGGCTGGTGGGCCAGGTGGCCAAACGCCAGGCGGTGACCAACCCCACTCGGACCCTGCACGCGATCAAGCGGTTGATCGGGCGCAAGTTCACCGACTCCGAGGTAAAAAAGAGCATCGAGACCAGCCCCTTCAAGATCGTCGAGGGCAGCGATGGCGACGCCGCCGTCGAGGTGGATGGCAAGAAGTACGCTCCGGCGGAGATCGCCGCCATGGTGTTGACCAAGATGAAGCAGACCGCCGAGGAGTACCTGGGCGAGCCGGTCACCGAGGCGGTGATCACCGTGCCGGCCTACTTCAACGACTCCCAGCGCCAGGCCACCAAAGACGCCGGCAAGATCGCGGGCCTCAATGTGCAGCGGATCATCAACGAGCCCACCGCTGCCTCCCTGGCCTACGGTCTGGACAAGAAGAGCGAGGAAAAGATTGCCGTTTTCGACCTGGGCGGCGGTACCTTCGACGTTTCGATCCTGGAGATCGGCGACGGGGTGTTCGAGGTTAAGTCCACCAATGGCGACACCTTCCTCGGCGGCGAGGATTTCGATATGCGGATCGTCAACTGGCTGGCCGACGAGTTCAAGCGCGACCAGGGGATCGATCTGCGGCAGGACAAGATGGCTCTCCAGCGGCTGCGCGAAGAGGCGGAAAAGGCCAAGCAGGAGCTTTCCACCACCATGGAGACCAGTGTCAACCTCCCCTTTATCACCGCCGACGCCTCCGGGCCCAAGCACCTCAATATCAAGTTGAGCCGGGCCAAGCTGGAGAGCCTGGTCGAGGATCTGGTGGAGCGCACCGTCGCCCCCTGTAAGACCGCGCTTAAGGACGCGGGGCTGAGCGCCTCCGATATCGACGAGGTGATTCTGGTGGGCGGGATGACCCGGATGCCCAGGGTGCAGCAGAAGGTCAAAGAGATCTTCGGCAAGGAGCCCCACAAGGGGGTCAACCCCGATGAGGTAGTGGCCATCGGCGCCGCCATCCAGGGCGGGGTGCTCAAGGGCGATGTCAAGGATGTGCTGTTGCTGGATGTCACGCCGCTCTCGTTGGGGATCGAGACCCTGGGCGGGGTGATGACCAAGCTGATCGAAAAGAACACCACCATCCCCACCAAGAAGAGCCAGATCTTCTCCACCGCGGCCGACAACCAGCCGGCGGTGTCGATCCATGTGCTCCAGGGTGAGCGGGAGATGGCTTCCTACAACAAAACCATCGGCCGTTTCGATCTGGCCGAAATTCCCCCGGCCCCCCGGGGAGTGCCCCAGATTGAGGTGACCTTCGACCTGGACGCCAACGGTATTCTCCATGTTTCGGCCAAGGATATGGGCTCAGGCAAGGAGCAGTCGATCAAGATTCAGGCCTCCAGCGGACTCTCCCAAGAGGAGATCGAGCGGATGAAGAAGGACGCCGATGCCCACGCCGAAGAGGATCGCAAGCGTAAAGAGCTGGTGGAGGCCCGCAATCAGGCCGACTCCATGATCTACGCCACCGAGAAGAGCCTGAAGGACCTGGGCGACAAGGTGGACGCCGAAACCAAAGGCAAGGTGGAGAGCGAGATCGCTTCCCTGCGCAAATTGATGGAGGGCGATGACGCCGAGGCGATCAAGAAGGGTACCGAGAGTCTGACCCAGGCCTCCCACAAGCTGGCCGAGATGATGTACTCCCAGGCCGGCGGTCAGGCCGGTGGCCCCGGCGGGGAAGCTGGCGGCGGCCCGGAAGCCGGCGCTAAAAGCGGCGGCAAGAAGGATGACGATGACGTGGTTGATGCCGACTACGAAGAGGTCAAGTAACGGTTCGGCCTCAAGGCTGAACGGTTTGTAATTTTCCTCCTCCTGGCGGGGGTGCGGGCGCAGAAAATCGTTGCCGGCGTCCCCGTTTTTTTTTACCTTCCCGCAACCGTTTTCCGTTTTCCATCTTTAGAGGAGTCAGCATGCGTATTCTTTCCGGCATCCAACCTTCGGGGCAACTGCATATCGGTAACTACTTCGGCATGATGAAGCCGATGATTGCCAGCATGGCCGAGCATGAGCTGTATGCTTTCATCGTCGATCTCCACGCCCTGACCTCGGTCCAGGATGCCCAGCGCCTGGCGGCGGGTACCCTGGAGGCGGCCATCGACTTTTTGGCTCTGGGGTTGGACCCCGACCGCTGTATCTTCTGGGTGCAGTCCGATGTGCCCGAGGTGGCGGAGCTGACCTGGGTGCTCTCCTGCATCACCCCCATGGGGCTGCTGGAGCGCTGCCACTCCTACAAGGATAAAACCGCCAAGGGGATCGCCGCCAGCCACGGGCTTTTTGCCTATCCGGTGCTGATGGCTGCCGATATTCTCCTCTATCAGGCCCAGCGGGTGCCGGTGGGCAAGGATCAGAAGCAGCACCTGGAGGTGGCCCGGGATATCGCCAGCAAGTTCAACGGCACCTTCGGCGAGACCTTTGCGCTGCCCGAACCGGTGATCGATGATAAACTGGCCACCATTCCCGGGCTGGATGGTCAGAAAATGTCCAAGTCCTACGGCAACACCATCCCCATCTTCCTGGAGGCCAAGGAACTCAAGAAGCGGGTCATGGCCATCGTCACCGACTCCACCCCGGTGGAGCAGCCCAAGGACCCGGAAAAGTGCAATCTTTACAATATTTACAAGCTTTTCGCGCCACCGGAGCGCCTGGCCGAGGTCCATGGCCTCTACGTCAACGGCGGGGCGATGTACGGTAAAATAAAGCTGGAATTGATCGAGATTTTGTGGGAACATTTCCGTCAGGCCCGGGAGCGGCGTGACCAGTTTCTGGCCGATCCCGGCCAGGTGCGGGAGATTTTGCGGCGGGGAGCAGACAAAGCCCGGGAAAAAGCGGCCGCCACCCTGGAGTTGGTGCGTCAACGGGTGGGCCTGAAATACTGAAGGGGAGATCGCCGTGCTTGCAGATTCTCGGAGCAAATTCAAACTGTTGCTGGCCTTTCTGCTGGTGGTTCTGGTGGCGGTGCTGATCATTCAGAACGTCGAGCCCATGGCGGTGCGGTTTCTCTTTATCACCGTAATCATGCCCCGGGCCGCCCTGCTGGCCATCACCCTGCTCGCGGGTATCGCCATCGGGATTCTGATCTCCCTGGCCCTCGGTGGTCACCGCTCGGATCGCCGTCTCAAAGACCTGGAGATTGAGCCGCCCCGGCAATAATCCCCCAGCCGGACGGCAAAATCTGCCGCCCTCACCCCTGGACCTGCCCCGGCCTCCTTTCTCTTTTATCTTCATTTTGCTGATCTTTTTGTTGGTCAAGGCCTTTGCGTGATCGTTTACTGCTTGGTGGCATGAAATTTGCTTGAGTTTTCCGGCAAAGATCAACAAACCCACGCGCAAGGGAGGGTGCCATGAACGCCGCCGTCGCCATCCAGCAAGAACTCAATCCTCTATTCGCCGGTTCCGTTTACCGGGCCAGCGAAGCCGAGGTCGACACTCTTCTAGTCCAGCTTGACCATTACCGGCGCCAAAGCGCCTGGTTGGCCATGGTTAACAAACTGCACGCCCGCCTGGCCCGGGCCACCGACCTGGGGGGGATGTTGGAGGCCTACTCGGTCTGGTTGATGCCCCAGGTCGAGCACGACCTGCTGGCCTTTCGCAGTGCCGACGGTAGCCGTGAACACATCATCTGCTCCTCCCATGGCCCGGTGCGGCGCAAAATTATCCGGGCCGCCAAGGCCGTGCTGAGCCGGGAACCGGGGGGTGCGGCGGCTCCTTGTCAGCAAGCCGGCGATTTTTTCGCCTGCCGCTGGCAGCTTGATCTGCCGGCCGAGAGCGGGGTCCTGATGGTGATGCGCCGGGGGGCCGGAATCGATGAGCAGGGAGTGGATCTGCTGGCCCGTACCATGGAAATCCTGGCCGAGCCCCTGCAGCGGGCCCTGGAATATGAAACCCTGTTTGAGCAGGCCCGCCGGGATTCCCTCACCGGACTGGCCAATCGTCGGGTTTTTGACGAACGGATCGAGGCCATCATGGAGGCCTCCCGCCGTTACGGTCATTCCCTGACCCTGCTCAGCATGGATCTGGATCGTTTTAAGCAGCTCAACGACAGTCAGGGCCATGCCGAGGGCGATCGCGCCCTAATGCGGGTTGCCGCCACCTTGAACAGCATGGTCCGCACCAGCGACCTGCTGGTGCGGATGGGTGGTGACGAATTTCTCCTGGTGCTGCCCGACAGTGATGCCGAGGCCGCCAAAAAATTGGCAGGCCGGATTCAGCAGGCGGTGAAGGCGTTGGGTTTCGGCGCCGAGGAGCGCCATCGCCTGGGAATCAGTATCGGCATCGCGCCCTGGCGGCGCCAGTCTCTGCAAGAGTGGCTGCATCTGGCCGATGAAGCCTTGTATGAGGCCAAGAGTGCCGATAGCAGCTGGGTCTGTTTTGATAATGGGGATATGTCACTAGTGTCCGGTTAGATTTCAAATAAATTCAACTGTTTACACATAGGGGGGCGGCGTGGTTTTGTTGACGACCGGCCGCAAGGCGCATGAAATCTGGATTTTCTCAAAAACCGAGATCGACAAAATCTGTAGCAAAGTGTAGAGAGAGGCTTTCAAGTGCAACTCCTTTTTAATGATAGCGATCAGCACGTAGGTGGCCACGGCGCACCAGATTTGCGTCTTGACTGCGTTTTCGCTGGTTCCCAGAAATCGCTTGATGCGAAGGTGTTGCTTGATCCACTTGAAGAACAACTCCACCCGCCAACGACTTTTGTACATCGCGGCAACGGTCAGCGGCGGCAATCCCGTGTTGTTGGTCAAAAAGACCAAAGTCTTGCCCGAATCCTGATCCTTGAACCGGATACGCCGCAAATGCTCCGGTTAATCCCTGACAGCGTAGTAACCGTTGAGGCAAACTGCCTGGTCGCAAATAACACCGGTGGTTCGATCGGTCGGTGCCGAATAAACCCGCCGGGCGTTCAATCCTCGTTTGGCTCGGGTGACGAAAAAGGCGCCGGCCCGATGCAGCCTGAAAAGCCTGTGGAAATCCAGATAGCCTCGATCCATCACATAAAAAGCGCCTGCTTCGATGGGCAGAATATCGAGGACCTTGACATCGCCCATCTTGCCGTCGCTGATGTGGACAAAGGACGGGATGTCGCCCCGCAGATCCAGCAACGTGTGCATTTTTACCGCTGCCTTGGTCGAGCGAAACGGCGCCCGGTCGAAAAGAGACAAACACAAATCGATGGTCGTCGAATCCAGCGCGTAGACCGTTGCATCGAGATCCAAACCTGTTGGCTCCTCGGCGTAAAGATCCCGAGCACGGGCAATCAGCCGCATGGCCAAGGCGTGATAGATTCGCCAGTCGCGCCGGTTCAGGGCATCCGAAAGCGTGGATCGAGCCGGTACACCGGAGAGGCCCATGTGAAAAAGCTTGTTCTGGTTGGCCGTCAAACAAACCTCGATATCTCGCAAAGATTCCCGCCATGTCAGTTGCGAGAAAGCTATAACCCGAAACAAGTCGGCGCAACTCAGAGTGCGAACGCCGGAGTCGCCATTGTGGCGTTTGATGATACGTCCGAAGGTCTTCCACGGAACGTACTCCATGACCTGGGCAAACAGTGTCCTGCCAACATTCATGCCTTGCCTCCGGTTTTTTCGCGGAAGCATAGCAAATGTTTGCGCCAATGCTAATGGATGATGACAGGCTCTCAAAAATCAAATCGCGGACACCTGTTAATCGGCCGAATCCAGCATGAATACTGGCCTTGCGGCCGTGAGTGCTTAATTTAACCGGACACCAGTGTTTATAGCCGGTCGACAAAAAAGTCGACAGAAAAGCCTCCGGGTGGACGCCAATGGATGGCGGTTCTTACCCCCTGGTACGTCGTTTTTTGCCCTTTGTGGAGAAATTTCCTTGCCGGGGGGGGCTTGCCGCCGTAAACTGATCCCGCTTTTCACAGCTTGGGGTTTATTGCGTAACCTGCTGATTTTTAATTAAAAAAACATGAGCGGTTGTGGGCCGATGCGTTTTTGGGTGGAAAAAACTTTGATCAACCTGCTGCTCAAGCTGGTGCAGTTGCTGCCTCGGCGGTTGGCCCTGGCCTGCGGTCGGGGGCTGGGGGGGCTGGTGTATCTTTTGGATGGTCGCCATCGCCGGGTGGCCCTGGCCAATGTCGCCATCGCTTTTCCCCAGGCCTCGCCGGGGGAGGCCAAGGCTATCGTCCGCCGCTGTTACCAGTTTTTCGGGGCCTATATTCTGGATATGCTATCCCTTTTGAACCGGGGGTTGGATCCCGCCCGGTTCGATGATTTCGAATTCGCCGGGGTCGAACACCGCGAGGCGGCCTATGCCAAGGGCAAAGGGGCGATTTTCTTTTCCGGCCATTACGGCCCCTGGGAGATGATGGCCCTGGCCCACGGCTGGCAGGGATATCCCGTGGGGGTGGTGGTCCGCGAACTGGACAATCCCTATCTCGAGGCCCTGCTCCATCGTTTTCGGACCACAACCGGCAACTTCATAATCGAGAAGACCCAGGCCTTCAGGCCGATGCTGAAAGCGATGCGGGAAAACAAGGGGCTGGCGATCTTGATCGACCAGAATGAAAGCTCTAAAAACCGGCTGTTTGTCGATTTTTTTGGCTGTCCGGCCGCCACTACTCCGGCGGTGGCCCTGCTGAAAATGAAAACCGATGCCGCGCTGATTCCGGTGATCTCCCTGCCCCTGCCGGGCAACCGTTACCGTTTCACCTACCTGCCGGAGGTGGAGATCAACCGGAGCGGCGATCGGGACCGGGATATCCTGGCCTACACCCAGGCCTGCAGCACCGTGCTGGAGGAGCAGATTCGCGCTCACCCCGAATACTGGCTCTGGATGCACCGGCGTTGGAAGACTCGGCCCGAGGGGGAGCGGCCGCCTCAGAACTGATGGCCGATGAAGCCCAGGTAGAAGAAGGAGCGATCCTCGGCGGCCACGTCGTTGTCCAGCCGGTAGGCCATGCCGACCCGCAGGCTTAGCGGCAGCAGATGGGCGAAAACCAGATCCAGCTTATATTCCACCCCCAGTGAACTCTTGATCTCCTGCCGGTTTTCGGCGGCGTGCCAGGAACCGTCCCAGGCCGCGCCGCCCTCGGCGAAGATGGTCAGGTGACTGCGGTCGAAGAAGAGGGGAAAGATCGCCGGGCCGTTCTCGTGGTAGGCCAAGGGCAGGCGGTATTCCGCGGTGGCGCGCAGGATCCTGTCGCCCCGTTGCACCGCCCGGGGATAGCCGCGCAGGGCGAAGACCCCCTCCGACTGGCCCAGCAGCTCCTCCGGGGTCCAGAAGCCGCCGAGTTGGAAGCGCCGTTGCAGCAGGCGATCACCCTCCGCCACCCCCCCCTTGACCCACCAACCCCAAAGATGGTCCCGCAGGAAGGGCACCCGGCCAAACCCCCGCAGCTCCGCCAGGAACTCATCCAGCGCAAAATCACTCCCCAGGGAGGAGCCGAAGTGGTTCCACCGGGCCTGGGCCATGCCGCCCCGGGTTGGTCCGATGGCTAGCCGAGGCCACTCCCGGTTGTCAAAGACAAGCCCCAGGGTGGTGCCCCGCAGGACTCCGGTGGCCGGGGCCTCTTCCCCCGTCGGCAGGGTACTCAGGGTTGTCAGCCTTTGCTCGATAACCCCGATGCTGCCGGTCAGCCCCCAACGCATCCGCAGCAGGGGCACGAGCAGGGCGGCCCGCAGGTCGCGCCGCTGTTCCCAGTAATCGGGCAAAGGGCGATAGCCCGGTTCCTTTTCGGGCGGGGTCCAGAGATTGCCGTGGTTAACGGCAAAGTCGGAAGCGCTCAACTCCAGGATCGGAAAAAACCGGTGGTTACGGTAGGTGACCGCCCAGGACCAACGATCGCTGGCGCTGCCGTAAAGGGCCGCGGCCGCAAAGCGGTGGCGCTGCAAGGCGTCGGCGCCCCAGGTGTTGAAACCGTAATTGCCGCCCTCTTCATCCACGGAAACCAAGGGCAGCCAGCCCCGGGGCAGTAGGGTGGAGCCGGCCAGATAGGGTCGGTGGGCCGGAAGCTGGTCATCAGCGCGCAATGGGGGCGTACTTGAAATCTGTTCCCGGCCGCTGGAAATGGGGACGGAAACGGGGGCAGGTTTAAAATCTGTCTCCGCCTGCTCAAGCAAGCGCAAATCAAAGCCCCGGGCGGAGTAGTCGGCAAACACCAGCCGGCCGGTCCGGGGGCAGAGGGCTGGCTCAAAGGCCCCCCCCACCACGTTGGTTACCCGGGCCAGCTCCCCGGTGGCCGGGATCAGGTAGTGGATATTATGAACGTTTTCCGCTTCCAGGGTAAAGTAGAGGCGCCGGCCATCGGCGCTCCAGACCGGCCAGGCCGGGGTGGAGCCGGTCTCCTCCAGCAGCAGGCGGCTCTCACCACCGTCGGCGGCCAGGGTCTCCAGGCCGGTCCGGCCCTGACGCCAGCGATCCACCGCCAGGCTCTCCCCATCGGGAGACCAGCGGGGGCGGCCGTAAACCACCGGTTGCTCCTCTTGGCGCAGGGGAGTAATTTGGCCCTCTTCCGGATCGACCAGCACCAGGGTGGTGGTGCCTTCCCCCTCCCGTACCGCGATCAGCCGGTTACCGTCGGGATGAAAATCGGGGTCGCGCAGGCGGGCGCCTGCGGTCAGGCGCTTAAGGCGCCGGAGCTTGAGATCGTAGAGATAGAGATCGGTATGGATCTGAAAGGAGCGGCGGCGCTCCCAGCGGGCAAAGGCCAGGTAGCGGCCGTCGGGGGAGAAGGAGAGGCCGGTGGCGCCCATGGCGTCGGTCAGTTGCCGCTCCTCCCCGGTGGTGAGATCCAGCAGCCAAAGCGCCGGCCATTGGCGGGCCCCGGCTTCGGTGTAGGCCAGGAAACGGCCGTCGGCGGAAAAACGGGGGGCCCCGATCCGGTAACCCCGCCGGGTCAGGGTTCGGCCCGCGGTTTCGCCCTGTTCCGCCACCTGTTGCTTGAACGCGAGCGCTCGTTCGGTCTCCGCTTGCCGCCACTCCCGCCAGAGCTCTTTGGGGCCGGTACCGATGGTGCTGGTGAAGGAGGCATGGAGCCGGAAGGGCAGGGCGCGACCGGCGTAATCCTCGGCCTGGGCAAAAATCCCCTCTTCACCGTAATTTTCGGCAATAAAATCCAGGAAGGCGGAGCCGAAAACGTAGCGGCCGTAGCCCCCGGGCCAACTGGCCTGGAAGCCCTGCATCCGGCCCAGGGTGGGGAAATCATTCTCCAGGGCCGCCATGCGGACGATCATATCGAAATAGGACGAGCCGGTGCGGCCCCGGCCGGTGAGCGCGCTCTCTTCGTAGGTGGCCAGCCCCTCCACCAGCCACTGGGGTGAGAACCAGTTGGGAAAGGTCCAGGGGGTGGCGATCCGGCCGAAGAGAATCCGGGCTATCCGGTTGCCGCCCCGGACCTGGTCGAGATGGGCAATATGGACATATTCATGGATAAAGAGGAGAGATAGCCAGTCGTTATAGTCGGCCAGCTCCTCGCCGGGGGCGGCGGGACGCAGCAGCAGATGGACCGTGTTGTAAGGGAAGGAGGTGGCTGCGGCGTTGGCGTAATCCAGATGATCGGAGATAATCACCTGGGTCCGGCTCCGGGGGGTCCAGGCCAGGCGGGAGTTGATCCGGTCATAAACCGCCTCGGCGATCCTGGCGGTATGCTCGCCCTGCTCGGTCAGGTGGCGGGGAAAATGGATCGCGAAGTTGTCGGTGGTCAGGGTGCGCCAGCGGTAGTGGGAGGGGCTGTCTCTTATACACATCTCCGAGCCCACGAGACCG
>OMKS01003665.1_pt1 | contig 12066 bp, 7 predicted proteins | sample 1674721 | NCBI WGS metagenome assembly OMKS01 (sample SAMN06264996, study PRJEB25208) | sediment metagenome | isolation source: hot spring sediment | place: USA: California | collected 2014-09-02 | reverse complement strand
CACCCACATCGCCGCTTCGGCGTGAGGCGCTCGCAATGACGGAATCACATGGCTTTCACGCCAATCCGCTAAACAGTTACGAAGAGGATATGATGAGATTGCTTGAGGGTTCGGGGACTCGCCCTTGGCAACACGAGGAAGCTGAGTGGATGGAGTGGACCATGTAGAGCCGGCGCGGGTGTTGGGGGCAGGCGTAGGTACGGAGTCTCCGGATCGCGCAGGGGCTTACCCATAGGACCGAAGAGCCGGCTAACCAGATCGCTCCACGCCTGCGCCCCATAGTCGAACTCGACAAACTGGCCGTGGTCGCCGCGCGGCTCAACGCGTATGACCTTCTGCATGCTCTCTTCGACAGTCTACCGCTCGTCAAGCGGATCTATGCCTCTTGGGCTTGCTCGATTATGGCATAGAGAGTCCCCGCTCGACGTCACGGATTTCGGCAAACATCGAGCGCTGATGCCTGGCATTTCGGGGTCATTGTGTCTCTGAGGACAAGGGCGGCTCGTTTTGGCCGCCGGCTGCGGGCAGGGCGAGGCTGACGACGTAGCCGACGAGGAAGCTGGTACCGATGCCGATCGAGGAGTAGAGCAGGAAGCTCGTGTCGGTGTGGCGCTGGACGTACAAGAGGACGAGCGCGCCGACGGCTGCCCCGGCAAGTGCGCCGGGTCCGTTGGCGCGGCGCGTAAACATACCGAGGGCGAAGATGCCCGCCAGGCCGCCGCCGAAGAGCCCGATGATCTTCATGTAGTGCTGCCAGAGCGCGTCGATGTTGGATTTGTACATCACATAGGCCATGGCCGTCCCGAAGACGCCGAAGGCGATGGTCAGGATGCGCGCGAGCAGGAGGGCGCGGCGCTCATCGACCTGGCGCTTGAAGCGGCGGTAGAAGTCGGTGAGAACGACGGCGGACATGCTGTTGAGGCTGCTGTCGAGCGAAGACATGGCGGCGGCAAAGATGGCGGCGACGATGAGCCCGGCGATGCCGACGGGGAGCTGCTGCACGATGAAGAGCGGGAGGATGGCGTCGGTGTTGAGGGTGGGGTCGAGGAGTTGGGGGTGTGCTTTGTAGAAGACGAAGAGGGCCGTGCCGAGCAGAAAAAAGATCGAACCGTTGAGGGGAGAGAAGATGGCGCAGAGCCATATCGAGCGTGCGGCCTCTTGGCGTGTGGCGGTGGTGAAGTAGCGCTGGATGATGGTTTGGTCGGAGGTGTAGGGGATGATGGCCTCGAGGTAGCGGCCGATGATCACGACCCAGAGCACCTGCTTGCTGATGTCCCAGCCCCAGTGGATGAGACGGAATTTGTCGGCCGCCGCGCCTTCGGCGATGACGCCCGCCAAGCCGCCGCCGGTGGCCGCGACGATGAGGACGAGCGAGAGGAAAGCGCCCGCGAGCAAGACGATGACCTGGAGGACGTCTGTCCAGATGACCGCCTCGATGCCGCCGAGCACGGTGTATAGCATGCACAAGATGCCCATGGTGACGATGGCGAGGGGTACGGGCACGCCGGTGGTGGCGGCGAGGGCCATGGCGGGCAGTAGGAGCACGATGCCCACACGCCCGAGCTGAAACAGCAGGAAGGCGCAGCTTCCGAAGAGGCGCACGGCGATGTTGAAGCGTTTTTCGAGGAACTCGTAGGCGGTGGTGATGTTGATGCCGCGAAAACGGGGCAGGTAGACGAAGACGACGACGGGGGCGACGAGGATGGTGGCCATGTTGCCTACGTAGAAGATCCAGTTGCGGGCGTAGGACTCGGCGGGGACGGCAAGGAAGGTGATGGCGCTGAGGCTGGTGCCGTAGATGCTGAGGCCGGCGGCCCACCAGGGGATGCGCTTGCCGCCGAGGAAGAAGTCGTCGGTGGTGTGCTCGCGCTTCGAGAAGTAGAAGCCGATGAGAATGAGAGCAAGGAAATAGGCGCCCATGACGGCGAAATCGAGGATGTTGAGGCGCTTCTTCGATCCTCGCGGGGCACCTGTGATGACGCGCGCGCCGCGGTGGCCCGGCCGGTCCTCGCCGCCGGCGATGACCATGCGGTTGCGCCAAAGCACGGCGTGGGTGGTGACGTAGGACTCGGGGACCTCGCCCTTGAGCGCCCACGAGTCGGTGATGGTGTGGTAGGCGAGGACTTCGTGCGTGAACCCCGGGTGGTCATCGCCGAGGTCATTGATGCGGTCAACGAGGCTGCCGTCGTCGCCGCTGAAGACGAAGACGTGTGTCGGGCCGAAGGGACACGAGGGCGCAGCAACGACGGGCCGGGGCGGTCCGGCGACTTCGTGCCAACCGGGATGGAGTTCCTTGGCCGTATCGGGCCGGTAGCAATAGCCGTCGGCCAGGTAGGTGCGTTGGGCTTTGCCGTCAGGCCCGGCATCGAGGTCCGCGCCGCTGAAGACGTAAACGGCGCCGTCCTGTGCAGCCACAACGGGCAAAATGCGGGCGGGACCGGGCCACGGCTCGAGCGTTTGCCAGCCTTGGTGGGGATTCTCCAGGTCAAGCGCCCAGAAGGAGTGGAGGGCGTCGGTCGAATTGGGCGCTTCCTGCCCTCCGGCGACATAGGCAACGTTGCCGAGCAGCGCGCCGGCGGTATAGGCGCATGGTCGTGGAAGGTCGGGCAGCTCCGTGCGTACGAGACGGCCGTCGAGCCAGGCAAGCATGAAAACGGAGGCGTAGTGGCGCTCGCCATCGCTCCCGCCGGCGCAGAGCAGGCCGCTCGGGGTGGATAGCGCTGCGCCATAGGCGACGGGATGCCCGAGGTTTTCGGTCGTCTGCCACTCGGAGGCGCCATCCTCGAGGACGTAAAGGGTGTCGAGCCAAACCTTCGTACCGCCCTGGAAGGGCGAGACGGGCCAACACGTGCCGCCCGCGGCGATGAGAGCATCGTTGTGCACGCCGAACATATGGCCTGACATGGCCTGTGGAAGAGCAGGCACGTCTTCCCACTCGATGGGCTCGGATTCCTGTGTGGCGGCCGGCAGGGCGATGATGGCGAGGATCAGGATAAGGAGCGCGGTGATCGGTGCGAAGCTTCGCGTCATGGGGCGGCTGTTCCTTCCGGTTCGCTGGCCGTTGCGCGGTCATTGGCGCGTGTTTACGCGAGGCTAGCTACCCCACGTTGACATCCAATAGATGGAACCTATCATGCCGGCGACGCAACCCCAGAAGAAGATGAATCCCCCCATCCCGATGAGCGTCGGTACGGGTATCTCGAGATCGGGATGGTCGATCAGCTTGCGGGCCGGGCCGGGCTCGACGCCCTCGGGCAGGCTGAAGGGCTCGAGGTGGGGTTCATCGCTGCCCACGGGCGTGCGCAGGCACGCGTAGAAACGCTCGAGTTGCTCGTTGGGCACGCGCGGCGTGATAAGGCTGACGCCGATGCAGGTCCCGAAAGCAGCCGTGAGGTACACGAACATCTGGAAGGACACGCGGAACTTGCCGTCCCAAATCATATAGTCCGGCAGGTGCTCGACGGCCCAGTTGTTGAACGAGCCGGTGCTGGTGGTGACGATGAGGGCGAACGCGACCAGGGTGCTCGCCCATACGGCGTGGGGGGTCGCCCGGCGCCAGTAGAGACCGACCCAGAAGCCGGCGCCCATCATAGCGGCGACCTTCCAGAAGATCTCGAGGCCCGTCGGCACGTCCTCAATGGTGTAGGCGAATACGAGGCTGCCCGCGACGAGCAAGACCGAGGTGATGCGGCCGACGAGGACGTAGTGTTTGTCTTCCTTGTGCCGGACGATATAGCGGCGATAGAGGTTCTGGGTGAACAGGCCCGACGACGAGACCATGAAGGCGTCGCACGAGGACATGACGCTGGCCAGCAGCGACGCGAGGAAAATGCCGACCAGCCCCGGCAGAATCCCGGGCAGGAGGTCGCGGGCCATCTTACCGTAGACAAGGTCCACCTCGCCGCCCTTGAGGTTGCTGTACATCACGACCGCGCACAGGCCCGTGAGCATCCAGGCCACGGTGCAGATGCGCTTGAGCAGGTTGCCGGCGCCGAATCCCACGCGGCCGTCCATCTCGGTGCGTCCCCCGGCGCAGACGCCCATGATGTGCGGTTGCACGACGATGCCGACGAGGGCGTTGACGGACATCATGACGATGTGGAAGAGGTTGATCTCGCCGGGGGCGACGAGACTGAACATGGCGGGGTCGGATATCTTGTCGTGGAGTCCGGCGAAGCCGTGTACGGCTTGCAGGGCGAAGGGGATGAGCATGAAAGAGAGCAGGACCGTCAGGATGCCCTGGATGAAGTCGGTGACAATGGCTGCCGACAGGCCGCCCGCGACGCCGTAGACGACGAAGAGGACGGTCATGACGAGGATGGCGATGTTCTGGTTGATGGCGTGCCCCGAGATAGCCTCGATGACCGCGCCGGACCCTTTGAGCATGACGCCGATGTTGACGACAAGCTGGAGAGGGCCTACGACGGCGTACAGGGCGTCGGTGTAGCCCCCGTAGCGGTATTGGAAGAAGTCGCCGGTGGTGATGGCGCGCATGCGGCGGAAGACGGGTGCGATAAGCCAATAGAAGGGGGTCGAGAAGAGCCAGAGGAGCTGGTACCAGATGCCCGACATGCCGTTCGAGTAGGTCTTCGAGGCGACGCCGACGGCCTGGTTGCCATTGGTTCCCGCGCCAAAGGCGAAGAAGAGCATGAACGCCTTGCCAAAGCGGCGGCCGCCGATGAAGAAGTCGGCCGTGTCCTTGACCTTGCGTGCTGTCCAGACACCGATGGCCGTGACGCCGACGAGGTAGATGCCCAGCGTGATCCAATCCCAGCCGCCGATGCCCAGCATGTGCTCGTTCCCCGTCGTTGATGCGCCCTGGCCCTTCCAGCCGCCTGCGAGGCGTGCGTATGGTAGTCCAGCGTCGGCGAAGAGGTCAAGGACAGGAGGGGATCACATGGCCTTTACGCCAATCCACGAAACAGTCTCGGGGATCATGGAGTTGTTCATTGGGCGTGTCTCTCGGGATGCCTCACAACGGCGCACAGCTCGGGCCGTGCAGGGCGCGGCGTGGCATTGTGGTAGGATCCAGGCGATGGTTCTTGCTCGGGACATCGGAGGATGGTGCAGTGCGTATGCGATTGGGTGCGTTGGTATGGGGTCTGGCGATCCTGGGTGTGTCTGGAGTCGCGGGCGCCGAGGGTGTTCTGCACGTGGGCACGGCGGCGACGACGGTCAATCCGCCCGAGGGAGCTTTCCTGGCGGGCTATACGTTCAACCGGACATCGACGGGGGTGCACGATGACCTGTTCGCCAAGGCAATCGTATTCGACGACGGGACCGCGCGCTTGGCGCTGGTGGTGGTGGACTGTATCGGCCTTCAATACGATACCGTGTGCGCAATTCGGGAGACCGTAGGCGAGCGGGTCGACCTTCTGCCGCCCGAGCGCATCGTCATCCAGTCGACGCACACCCATTGCGGGCCGGACGTCATCGGCCTCTGGGGGCCGAACATCCTCACCACGGGCCGTATGCCCGAGTACATGGCCTCGTTGGTGACGATGGCGGCGGCGCAGGTGATCGAGGCGGCGGTGCGCCTCAAACCGGCCACGGCCGTCTATGCCCAGACCGAGTGCAAGGGCTGGGCCGTGAATGACAGCGAACCAGATGTGCTGGACAACGCGGTGACGGTGCTGCAATTCCTGGACGAGCACGGCCAATCCATCGCGACGTTGACGCATTTCGCGTGTCATCCGACGGTCTTGGACGAGAAGACGACGGAGGTGAGTGCGGATTGGGTCGGAGCGTTCTGCGCTGCGATGGCGGATGCGCTGCCGGGCGAGCACCTGTTCCTGCAGGGGGCGGTGGGCTGCTGGATTCAACCCGAGACGCCAGAGCGGACTTTCGCGCTGGCCGAGACGTACGGCAGGGACTTGGCGCACAAGACGTTGGCGGCATTGGAGACGCCGGTCGCGCTGGGGGATGTCAAGCTGCGCAGCGCGCGTAAGGTGTTCGGCATCCCGGTGGCGGAGAAGACGCCCTTGCGCGCCTTTGCCAAGCGAGGCATTATCGTACGGCCCATCGGCGAGACGGTCGAGACCGAGGCGGCCTGGTTTGCCTTGGGTCCGGCGCAGTTCGCGACGCATCCCGGCGAGAGCGCGCCACTGTTCGCCGAGAAGACGCGCGCCCTCATGGATACAGGGCCGAAGTTCGTGCTGGGTCTGGGCTTGGACGAACTCGGCTACATTTGTCCTGCGGCGTATTTCGACACGCCGGACGCGTTCGCCCATGGGAGCTACTTGATCAGCATGTCGCCCGGCCGCGACGCCGGCGCGACGCTGATGCGGGCGCTGGCCGATATCATTCCGTGATCGGGGGGGCGCCGGGGTGGCATTCGGCTTGGCCGACACGGTAGAGTATGGCCCACGGTGTCTGAGTTCTGTAAGCTCTCAATTCATAATAGCGGCTGTTTGCGTAGGGAGATTCCATTGATGTCCAGGGTTGCCCGGTATACGGTCGTGCCGAAGCTGCCGCCCGAGTTGGCGCCTCTCGGCGAGCTGGCCGAGAACCTGTGGTGGTGTTGGGATCCGGAGGCGATAGCGCTCTTCTTTCGGATCGATCGCGACCTGTGGGTCGAGACCAATCAGAACCCTAAGCGGGTGCTGGGTATGGTCAACCAGAAGCGGTTGGACCGGCTGGCGCGGGAGGATAGTTTTCTGGCCCACCTCAAGCGTGTGCATGAGCGTTTCACGCAGTACATGAGCGATCACCGTTGGCGGGAGAACCACCCCTCGGCGCCCCAGGAATTCCGTGTGGCGTACCTCTCGGCGGAATTCGGTTTGCTCGAGTCGATCTCGATCTACTCGGGCGGTCTGGGGGTGCTGGCGGGCGACTACCTTAAGGCGGCGAGCGATGCCGGGATGCCCATGGTAGCCATCGGCTTGCTCTACCGCGAGGGGTACTTCCGGCAATACCTCAATGCGGACGGCTGGCAGCAGGAGCGCTACCCCGAGAATGTATTTCACGATATGCCCATCGCCCTTGTCCGGGACGATGCCGGTGAGCCGTTGCAGTTTGACGTCGAGTACCCCGAGCGCGTGGTGAAGACGCGCGTCTGGCAGTGCATGGTGGGCCGTGTGCCGTTGTTCTTGTTGGATTCCGATTTCGATGCGAACAACGAGGTGGACCGCGAGATCACGGGCCAACTCTACGGTGGCGACCGCGACATGCGCATTCGGCAGGAGATTATGCTCGGCATGGGCGGGGTCCGCGCCCTGCGGGCTTTGCAGATCAAACCGAGCATCTACCACATGAACGAGGGCCACTCGGCCTTTATGACCCTCGAGCGCATCCGCGATCTGATGGGGCGCGAGGCACTGGACTTCGACCAGGCCTTCGAGGCCGTGCGCGCCGGCAGCGTGTTCACGACGCACACCCCTGTGCCTGCGGGCAACGACATGTTCGAGCCGTCGATGATTCAGCACTACTTCGGCCCGTATGTCAAGGATGTGGGGATAAGCATGGACCGGCTGTTGGGCCTCGGCCGTCAGATTCCCCGTGACGTGCATGAGCCGTTCTGTATGACGGTCCTGGCGCTGCGCCTGTCGAGCGGCTCGAACGGCGTAAGCCAGTTGCACGGCGAGGTGGCCCGCGAGATGTGGAAGCGGACGTGGCCGGGGGTGCCGCAAGACGAGGTGCCAATCACGGCCATTACGAATGGGGTGCACATTCCGTTTTGGATCTCGCGCGACCTCGCAGGGCTCTACGAACGCTATCTCGGGCCTGCATGGGTGTCAAGCCCCTCCGAGAAGAGCACGTGGAACCGCATCGAAGAGGTCCCCGACGCTGAACTGTGGCGCACGCACGAACGCCGGCGCGAGCGGCTGGTGAATTTCGCGCGACGGCGTCTTGGGCGCCAGTTGCGCGAGCGCGGCGCGCCCGACACCGAGATCGATGCGGCGGCCGAGGCGCTTGACCCCGAGGCCCTCACGATAGGTTTTGCGCGGCGCTTCGCCACCTACAAGCGGCTGAATATCATCCTTATGGACCCCGACCGCCTCACGCGCATCCTGACCAACGCCGAGCGGCCTGTGCAGTTCATCATCGCGGGCAAGGCGCACCCAGCCGACTCGCAAGGCAAAGAACTGATTCGCAGCATTGTTCACTTCGCGCGCAAGCCCGAGGTGCGACGCCACATCGTTTTTGTCGAGGACTACGATATCAACGTGGCGCGCTACATGGTGCAGGGCGTCGACTGTTGGTTGAACACCCCGCGCCGGCCCAACGAAGCCAGCGGCACCAGCGGGATGAAGGCCGCCGCCAATGGCGCGCTCAATATCAGCGTGCCTGACGGCTGGTGGTGCGAGGCGATGCGGTTGGGCAAGAATGGATGGAGTATCGGGCGCGGTGAGGACTACAAGGATACGGCACTGCAGGATGTGGTCGAGAGCGAGGCCCTGTACGAGATTCTCGAGAACGAGGTGGTGCCCATGTTCTACGACCGCGCGAGCGGCGGCGTGCCGCGCGATTGGCTCCAGCGCATGAAGGCGTCCATCCGGACCATTTGCCCGGTGTTCAACAGCAACCGCATGCTCGAGGAGTACACCGAGCGCTTCTATGTCCCGTTCTCGCAACGCCGCAACGAACTGCGCGCGAACGGCCGCGCGCGTTCGCTGGCTTTGACGGCATGGAAGCAGAAGGTCGCGCAGGTCTGGGACAAGGTGCATTTCACGGCTATGGATTCCGAGACCGGCGGGCCGCTCGAGTTTGGGGCGCAGTTGAAGGTCTGGGCCGAGGTGTACCTCGACGAGTTGACCAGCGACGACGTCGTGGTCGAGGTGTACTACGGCGATGCGGACCGGAAGGGCGGGATCGTCCACGGGCGCACGATTACGGCCGAATGCACGAAGAAACTCGACAACAACGTGTATCACTTCGAGACGCATATTCCGTGCGATACGACCGGCGATCACGCCTTTACCGTCCGCGTAATACCCGATCACAAGGACCTCAGCCATCGGCACTCGACCGGATTGATCGCGTGGGCGTAGGGTGAGTCGCCATGCGTGTGCGGCCCTTGGGGCTGCGTTCACGGGCATCCGCCGACACGCGCATGCAGGCCCTTGATAAGGGGAGAACGAGCGATGACACATCGATTTAGCGTTCTACCATTCATGGCGCCCGTGGCGGCCGTCTTTGTCTTCCTGACCGGCTGCGCCCACAGCCCCGTGACCGAGCGTCTGACATTCTACGAGGGCGAGGAACTCGACGGGCTCGAACGGGTTGCTTTCGACGGCGAGTATTTCCACGCGCCACATGTCGAACCCATCTCTCGGAGCGACGTGCAGGTCGTCCAGTTCCGGATCAAGGAGCACGCGGGCGAGTCCGGGGGCGATGGGGGCGCGGGACAGGTGCTGAGTCCGCTGGCGCGGCAGATGCTCGAGCGGGGGCATGCGCTGGCGGAGGCCCATCCGGGGGTCGGCGGCGTGATCCTGGTCGATGACGGGGAATTTGTCTACCGTCCGGACGGCACAAGCAGCTACCGCTACCACTTCGCCGGGCTCGTACTGAAAGAAGAGATGAAGAGCTGGGCGCAGGTGGTCCATGGGTTTACGGAAGGGCGCAGCCGCGTCCGGGTCCTCTCCGCGCGGGCGGTCAACCCCGACGGGGTAGTGCATACACTGGCGCCCGGGACCCTCGAGGTGGGCAGCCCGTCGGAGGACATGCAGTTCTTCAACCCCAACCGCAAGGTGCTTTCGGGCGTCATTCCGGGCGTCGAGGTGGGCGCGGTCGTCGAACGAATATATCCACGAAGTCTACAATCCCGAGGACCCGCGGCTCTTCTCGCCAGGGTATTTCTTCCAGGGCTCGGAGCCGGTGGCGTATTCGCGCGTGCAGGTGTGCGTGCCGAAGAACGTGCCGTTTCACTACGTGACGCGCAGCTTTCCCGAGCACATCCCGAGCGAGCCTCGCATCGAGGACAGAGGGCACGAGCGGGTGTATACGTGGCTTGCCGAGGACATGCCGCCGCTTACGCCCGAGCCGTTGATGCCGCCCGAGCGCGACGTTGTACCGATGATGGACTCGAGCGTGTTCGAAGACTGGCAGGCCGTATTCGACTTGCTTGCCTCGCTGCAAAGGCCCCGCATTGCCGTAACGCCCGAGATCGAGGCGAAGGTGCGTGCGATTACGGCCGGGGCGGACACGATCGAGGAGAAACTGGCCCGTTTATACCACTGGGTGCAGGAAAACACACGCTATATCTCGATCAAGGGCAGTCTCGGCTCGGGCATGTCGGGACACACAGCGCAGCAAACCTTCGAGAACCGCTACGGCGACTGCACAGACAAGGCGATCCTCTTCGCGGCCATGTGCGAGGCCATCGGTGTTACAAGCTATCCGATCATCCTCATGACGAACGACTATGGCAGAGGGATCACGGAGATCCCGACGCTGGCCGGAAACCACGCTATCAGCGAGGTCGTGCTCGAGGGCCGCAGCTTCTACCTCGACACGACAGCCCAGAACTACCGCTACCCCTATTTTCGCTCGGACGACCACGGCGCCGTTGCCATCAACGCTATCCGGGGTGATGTGAAACTGATTCCCGTGCCGCCGCCGTCGGACAACCAGCGCTTTTCGCACCTGGACGTGACGCTGGCGGCGAACGGCGATGTGACCGTGAAGACGCGAAATCGGTATACGGGCACGACCGAGGCGGGGATTCGGGGCTTCTGGAAGCGGACACGCGAGGACAACCGGGCGTTGATGATGGCCGAGTACGTCAACTCGATCTCGCCGGGTGCTGTGCTCGACAGCTTCACGCTGTCCGACCTGGACAACCTCGCCGAGCCGCTCTCGATGACCATCGACTACGCCCTGCCGGGCCATGCCATTCGCGCCCGGGAGTTGCTGTACTTGCGGCTGCCGACGCTCGAGCGTGACTACCCGGAAGTCGCCCTCGATTCCCGCAACCATGCCATCCAATAAACGACGACCGAGGAGCGCATTCTCGAGATCGATCTCGCGCTGCCCCCGGGTTTTCGTGCGAAGTGGCTGCCCCCGCCGCTCCTGATCGACACGCCGCACCTTTATTACGAGGGCGCCTACACGCAAACGGACGGCGCAATTCGATTCAGGCATACGCTACGACGCCTCGAGCGGATCGTCCCACCCAAGGACTATCCCGGCTACCGCGACGCCCTGAGGGCCATCGCGGCCTTCAGTAAGAAGGAACTCTTCTTGACGGAGGAGGGCTGAGCCATGACGCACACGACACGACGCTCGGCGGCCCTCGTCCTCGCGCTCCTCGCGCTTGCAGCGCCGGCCTTCACGGACACGATCTACTTCCGCGCGGCCGAGGAGGAACCGGGACGCCTGGTGAAAATGACGGCGAAGACCGTTGTGTTCGAGGGGCTTGATGGGATCAAGGAGTACGACAAGGCCGACGTGCTGAAGATCCAGCTCCAGCGCGCGCGCGCGTACGACGACATCGAGACGCTCGAGCAGATAACCGACCCGGACCTCAGGGCCTGTCTCGAAAACCAGCCCGGTCAGGCTGATTTCCCTGCCGCGGGTTCGGTGACACTGCTCGAGCGACACGTCTACGACCTGAGGCGCCCGGGGCTGGTCGTCGACACCGTGCGGCAGATTGTCAAGGTGCTTCAGCAGCGCGGCGAGGACGCGGCGTCGAACAGCGTGTGGTATTTCGAGGATACATGCGTGCCGCGCATCGACTTTGCCCTGACCGTGACCCCCGATGGCCGCGTTTTGCACCTCGACGACTCCGCGCTGAAGAATGAGTCGATCTTCGCGGCTTTACCCATCTACCGGCGGTTGTCGCGATTTCGCTTCGCGTGCAAGGAGCCCCGGCCCGGCAGTGTGCTGGACGTCCAGTACACGGTCGAGCGAGCGCTCGATCCTCCCCTCGAGCCGCTCTACAGCGAGGAGCTGTTCCGTGGCGACCAGCCCATGCTGCGCAAGGAGGTCGTGGTCCTTGTGCCGGCGGCGGCCGAGGCGCGGGTTGCGGCCGAACTCAGCGGCCCGGACGTCGTCGAGGCGACGCGCTCGGTCAAGGATGGCGTCGTGCGGTTGGCGTGGACGTTGACCGAGCCGCAGCGAGGTATC
>OMKS01003664.1_pt1 | contig 12068 bp, 9 predicted proteins | sample 1674721 | NCBI WGS metagenome assembly OMKS01 (sample SAMN06264996, study PRJEB25208) | sediment metagenome | isolation source: hot spring sediment | place: USA: California | collected 2014-09-02 | reverse complement strand
CCACCGAGATCTACACTATCCTCTTCGTCGGCAGCGTCAGATGTGTATAAGAGACAGGGATGATATTGGGGAAAACATGGCTCAAAACAAAACAACAATACTCTTGATGACAATAATGCTTTTGGCTGTCAACGCAAACGCCCTGGTCGTAATCAACGAGGTCCTGCCCGACCCGCAAACCGACTGGAACGGGAACGGGAAGATAGAATCCTACAATGACGAGTGGATAGAACTCTACAACACCGGGGCCGGCCAAGACATTTCTGGATGGTTCATTGGCGACGAGGCCAACCCGAAAAAATACCAGATTCCGGCCGACACAACAATCGGTTCGGGAGAATTCCTCGTGTTCTACGGCTCAGAAACCGCAGTCCGGCTGAACAATGGGGGTGAAACAATATATCTCCACGACAACAGTGAAGCACTAATCGGCTCCTTAACATATGATGAAGCCGTCGGCAAAGACAATTCAACCGGAAGAATACCTGACGGAACCGAAAGCATTCAAACACTCTGCACTCCAACACCTCTTGCCTCAAACAGCCAGGGAGGATGTCAGAAGGATTCAACCACTACTACATCTACGACTGCCACAACGACAAGCCAGCCAACGACGACTATTGGTCAGACAACCACATCCACGACGACAATCGACACGACTACCACTACAACGTCGACGACATCCTCCACAACCTCCACGACACTTGACCTGGACTGCCGGCTGGTGATAACAGAAATCATGGCAGACCCCCAGGCCACAGGTGATTCAGACGGGGAATACGTTGAACTATACAATACTGGTGGTGACTGCAACCTTAATGGACTTGTCTTGAAAGACCGGGGGTCTGACAGCCACGTGATAGCTGAAGACGTGGAGGTCTCCCCCAACCAGTATGTATTATTGTGCAAGAACGCCAACCCCTTCGAAAACGGGGGCGTGGAATGCGACTACGAATACTCTGGCTTCACGCTCGCAAACACTGAAGACGAAGTGATAATAGCATCTGGAGAAACAGTAATAGACGAAGTAGCATACGACGGCGAATTCCCGCTCAAGCCCGGAAAATCAATGAATCTCGACAAATCCAAGACGAGCGCAATCCTGAACAACGACCCGAAAAACTGGTGCGAGTCAACCGACACCATCACGTCAGGCGACTTTGGAACACCCGGCGCGCAAAACACGCGATGCACTGGAGATACAACCACCTCAACCACAAGCTCAACGTCAATCGTAGATTCAACCACGACAACGTTGAAAACCTCCACCGCCACATACAGCCGCCTCGGCGGTGGAGGACCTGCTCAAACCACGGTAAAACAAACAACGACAACCAAAACCAATCCGACGACCACCACAGTCAAAAAACAGGGGGAACCGCAAAAACAGGAGTCTGAAGCAAAGACCACGACAACCAAAACCAATCCGACGACCACGCTCGTCAAACGAGTTTTGGAAACGCCGGCAGGACTGGCCGTCGCGGGCGACGGTAAAAGCTACTGGAAGCCGGCGCTAGTAATACTTCTTGTTCTCGGAGCGCTGGCACTGCTGGCCGGAAAAGGAGGCGGAAAATGAGCTCCACCGAAGAATACGTTTACGCGCTAGTATTCGCGCTCGCAATGCTTTCCGGAACCCTAACCGCAACACTATTGAAGGCGCACGCCCAGACAATTCCCGTACTAGCCTACATGGCGTGCGCGCTCGCAATACTTGGCATAACCTCGATTCTAATTGTTCAGGAAGCTAATGGGATTAGGTTAAACAACAAAAAATGTTTTCCAGTGCGAAGACTCGGACTCGTCTTAGGGGGTGCGCATGGAAAATAACGGTCTACTGCTACTTCTCGCAGTCGGCCTTCTGGCGTTCGCACTCTCATCAACTGTTGACACCGTAGCCTCAAACGAGAATAATGATAATATGACCGGCACGCAAATACTTGCATCAACCAACCAGACGGCAGGACTAAAACACGAGAAGAAAGAAGTTAAGGTGGCGTTAAAGACGAAGACGGCGTCTGGTGGAAACCTAAGCCAAGATTACGTGGAAGTCGAGAATGCAAGGTATAAGGCTTCATTCAAAAAAAATGATGTGGAAAACCAGCTACTCTTCCAGTACGCGGACACGTCCATTGTCGTCAAACCCAAATTCAATGCGAAGATGAAAGTCAAAGCCGGAGAAAACACTGAAACGATAACAGAATCCGCAGAAACTATCGATTCGACAAAAGATTCTGAAGAAAACGCCATAACACTCGAATACGAGGCGACTGAAACCCGTCTTAAAGAACAATTGATAATCCTTGAAAAACCATACGGCAAAAAAGAGGATTTGGAGTTGGAGTTCAGCATTTCCCCCAGCACAAACATTTACATAAGCCTGGACGGCAAGACTGAATGGCTGGGTGATGCTGTTGAAGCCGGCGGAGAAATCTATTTCATGCGGAAGAGGCAGGCTGGAATAATAAACTTTGAAGACCGGCTCTACAAGATACTAAAACCGTATGCAAACGACTCCAAGGGGGGGACGCTCGACTTGAACTACACTCTCTACATGTATGGGGAGGAGCCGCGCATCAAGCTGACAATACCAAAAGACTACCTTCAAAAAGCGGGGTATCCCGTGAAAATCGACCCTACAATCGAGTTTTACAGGGAAGACGGATGGTATAGGTTTGCTAACACTCAGGGTTGTGGCACATCCCCCGCAGACTGTCAAAATATAATACGCAATCCAAGCTACCCGTCTGACATAAACTTCAGGATACTCGGCGGATGCAGTCAAGACCCCTATCGTGGAGTGCAAAAAGACCTTTTCCAGTTTGACGTATCCCCCCTGCTAGAATACAAGGGCAATCTTGTGTACGCCAACCTTTTTTTCGACGGAGACTGCAGGGACGAGTACTGGTGGGGTTTCACGTACATCTGGGATTTTGGATTATGGACTGTCGACCCCGTCTATTCAAGCTACCCGTCTTGTGAAGAAGATATCTTCGGGAAAGTGAGGGGTGATGTTCCCGTTAAAGTATTTTACGGTGAAGGCTCCGGATACTCCTGCATTGAAGGAAGTCTAGAAGCCGGTATTACGGGAGCCTTACGGAACACGCTCTCCAGGGGGGAAAGCATACTGGCCTTCAAGCTCGACGTCGAAGGCGAACTCGACGATACCGCAGACCCCGGAAACCTCATTGCCGCCCCCGAATACGTTATCGACAAGTCGACGCTATACCTGGAATACGCGTTCGACTGTTCAAAATCAAACGACTGCCCGCAAACCGAATACTGCAGTTCCGCAGGATACTGCTTCCAAGACATCGAGGACGGAGGCTACTGCCCCGGATTCGCAATAGACAACGACGACTACGCGTGCGAACACGCGACCTGCGAATACGACAACTTCGACGGCGGAGGATACTACTGCAGTGACGGCACAAAATGCGTGAACGACGGAAAACTATACGACAACGGCTACAAAAAATGCGTTGACAACACCGGCTACAAGCAATGCCAGAGTGGAAGCTGGAGCGAAAAAACAACATGCGAAAACGGCTGCCAAAACAACATAGGATGCGTCACAACCACAACCACCACGACCACAACAACACTCCAACCACCAAACCTATACATAAAAAAAATCACGATAAAAACAAACAACTAAAAAAAGAGGCGGCAGAAGACTATGAAAAAAGGAAAAGTTATAAAACAGTTAGGCGGGTTCCTTTGGAAAAGGCATTGGACGACTAAACTAGTCTGGGGTTTTGGTTTGGGTTTGATGCTTCTCAACATCTTCATGATTCTTTTCCTTTATCCTCTAGAGCTTAGGCTTGAAGGATATGACATAGTGTATGGAAAAGCAATACAACAAGGAATACTGAACACTTGTTCTGGAGGTATGAGAAATACGTTTCAATCCTGTATATCAGATACTGATTGTATTTCTTTTGGTGAAAATACTGTTTGCGATTCGACTTGCATGATTTGTAATAACGACGTAATTCCAAGAAAAAATAGTTTTCTTTTCAAGTCTTGGACTGGTGGAGAATATCCTGTTGTTGGTGATTTGGAGTTGGGTTGGGCTGGCAAGATTGCATTGGATGGTCGTGAGGTTGTTGGGAAGGGTGTTGGTTTGTGGGATTATCAGCAGGAGTTGTTTGGTGCGTTGACGATGCCTGGTATGGTTGATGCGTTGGCGTATCCGGGTTACGGTGATCGTAGTTTTGCCGGAGTATGGTTTGTATTCCTATTCTACTTCCTGGTGGTCTCAGGTATCTTGGTGTATGATAATATTCCGGTTCGCCTTTTGACAGGCTTTTTTTGCGGTTATTTCTTGTCCGCTAACGCTTTCGCCAACTTTATATTCTATTTTCCAGCCCTCCTGATTGGCGGGATAGTCATGGTTTCTGCAATAATATTGCCGATATACAACTGGCAGGTGAAGAAAAAAGGTGGATAAATCCAGGTTTGCTATAACCCTACTCGGTTTCTTGTTACTTTCAAGCACTGTTTATGGTTACTGTAGGCCGGTAGATCCTGTATTGATGAAATTGTTTGGAGCATTAAAATGCGATAATACTGATCACATCTATCTTGATGCGCCATGGAGGATAAGTTCTCTCGATGAAACAATACCGGTATTTGTTATTGTCGATGCTGAACAACTAGAGTCGGACTTGCAGTTGAAGTGCATACGGATTTTGGATAAACATAATGGATACCTTCCAGTATACTCTTACTGTGGGACTCCTGTCATTGAAATAACTCCTCATGACGGTCAAGACACAATGTACATTAATGTCCCTAAAAGCATGGCTACTCCGCAATCTGGTGAATACGTATTTGATCTAGAATACGAGACAATGGACAGTCAAAAACACTTACTAAACCTGCCTGTAACTATCAAAGTTGGTGATGATGCTGTTCCTGCCCTTGATTCTTACTCTTGTGGCGATACCCACTATCATGGCGAATACACTGGAAATTTCGTTGAGTTCGGCGGGGACTTTGATGCGACAATAATTGCTGGAAAATCAATTGGATTAGGCTGGTCATTCATAACCGACCACAGCTTCGACCTGACCTCACAACTATGGGCTGAAGAAAAAGACGATATCGCAGATAAAACATCCGACGCTTACACGCTTATTCGTGGCGAAGAAGTATCATGCCGCCATCCACTGAACGAATACATGAATCTCCCATTTAACTTAATCAATGCTTACTCGCACTTTCTGGCATATAATACTAACGAATTCATTCCCGGCCGAGAATATGATGCAAACCCATTAAGCGTATTTTCACTCGATAACAGCATCTTGTGCAGTGACATAGCCTCACTTGTCTCACAAAAAAATGGAGGAAACGCGTTTGGATACGTTGCACACCCGCTGGATGGTGACGATCCAGGATGGCTAAAATTCGGAGACCCCTTCCGGACTTACTGGCAAGATTGGGACACCCCTTACACTGGTCTTGAAATCTGGAATGGTTGGGATGACGGTGATTTCAGCGAGGTTGAACGGGGCATGGATAAACTTGATATAATGCTTTCTAAGCTCACTCAAAATGATCCCAACCGGCGTATCTACATTTCAGCTGGAAGCGACGCGCACGGCGACTTCCAAAAATACGGGAGAGTAAAAACCTGCTGTCAGATGGATTCACCAACTGAAGAAAATATTCTTGATGCCATGAAAAACGGCCGATGCTACCTCTCTAGCGGTCCTGGAATCGAGCTGGAAATCGAGTCGGGAAAGACAAAACAAGTCAAGGGAATGGGCGAGACGCTAAACCTGCTGGATGGAGAAAACATCACTCTAACAATAAACTATAAATCAAGTCCAGAATTTGGTGAAGTTGATTTTATTGAATCTAAGAAAAACGGAGATTTATTGGAATCTTTTGATGATTCGCATATTCCAAGCGATTTTGATGGTTTTGTTGAGGTTGGTGATTCTGTTTTGTTTGGTAATTATTTTTATCGCGCGTGGCTTGAGACTTCAACTAACGATCGCGCTTATACTAATCCGATTTGGGTTAATGTGACGTCGGCTTTGGTGTATGAGCCGTTGTATTTGTCTTTGGTTGTCGGCAATGATGGTTTGGGTGATGCTAATGGTTTCATGGTTGAGGTTTGGCGTGGCGTGAGGGGTGTTGGCGAGATGGTTTATGAGGGGGTTTTGTCGGTTCCTGCTGGCGGGCATGTGGTGGTGGAGGCTGAATATACTCCGGAGGTTCTTGGCATGACAGGATTCTATTTTTACCTGGATCCGTTAAACCAGGTTTTGGAGGCTGACGAGTCCGACAACAATGGTTCAAGAAGCTTCCTCGTGAATTATGACTCGAAGATTGAGGATTCTGGCTTGGGCGCGGTATTGCGTACTCTTGAGCCTGAAGCCATAGATTTGGCCGTCCGCATGGCGGATGAATTGGACTTCCTCATCCCTGATTTTATGAGGGCGACTCGGACTGGCGGGATACTGGACTTTTCCGCGGGCAAGACCGCCCGCCAGTATTACATTGAAATGTCTTATGACCCGTATTCGCTTAATGTTCCGGAAGAAAACCTCAGGCTCTACCACATCAATGCGGATTCCGGAAGTCTTGAGTTGGTGAAAAACGCGGTTGTCGACAAAGCCGGCGGAAGGATTCACGCGTGGGTCCCGCACTTGTCGGCCTACACGATTATCGGGGATGTATTGCCGGATCTTGAGGTTGGTGTTCTTGTCGAGAACAAGACTTTGCGGGAGAAAGACGAGACTGTCGTCCACTTCACAGTCGAAAATAACGGTTATCTTGACGCTTGGAATGTTTCGATAGACGTTTACGCGATAGGCCGAACCGAGGTTAAACCGCTTTTCAACCTTAATGTGTCTTCCATTGCGGTAAATAAGTCATACGCTGGTAGTTTCACCTGGAATACGACCAATATGAGGGGAGAATACAGTATTCTCGCATATGCCGGACAGCCTCTTGAGGAATACAATCAGTCAGACAACATTGCGACAGACAGCATAATGGTTTATGAGCGTGACAAAGTCCGTTTCGAAGTCCTAGAAGCACCAACAGAAGTTGAACGCTACGGTGTTTTCACCTACACTGTCAACGCGACTTGCCTGAAAGACGAGGGTTGCGAGAACATGCAACTAATACTCGACCCAATACCAAAAGGAGGTGCGGTATGAAGTTTATGGCTTCCATATCACTGCTTTTTTTGGCGTCCGCATCCGTTTTCGCGCTGATGCCATGTCGCGACGACTATGACTGCGGGATTTCAATGGGATACGACATGTACTGTTGTATAGACTACCGGTGCAATCCAAGATACTATTGTTATGACATGGGCGGGTACGGCGAAACCTGCTACCGTGACATCGCCTGCTACAGCGAATACTGCAAGGCCGACAATACCTGCGGGTGCGTTGAAGACGACGACTGTAGCGGCTACTCCAAGGGGCCCTGCATAAGCCACGACTGCATGGAGTGTTCAAAAGACAGTGATTGTTCCGCAGACCATGACTGCATTGGCTACGAGTGCGTGTATATCCCGCCCTCTGTTGTTTTGAATTCCCCTGAAAATACTTTGGTGGTTTCGCCCGGCATTCAAGTCGACTTTCAAGCCTACATCTCGCAGGGGACTGGGGAAATCAGGAGGGCTGAATTTTGGATGGATTCCGGCTCCGGCTGGATTAAATTATACTCCACCAACTATCCGGGAGCGGGCATTGAATCATTCACCCACACCCTAACTTCCGCCGGAACGTATTACTGGAAGGTTAAGGCGTGCGACAACACCAACTGTTATGAGTCGGCCTCCCGGACTCTTATAGTCAATACGCCTCCAAGCATGCCTACAGCCAGGACTCCCGAAAACGGATTGACCGGCGTTCCAACCCCAGTGCTTCTTCGCGCAACCGTTTCAGACTCCGACGGCGACATGATGTCGGCAGTCTTCAAAGACGGTTCTGGTAACGTGATTGAGGAGAGGAATTCAATAACATCCGGCTCAACAATATCTGCTTTCTGGGATGGATTGAATCCCGGACAAACATACTCTTGGACTTTGACAGTCACCGACGGCGTAGACTCTGTTTCAACGCCCGCATGGAGTTTCACGACAAACCAACGGCCCTACGCCTCAAACGTTCATGTCACACCCTACAATCCAAAGACTTCAGATGATTTGACTTGCGACTACGATTTCAATGATCCGGACGGGGATGCTGAAGAAATAGCGTTGTTTCAATGGTATCGTCAGGATGAGGGAGTCGGAGACTGGATCAACCTTCAAGTAAACAGTGAAAAACTCGGTTCAAGCAATTTCGACAAGAATGATTTGCTTAAATGCAGTGTAAAAGTCCGCGACGAGCACGGTCTTGCCGACGACACATACGTTTCAAGCGGCGAAACCAAAATACAAAATACGCCCCCCGCAATAACAACAAAATTTTCTGAAATAACCGGCCAGCTCGGAGAATACTGGGAGAAATCATTCACAGCGCACGATCCAGACGCGGAAGACACGCTCAACTGGACTGTGGGCGGTTTTGTTGAAGTCAACCCGCACTCCGGCTTAGTCTATGATACTCCGGCAATCGCGGACTTCGGGGTTCACGAAGTTGAAATCGAGGTTTCAGACGGCGAAGACACCGACTACTGGAGATTCAACTATGTTGTCGAAAGCCTGAAGGGAACGGTTCCCGAAAACGCTGGAACCCCATTCTATACTACTAACATAAATCCAAGGGATTGCGGAAGTCTCTCGCTTGGAGAGTCCTGCCAAATATCGTGGAGCGTGAACGCGACAGGCTATGGCGGCGGCTACACGATATTCGCCTACGCCACATTCGATGAAAAATATGTCGGCATGACCGAGGCGGTCAACGCGTCAATACTATCAAACCATGAATTCTATGAAAACCTGTGCTTTAGAGGCGGCCTGGCGCACGGTTTCACGAAAGGTTTGAGAGAATGCTAAGTTAAAGAGGTATTGAAAAAAATGGATGGATGGAAGAAAGCCGCAACAATTTTAGTTTTAACGACGATAATAGGATACGCGTTCGCAGTTGGAGAGCTTGAAAGTATAAGCGACAGCATCATTTTAAAGCCCGCTAATGGAGTTGTGGAAGTCCAGGGAAAACTGGGTGTCGGAACCGAGGTTCCCTCCCAGAAATTACATGTTTTTGATGATGGCAACCGTGTTTGGGCTAGATTCCAGACTAGCAGGCAGAACTGGAGTCTTGGATTCGACAGTTCAGACGACTTTTACCTTGTCGACAATGATGCTGGAATCAGCTGTTTGAGAATCCGGGACGGCAGTTGCCAGACGACGCTTAACGGCGTTTTAAGTCTTCAAAGGACTGTTCCCGGAGCGTCTCAACTTTCTTTCAGGCCGTATGGTTCTAAAGACGACAGCCTCATAATATTTCAGAATACGACTGGACACACCAGATGGTATGCTGGAACAACTGACGAAAACGGTGCTTTTAAGATCTATGATTATGCATCCAAGAAAATTAGACTTTTACAGTATCCCGGCTCCCATACATACATCTATACTGGTAATAATCGCGGAAGCGATATTCTATTTAACGCCGCAGACGACATTTATCTTCAGGCGGATAATACAATCCGGGCGGGCTCGCATCTCAGGGTGAGCGGCTTCAGCGGCCGTCACGCAATGTATTTCTACAGTGGAGACAGAAAATACGCCATGCTGACCAAACGAAATTCAACTGACAATGGGGGGAGGTTTGAAATTTATACCAACAGCGGCGGCATCACGTTGAATTCAGCGGAAAACATTCACCTCAAGTCAAAGTCGGACGTCATAGTCGACGGTAGCATAGTCTTGTCCGGAACTGTTAGGCCGGCCAACTCCTGCGGTATTGCCGGCGCCGCGTTCACTGCCGAAGAGAACGCCGTCTTGAACGATAATTCGTATGAATACAGTTTCGGGAACGGGGCGGAAGGCGCGGACATCGCTTCAGCACAGGCATGTAGCGGTGAGATTACTGCGATGTCGATATCCTGCAGGAATCCGTCCAAGGGAACAGCCAAAATACACGTCAGAAATGAGGGTGTTGACACGGGTTGTTTTGTCGAGATGTCGGACTCCAAAACGGCGTATACACAGTGCAGTGGCGCGACATTCAATGCCGGCCAGAAATTGAACGCTTATACTGAAACCGCATCCGGCGCGGGATATTGTGTCGTCACATGGTGGGTCAGGTATGATTAGAAGCGCGTTTAGGAATTCTAGGCCTGCTTCAAGTCTAGTATTCTTTTCGCCAGGTGTGCCGCGTTTTGGCCGTTGTCTACGCCGACGGCTGCGACGGGTACGCCTGGCGGCATTTGTGCTATGCTGAGTAGTGCGTCCATTCCGTCGAGTTTGGCTGATACGGGCACGCCGATTACCGGTTTTTTTGTTTGTGATGCGACTACTCCCGGAAGTGCTGCGGATAGTCCCGCGATGCAGATGAATATTTTGGCGTCTGTTGCGTCGACTATTTTTTTGAGACGGTCTGGCTCGCGGTGGGCGCTGCAGTATTCTACGCCATACTCTATCTTGTATTCTTTGAGTACTTTCTCGGCTTTTTCCACTATCTCCGAGTCTGATTTGCTTCCCGCGATTATTAAGACGTCCACAGTATATTTTTACGTTAAATGGCCATAAAAGTCGCTTTGCTTGGTGTCGGGCGGATGGGGAAGTCCGTCGCCAAAAAGGTTTTGGGGGATTCTGAGCTTGAGCTGGTTGCCGCAGTATGCGCCTCTGATGCGCCGGAGGTCGGGCAGGACATGGGTGTTTTGGCGGGTGTTGGGGAGTGCGGCGTGAAGGTCGCCGCTTTAGACGCTCTTGAAAGTGTTTTGGACGGGGCCGCACCGGATGTTGCCGTGGATTTCACGGTAGCCGAGGCGTTTTTAGATAATCTTGACACGCTGGTTTCCAGAAAAATTAATCTGGTTGTGGGGACAACCGGCTTGGATGATGAGCGTCCGGCTATTGACGAGAAGATTGAGGATGCTGGTGTTGGCGCGGTCATCTCCTCGAACATGAGCACTGGCGTCAACTATTTCTTCAAGACTGTCGGAGACACCGCCGGGCTTCTCGGCCCAGGATACGAAGTCGTGGTGGTTGAAACCCACCACGTCCACAAGAAGGACGCGCCGTCCGGGACGGCCAGGCGTATTGCCCGGATTCTGGCGGAGGCGACGGGGAGGGGCGTCAGGGAATTGGGGGTAATAAAATCGGAAGATGAAGCCCAGCCCACCTCGGGCGTAATAAACGTGTATTCCGTCAGGCGGGGCGAGGTCGTCGGAGAACACAAGGTGGTGTTCACGTCAGCCGAAGACAGGATTGAATTCTTCCACCACTCCAATTCAAGAGACATATTCTCGGCGGGAGTCGTCAAGGCAGTCAAATACGTGAACGGAAAAAAAGGCGTCTACAGCATGAAAGAAGTACTGGGAATCTAGGATTATATTACGTTGTCCAACTCTTCTTCGCGTTTTTTCTTTAAGGAAAATCTCCGTAGTCCTCCACCTGTTTTTGGAGTCTCTTCTGCTCTTAATTCTGTTATTTCCGGGGGGTTTTCTCCTTCCTCGAATTTTCGGAGTTTTGCGATTTGATTGATGTAATATACTCCGGCTTCAGAATATTTTTTTCTTCCAGTTTTTGGGTCTATTGCATATCCCAGTATCATCCAGTCCGGACTCCCATCTGCGCTTTCCCCCACTCTCTTGATTCCTAAAAATTCGATTTCATACAATTCAACTTTATTGTGGTGCTGGTGTTTCTTGCCCCCTTTTATCTTCTGCAGTTTCTTTTGTTTTATCTTTCTCCTGTCTTTGTTGTTCTAATTCTTCTTGTTTTTTTGCGGTAGGTCTCTCTAGTTTCCCGGATTTGTACTTCTTTTTCACGTATGGGCAGTTCTGTGCCGAACATTTCGTTTACTATCTCGTTTAAATTGACTCTCGCAATACGGTAGGTTGCTCGATTTCCCGCCCACTCCCAAGACCTGTCTCTTATACACATCTGACGCTGCCGACGAAGAGGATAGTGTAGATCTCGGTGG
>OMKS01003661.1_pt1 | contig 12078 bp, 11 predicted proteins | sample 1674721 | NCBI WGS metagenome assembly OMKS01 (sample SAMN06264996, study PRJEB25208) | sediment metagenome | isolation source: hot spring sediment | place: USA: California | collected 2014-09-02 | reverse complement strand
AAGAGACAGATGTCGTCGACGTAGGTAAAGTTGCGGACAGCGCCGCCATCGCCCCACACCTCTATGTTATCACCATCCTGCGCCTGCGCAACCTTGCGGCACAGGGCAGCGGGGGCCTTTTCCCGCCCGCCGCGTCGATCACGTGGTTGTTAATCAGCGCACTGTTGCGCATAATGTCAACGGATGATTTTTATCCGCGGATGATTTTTATCCGCGGATGTTTTTTATCCGCGGATGTCTTCTATCCGCCTCGGCGGAGTGAATGTAGCCCATCCCGCCCATATCGGCCGCCAACTGGTACACCTCATCGAAGGCCTGCCCTGAGCCTGTCAAAGGGTCTCGCCCCAGGTTGAGCGCCTCCCAGCAATTGTGCGGCTCCATCTAAAAAAAGGAAGCGAAGCGGCTCCATCTAAAAAAAGGAAGCGAAGCGGCTCCATCTAAGAAAAGGAAGCGGAGCGGCTCCATCTAAAAAAAGGAAGCGAAGCGGCTCCCGCAGGTCCAGCAGCCGGAACTCGTCGGCCTGCCCTGTGGAATAAGAGGTCTTGGCGCTTTTCGTGCCGTCGATAGACGCATTCCACAGGGCCTGCGTCGGTGCGAACTCGTGCTCTTTGATATCCACGCCGCGCACCCAATACCCCTCACGCTTCAGTTTCTTCACCAGATACCCGCCGATGAACCCACCGGCGCCACACACCAAAGCTCTCTTCATTCCCCATCCTCCTTATCTCAATCCTCAACCCTTAATTCTCAATCCTTAATTCTCAATTCTTGATTCTCGATTCTTATCCGTTCGCTTGCTCTCATGTTCCCAATCATTTATAATATCTCTAGAGACAATCCCTGAAGCACAAGGAGGAAAAATGACCCTCAGCGAGATTATTCAAGATATCCACGGCCTGGAAGCGGAATTGGCCAAGCTGGAAGCGCGTTATGGTTTGCTTTCGGCCGATTTCTATCATCTCTATAAAGCCGGTGAACTGGAGCAGACCAAAGATTTCATCCAGTGGACTGGCTATTACCAGGCCAAATTAGAGCGCGAGGCCCGCTACCGCGAAATGATGGACGGTTATTTGCGGGATTTGCGCCAGAGCGCCCAGCTCGGCGCCCTGCAGCTAACGCCTCGGCCCGCTTCCACCGGAGCATAGTTCTGTGCCCCTCTCGGATTTTCAAGTCTACGGAGAACTTGTCTATTCTCTGCCGGAGCGATATCCCTCCCGATATCAAGCGCCACCGCGTTCCCGCCCCCGGCATCAGTTTCGAGCACCCCAATCTCCCACATCTCATAGAGGAAATCAAGCAAGACGTCTGAATTCTCAGTTCTCAATCCTCAATCCTTAACTTGTTCCCCACCCATTCCTTGATATAATGATGACCACGTCCCATCCAGACTAAAAAAGGTGGCCCTATGGCTACGATTGAAAAAGAAATTACCGTTCGCCTTTCCCCCACCCCCTACCATCGCCTGCAGGAATTGGCTCGACAGGCCGGCAAAACGCCGGAATCGCTCACACGGGAGATTGTAGAGCAAGCCTTGCAGGACACAGCATCTCCTATGTCCTCTCCGCCCCGAACTGCGCGCCAGATCCTGGAGGCCGCGGGACGTGTTCGCTCTCTGAGCCCCTCGCTGCGGCAAAGGATCATCCCGGGCGTGACGTTGGAGGAGGTTCGGGCATCTCTGGACAAAGCCGGCGGCCCCCCTCTGAGCGAGATAATCCTCCGGCAACGAGAGTCTCGATCGTGACCACCTACTACCTCGACGCCAGCGCCCTGGTCAAGCGCTACGCCCCCGAGGCGGGCAGTGATTGGACACTGACGATCACGGACCCAGCCGCCGAACACACTATCATCTTCTCCGAACTCACCCAGCCCTTAATCCTTAGTTCTCAACTCTCAACTCTCAACTCTCAATTCTCAGTTCTCAACTCTCGCCTCCCCCCTCCCCACCACCGGCAGATACACCCGCGCCGCCGCGACCAGCACCCGCTGCGCCATGCGGTTATCCCCCACGTCCGTCTCCACGATCTCGCCCGCCGGGTCGATCTCGACCCACAGCGTGTAGGCGCCCGGCCCCGGCGGCGTCCAGGTCGCCGTGAGCGCGCTCGCGCCCTCGTAACGGCCCGGGATCTGGTCGAAGACGTGGGGCGGGAGGAGCAGCGTGCCGCCCGCTTCAGGGTCCCCCTGCCCCACCCACACCTCGACCGAGGACGCCGCCTGCCGGCCGTGATTGGCAATCTCGGCCGTGATCGTGAAAGGGAGCGTCTCCGCCCCATCCCACATCACCACCGGGGCCGGCTCGACCCGGAAGCGGCGCAGGTAGAGATCGGTGTAAGCCGGCCCGGTCCCCAGCCGCTCGTGGACGTAAGCCGCGTAGGCTTCCCCCAGCGGCGTCATCGTCTTGGTGTAGGCCCCGGTGAAGAGATCGCCGCCGTAGCCCTGGCTGATCACCTCCCCGTCGTGGTAGACGTTATCGTCCAGGCTGTACCAGGCCCAGGCCTGCACCAGCCGGTCGTCGTCGGCCGGGTAACCGATCTCGGCGTCGGTCCCGGTGAGGAAGAAGTCGAAGGTGGCATACATAAAGTCGATCACCCGCTCGTCGCTGAAGTCCTCGCCATCCTCGTCTATGATCTCAGGCCACATCAGGATACCGTACTCCGGCACGATGAGGGGCTTATCCCGCTGCCCGTGCGCCGCCATCCAGCGGCGGAGGTCGACGAAACGCTGGATGAAGACGTCCACGTCGTCGTGATCGCGGATCTCGTATTCGATCCCCAGGTGGGCGTAACGCCCCATCCCGGCCGGGATGTTGGCCCCCCACCCCGTGCGGGTCTCCGGGAGGATGAAACTGTGCACCGTCCACACGTCGACCGGCATGTCTGCGCCGTAACGGTCGCCGTAGGCCTGCCAGACGAAATCGAGGTACAACAGCCGCAGCGGCGTCGCCTGGACCAGCCCGCCGAAGGCGACCTGGGCCAGCGGATCCACCCCCTTGATCAAGTGATACAGCCCGTGGTAGACCTGGGCATACTCGTCCGGCGTGCAATCGTCCATCCAGGGAGAGTCCGGCTCGTTGCCCACCCGCCAGACCGCGGCCGGGTTCGCCTGGATGATCGACCTGATGGCGGCCTCGTCCTGCACAGGGCGCGGCGGAGAGGCGGCGCAATCGACGCGGAAAATCTGCAGCGCCCCCATCCCCTCCGGGTGCGGCGGGTCGGGGCGGGCGTACCAGTAGACGTACCAGCCTGCGCCCAGGGCGGCCATATCGTAGCGGGCACTCGACGTCCCGCAGACGCCAAAACGCTCGTATTCGAGCGGATAGGGTGGGAAGGCGTACTCGTAGGCCCGCGCCGGCTCCATCAAGCCAGCCCCCACTGCCAGCAGGAGCAGGAGCAGGATCGCCAGGGCGACCGGGAGCCAGGAGACCAGTCCACGTAGGGGGGCATCCCCGGCTTGAGATACACGGCGGTTAAAACCGCGTGCTACACCTGCCAAGTCGGCCTTCGCCGACTCCAGTCCACATTCAAATCCACGCAGGTGGACTTTGCATCGTGTCGCAAACGACACGCAGTAGACCGCGACTTCAGTCGCCGGGCAATCCTGGCAAACACGATTCAATTGTAAAGGTGCGCGCATCCATTGCCATAGCCAGGTAAACACGATGGACGTCCTCCCTCTATGCGATAGTCCGCCCCGTATGAATACTACAGTTTACCCGCTATCCATCATATAGGCAACCCGGATCAGCCCCCCCGCCGCAGCACGATGAGGGTTAGGCCGGCCAACACGGCCCCCGCGCCGATGCCCATCAGCCCCAGGCCCAGCGTGGCCCCGCCGGCATCGGGCAGGAGAACGGGCACAGATGTGGGCGTGGGCGCAGGCGTCGGCGTGGCAGGTGCAGGTTCGGGCGCCGGCGGTTCCGGTTCCGCCGTGGGGTCAGACGGTTCTGCCGTCGGCGGCTGGTCGCTCGTCGGCGACAGGGTGGGCAGATTGGGCGTCGGCCTCGGCGAAGGCTGCAACGCCGGCTTCCCCTCCACCACCGGCATCATCGTCATGGCCAACACGCCGGTCAAGAAGAGCACGGCGCCCATCGTCAACAACAAACGTGCTGCAACGTTCGTCTCAGTATGTATCATCTCTTGCTTCCTCTCCCTTGTGTCAATATGTACCGTTTAGCTTCATTACCCGACATCTCTGGATCACGAATGTCACGAATGGACAAATAACACGAATTTTGGCTTCGAATGTCAAAAAACATTCGTGAAATTCGAGCATTCGTGTGATTCGTGATAGAAAACCAGGCTCTTGGCCACGAATGTCGGGTAGTGAAGCGTTTAGCCAGACAGTCGTAACGAGAGCAACCTTATCTGGACGACGTATCGAATACGTTAGGCGTTACGCACTTGATCGTTAAGAAAAGGTTTTGGACGCAGAAAAACGCGGATAAACGCCGATTTTTGAGTCTTTATCTGCGGAAGTCTGCATCCGCTCCGCAGGAGCGTCATCTGCGTCCCACTTCTTTCAACTGCGTAAGTCCTATACGTAACACGTCAAACAGCCGCTTACGCGCGATTCGCGATCAGCGATCCCGCGATCCGCGTCATTTACGGACGACTCGGCCGCCGGGGGACCGGTCGCTGTAACCATTCGAGCGGCCCGATACGGTCCAGCATCAGGACGCCCGGCGCCACGTCGACCGACACCGGCCCGTAGCGATTGTCCAGCCCCTCGTTCGATTCCCGCACCGCCCCGTACCAGAGCGGATCGTTCCACGAATCGGCGAAGGCGTACAATTGGTGCATGCGGCTCTCGACGAAGTAACCGGGCCACCGGGTATAATCCGGCTCGTATCCCGCCCGCGAACTGAGCACGAGCGCTTCGCCCGGCGCCAATCCCTCCGCCAGGTACCAGGAGACGCCGAAACAGTGGGCCAGGTCCGAAGCACACAATTGATCCCAGGGCTGATTCGCCTGGGTCGGCGGCGGGTCGGGGTCGAAGTACAGGTCGACCCAGAAGGGCCCGGCTGCGGCGCTTCCCACGTTCGCCACCGCCACCGTCACGGTGACCGGCTCGCCCGTGGCCGGATTGGCCGGTTCGACCGTCAACGCCGTGACCCGCAGGTCCGGCAGTGGCGGGTAGTTGCGCATCACCAACGGCAGGTAACACACCGCCCCCGGATTCACCTCCGTCGTCGTGCACCGCTCCACCTGTTGGCCGTCCCACGCGAGATAGGCGCAATTCTCGAGCGACCAGGCCATCGAGCCGGCCGTCACCTGCACCGAGAAGGTGGTGGTGATGCGGTCGCCGGTCGCGAAATCCTCCTGCCAAATTTCGGGCAGGGTGCAGGATTGATCGCTCTCGCCGGGCCGGCGGTAGCGGCAACTGCCGGGCACGTAGGTGGCACCGTTCGGTATCGGGTCCGTAAGAAGCACACCGGTGATGGCGTCGCCGCCGTTCACCGCCACGATGGTATAGGTGATCGTGTCGCCGGCGTCAGCCGATTCTGGACCGGTCTTATAGGACTGATCGAAATCAGGCACCTGGAACAGGCCCTGGGCCAGGGCCTGAGAGGGGGCCCATGATGGGCCCCCTCTTGGGGCCTGATTCAGAACGACGAGCAGGACCAGCGCCGACGCGCCGGCCACGATGAGGGCAGTCGCAAGAAACTTTATTGGTTTCGAGGAGCAAGCGCCGCGATCTCTTATCTTCATACGAACCCCTTTCTTTCACGCGCACTCTAACGGAATCGTAACAGGATGAGCAACTCATATATCGAGGAGATCCTCATCCCATGGCGAGGCGCCATCCCCGGATTTGAAGGCCCGGTCAATCATCCCTCTCTTGAATCGCCACGCCCGTCCCATCTTGGCGGCCGGTATCTTCCCCGCGCGCGCCAGCCGGTAGACCGTGGCGACGTCCAACCTCAGGTACTGCGCAACCTCTTGAGCTGTCATAATCTGATCCTGCGGCATATCCATTTCAATCCCTCCTTGCCAGCTCACCCTGGCTCTGCTCAAACACCCATAACACGACTTACAAGAACTCATCCAGGCGAGTCCAACCGGCCCCGCCCAATACTGTGCAATAAAATGAATTACCGGTCTATCCGATGTCGCAACACTTTCAAGAGCGTTTGCCTCGCTTCTTGCGTATCTTGCACCCCTCACCTGGATATTATACCACAAAAAGCGACGCTAAAGATTGCGATTTCGTTGCAATCATCGCCTTTTAATTGTCCAATTGACTTTATGATGCAAAGTTATGTGCAAAAAGCAGCCGTTCTGGGCGTAGTGACCGTTCAGGCCATGGGAGCATTGGACACAGATTTCCACAGATTCACACAGATCGAGGCCATCAAGCAGGCCTTACTTGGCACTTGATGGAAAAAACCCGTGCAATCTGTCTGATGGTGGGGCAAAAGTGCGTCGCACCTGAGTAGATACCTTTGCTTTTGCTAAAGGGACGAGGCGAGAGAATTGGGGGGCGTGGCTATTCTTCACCACAGATACTTTTAGTAGTGACGAGGGTGCTTCGATGTCTGCTCGTGACCGAAGTCTTGGTGTCCTTATTGGCGCTTCATTACCCGACATCTCTGGATCACGAATGGACGAATTGTGAAAAACATTCGTGAAATTCGTTTGTTCGCGTGATTCGTGATCCAAAGATGTCGGCGGCGGGAGCAGGGGAGAAATGCCTCGTTCTGCTACCGGTCTTGCACCGGCCGCGCAGGCTGGCCTGCATACCAGGCCGCCGCTTGGCTGAGCCGTTGATTCGCCATGGCGGTGCTGGGTTGTTGGACCGGCTCTCCATCCTGCACCACACTGACGAGCGCGCTGGCGATGCTGGGGATCCACACCCGGTCTGTCACCGGGTCGATGGCGATGCCCCACTTGGGATAATGGGCCAGGTCGATGGCGACACCCAATTGGAACGTCTGGGCCACGTCGGCCGACACCGACGGGCCCAGCGTCGGCCAGCCGTGGGGGATCAACAGCGCCTGATCCTCCCCGTCCGGTTCGGCGCTGGAGGTGACCAGCCACAGATGCCCCTCCGAACCCAGGCCTGGATTTATCGCCAGCACCAGCAGGGGGATGTTCCGCCCATCGTCGCGCCGGAGATCGATCCTGTCCAACACCTCCTCCGTCTGCCCATCAATGACAGAGAGGTAGCCCTCGTGCACACTGGCAGCGTAGATCAAGTTGCGCGAGACGTCGAGCGTCACACCAAAAGCGTCGAACAGGCCAGTGCCCACCCGGTGCGTCTGGTGCGTCTCGCCGTCGATCACCGTCATGTGACCGTGAATCGCGTGATTGGGCACGTAGACCCGATTGATGACCGGGTTGACGGCGATCTGACCGGGGTCCTGGACGTCGACGAGCGTGCGTTCGTAACCCGGATTGCCGGCCCGGTACACGTTGACCGTCCCGCCCTCGTAATTGGTGGTGACGTAGACCATATCGTTGGCCGGATTGTAGGCCACGTATTTCGGCCCACCGCCGGCTGGCAGGTCGGCGATCTGCTGGTAGGTCGCGCCGTCCAACACCGCCACGCGATCGGCCGCCAGGCGCGAGACCCAGATGCGGTCCCGGCCCGCGTCGTAGGCCACGTCGAAGGCGGAGGAAAGGGCGATCTCCCGCAACACAGCGTAGCTATCGGCGTCGATCACCGTGACCCCATTGGCGTGGGCCACGAAGACCCGCCGTCCCGCTGCGTCCACGGCGAGCGAGTTGGCCGGCCCACCAACGCCGATCTCGGCGTCGAGATAAGGATAATAACTCTTGATCTCCTCCGCCGTATACCCACGCATCACCAGCGGCAGGTAGGTCGAATAAAGAATCCGGTTGACGATGCTCGTGGTGCACAGGCGCTGCTGGCCGTCAGGCCAATCGAGCATCGCGCAATTGATCAACGGCCAGTTCATCGAACCAGCCATCACCCGGACGGCGAAAGTGGTCGTGATCCGGTCGCCGGGATTGAAATCCGCCTGCCACATTTGATCCAACGGGCCGCAGGTCTGGGGCGCGTCGCCGGTTCGCCAGTAGGTGCAACTGTCGGGTATGTATTGAGACGTATAGGGCAGGTTGTCGAAGAGAGTCACGTCGGCCACCGGCCCGCCGGTGTTCACGACGACGATGGTGTAGGTTATGATCTCGTCGGTCTGGACCGTTTGAGGCGCGCTCTTGTAGGAGGACGTGAAATCGGCCGCAGCGACAGAGACGGTCGTCGTCAGCGTACTGCTATCGCTGGCCGCGCCCGACGCCGCCGAAAGGGCGGTGAGGACGCTCGCGGCCTGCTGGCCGACCTCGGCCGTCGTCGAGATGCGCACCGAAACGGTCACCGGGGCGACCCCACCTGGCGGCAACGTGGCGCTTCGGGTGGGAAACACCGAAACGGTCCACGGCTCCCCAGACCAGGCCTGGGTCAGATCGAAGCTATCGGCCACGTCGCCCGTGTTGGATAGGGTCAGCGTGTAAGTCACCACCTCGCCGGCCGCTCCCCGCTGGGCGTCTGCAGGCGGCGCCAGGGCGACGCGATAGGTGGGCGTAAAGGGGTCGCCGGTGCTGGCGATCGTATGTGTGGCGGTGACCTGGCTGCAGCCATTCGCGCCCGTCACCAGCACGGTATACGTCCCGCTGACGACGAAGGTGTGATAGGCCGGATTGCCGGCGCCGCTGGGCGCGCCTGATGGTGCGCCATCCCCCCAATGCCAGGCGTAGTCGACCGGCCCGCTGCCCGCCGGGACGACGCCCGTAAACGTCACCGTCTGGGTCGTGGTCGGCGTCGCGGGACTCCAGGTAAAATCGATGCCCTCGAGCGGCGCACAATCGGCCGCCTTGCCAATCATGACCTCGTGGGGCGCGGCCAACGTGTGGCCCTGCCACGCCTCGAAAGAGGGTAACAACCAGGCCATCCCCAGCAGACCCAAGAACACACATAATGCAATAATAAGAACTCGCCTTACAATTTGCTCTTTCATCCCAAACCTCCATCCCACGTCAATCTCTTGATCAGGCCGAAACATCGAAAATGATGCGATAACTATCTATTACAATAACATTATACTACATCTGGCCGCTTATAGTTTTTCACTTTCATTTCAAATTTATTTCGATTCTCATCGTCCTCCTCCTCCTCCTCCTCAATAACAAAACAAAAAAGCGCCGATCTCAGAAATTTTCTGAGATCGGCGCGCCAGAGACTTGCAACTTATTGACGGATGGAGTACACTATAGGCGGCTCCTTCGAACGGGCCAAAAGAAATACCCCCGGTGCGATTTGAACGCACAACCTGCGGATTCGAAGTCCGACGCTCTATCCAATTGAGCTACGGGGGCGGGGCGAGCACCCGGCTATAATTAAAGCCGGATTTTCATCCGGCTCGGTGGTCTAGGGTGAGTGATGGGATTCGAACCCACAATCTCCTGGGCCACAACCAGGTGCCTTAACCCTTAGGCCACACCCACCTCGTACGAACAGCATTTTACCACAAAATAGATAAAGGAGCAAGCGATGGGAATTCAAGCGCTACCGACTCAAAAACAGGAGGTGCAGGTACTGACGACTCACTTCCAATTCAGGGGTCAGTTGGAATCGATCGGCCCGGCGGGCAACTATCTCAACAACCCGAGCCGTCAAAGTCTCTCCCTCTACGACGCCCAGATCACGCCTCTCGCGTCCAACAGCCCGCTCAAGGCTTTCTCACGTCCTCACGTGATCCTGCTGAAGTCCCAAATCGTCTTCCTGTACTTCCCCGCGAAAGAGGTTCGAGAGACCGTCCCAACCTTTCCCCGGCGCGAGTTGCTGATGAGCTACACGCCCATTGCTGTGTGTCGCGGCTATTTCCACATGCCAGCCGAAGCAAAATTGACCGATTTTCTCAGTGTGGTCCCCAGCGAGCTCATTCCCATCACCGAAACGCACCTGTTCCCGTTCGCCGAACTACCCGCGCCCTTCCCCAAAGAGCCTGAACTGCTGCTGGTGGGACGGACGTTTTTACAATTTTATCATCCTATGTGATCGGGTTACCGGTCACGATCATCACCTCGCTCCGGCCCGCTCGCTCGCGGACGATAGTCGGAGCAAACCCGGCCTGGGTCATCGCCCTCTCGACCTCGTCTAAAAAGCCCTGGCGCTGGCCCGTGATCACGTACAGACCCTCGATGAGACGGGAAAGCAGGTCATGGCCCTTCAGACGAGCCTCGACGACGACGAACAGACGCCCTCCCGGCCGCAAAACGCGCGCCGTCTCTCGCAGGGTAGCGGGATCGACGATGAATTCGGTGGGAAAAGTCGCCAGGACGCTATCGAAGCAGGCCCCCCGAAAGGGGAGTGCCTGCGCCCGGCCCCGTAGCAAAGGGGCCGCCAATTCTCCTTCAGGCACGCTGGCAATCCCGGTCTCTAACAACCGGCGTCGGGCCAGCCGCCCCATGTGGGGTGAAAGGTCCAACCCCACCGGTGCCAGGCCCTGTTGCACCATCGCCGCCAACGTATGCCCCGGGCCATGGGCCAACTCCAGGATTCGCGCGCCCCGCAGGTGAGGGAGCGCCTGGCATCCCCAGGTCCGCCACTGCCCCAACGACACGGCCCAGGCCACACCATCGTAAGCCCAGGCAAATTCGTTATAGAGCAGCCGGAAGAGAAAACGCAGCAACCGCCGCCACATCCGTCGTGTCACCCGATCCGTTTCCCCCTCTTTAAGCGCCTCAAAGAAAATTCCCCCGTCACGTGGCGTGCCGGGGGAAGAAAAAGCAAGGATCCGAATCAAAGAGTCAGACTGCCGACATCACGTCTTGCGTAAACATCGTCGCCGATGATTCCGCGATCGACCAGGCCGCCAGGTCAAGTGACAACTGATCGAAGAAACTGTTGACCGGCAGATCGTCTCCATATTGAAGCGCCGTCACGCGGGCGCGCAAGCGTAGCGTTTTGGTCTTCAGGGTGAATTCCTGCCCCTCTCTGGCCAAAACCGGTTCTCCCTTGGGCGCCAGTTTGGCCCGCAACGCTTCGTCGTTGAAGGCATACTCCGACATCAACACCTTGGTCACCGTCCGGATGTCGCTCTTATCGAAAAGCCATATTTCAAAAGCCGTGATCTTATTGGGCGTATCCACGCCGATCCGTTCCGAAATTCCCATCCCGCACTCGCCCAAAAACTCACCGTTCTCAAGCTCAATGCTGAACGAGGGATCGTAATGGTCGTCTCCCAGCGTATAGGCAGCCGTAAACTGGGCCAGCGGCGGTCCATCGGCGCCCATCTCCCAGGCCGCCGCCCGGGCCGGGACGCCACCTTCCGCCAGATCCAGGCCGGGGCCCGCCTCCTCTCGCCTGCTTCTGAGGTAACCGACAAGGAAATACAAGGCCAGGACTACGGCCAACACGAGCAAGAGGACGCCACAGAGGGCGACGACGGACCATAAGCCGCCACGCTCCGTTTCCTCCGGCGTCTCAGCAACCGGAGCTGCTTCTACGTCCGCCTCGGGCAGATTCAACGCTGCCGCCAGGGCGCGCAAGCGAATGGCCTCCTCGCCGCTTCTCTCTTTCGCCAGTTCCTCGATCACTTGCGCCAGCTTTTTCTGATCCCACAGATCCACGCCCAGCGTATCGCGGATCCAGGCCCGGTCGCCGGCGTGGGCGCCGCTAGGCGCGTACTCTTGCGCGATCCAGGCGATGTAGTCCTTCTGGAAATCAGAGCGCAATTGATTCGGCGCGGTATTCTCCCACTTCACCGGGTTTATCTGCCAGGCATAGACCAAACCCAGAATCAAGCCCAGTATGATCCCAATGATTAACAATCTATACCGTTGAAGGAATTGCAGGATAGTCTCCATTTCGTCCCCCTTGTCTATGCTCGCAGATCTCTTGCAAAAAACCTCGCGTTTTTTGCCGCCAACCTCATTGTACCATAAATGACATCGCCATACAACTTACTTTACCACAAACAGCAAACGAGGGCAAATGCTCTTTCCCAGTCTCCCAGTCTCCCAGTCGTCTGTCCAAAATCCAGATTTCTGGTATCATCTCAATAAACCGGGGCAAACTCGCTCGGGCCGGTCTCCTGACCGTGCCCGCTGTGGCTCGGTCGGG
>OMKS01003660.1_pt1 | contig 12081 bp, 11 predicted proteins | sample 1674721 | NCBI WGS metagenome assembly OMKS01 (sample SAMN06264996, study PRJEB25208) | sediment metagenome | isolation source: hot spring sediment | place: USA: California | collected 2014-09-02 | reverse complement strand
GAGGTGGTGCTGTTGCGATATGGGACGCGGCGCAGCGTGTGCGTCTCGACGCAGGTGGGATGCGCTTGTGGGTGCCTCTTCTGCGCCACTGGCCAGATGGGCTTCGTGCGCGATCTCTCGGCGGGCGAGATTGTCTTGCAGGTGGTGCACGTCCAGCGGGCGCTGGCGGCGCAGGGCGAGCGGCTTTCTAACGTGGTACTGATGGGGATGGGCGAGCCGCTGTTGAACGCCGACGCGACGCTGGCGGCGGTCCGCCGGATGGTCGATCCGCGCGGATTGGGGCTGCCGGCGCGCCGGATCACGCTCAGCACGGTCGGAATCGTGCCCGGTATCGCGCGCCTGGCCGAGGAGGACGTGGGGATCGGATTGGCCGTCTCGCTCCACGCCGCGACCGACGCCGTGCGCGAGCGCTTGGTCCCGATCAACCGCCGCTATCCCCTGGATACGTTGTTCGCGGCCCTGCGAGAGTACACCGAGCGGACGCAGCGCCGGGTGATGGTCGAGTGGCTGGTGCTGGACGGCGTCAACGACGGGCCGGAGCAAGCGCGGGTGCTGGTGGATCGCCTGAACGGCCTGCCGGTGCACGTTAACCTCATCCGCCTGAATCCGACCGGGGGCTACGAGGGAATCCCTGCGTCCTCCGAGGCGATGGAAGCGTTCGCCCGGGTGCTGGATCGGGCCGGTATTCCCCACACGATGCGTCAGCGCCGGGGTGGGGCAATTCAGGCAGGCTGCGGACAGTTATGGGTGGAGAGATGCAGCGGCTGATTATCGTGAGCGTGCACTCTGTGGTACAATGGGGGATGGGTCGGCAAATTGCTAAACTGGTATATTGGTATAATGGTAAACTGGTATATTGGTAAACTGGTATATTGGTATAATGGTAAACTGGTATATCGGTATAATGGTAAACTGGTGAACTGGGGAAATCGGATGGTTTTACCGCTGTTGGTCGAGCGTCAGCGTGAGTTGGTCGAGCGGCCTATTGAATCCAAAATATTCCTGGAAGGGCCGGCTGGCGCTGGCAAGACGACGAGCGGCGTCGCCCGACTCCTTCATCTGTTAGAGTCTGGCGTCCCGGCCCGTTCGATCCTGGTCATCGTGCCCCAGCGTACCTTGGCCGATCCCTATTATGACGCTCTGCGCCGCTCGACCGGCCCCACCGGTGCCAGCGGGCAGGTGACCGTCTTCACCGTAGGTGGCCTGGCCCAGCGCATGGTCGATCTCTTCTGGCCGTTGATCGCCGAGGAGGCTGGTTTTGCCAATCCCGAGCAACCGCCCGTGTTCCTCACGTTGGAGACGGCCCAATACTACATGGCTCGCCTGGTGCGCCCGCTGCTGCTGGAAGAAGATTTTTTCGAGAGCATCGTCATCGACCGCAACCGGCTCTACAGCCAGATCATCGACAACCTCAACAAGGCGGCCGTGGTGGGCTTCCCCCACACCGAGATCGGTGAGCGCTTGAAGGCGGCCTGGGGCGGTGAGCAGGCACAGCGGCGCATCTACGATGAGGCCCAGGCGTGTGCAAATCGTTTTCGCCGCTATTGCCTGGAACATAACCTGCTCGATTTCTCGCTCCAGATCGAGGTTTTCTGCCAGCACCTGTGGCCGCTGCCGATGTGCCGGGAGTACATCCTGGAGACGTACCGACACCTCATCGTGGAGAACGCCGAGGAGGACACCCCCGTGGCTCACGATTTGCTGGGCCAGTGGCTGTCGCACTGCCAGTCGGCCTTCGTCATCTACGACCAGGACGCGGGTTACCGGCGTTTCTTGGGCGCCGACCCGGAGAGCGCCCGCCGATTGGGCGATTTGTGCGACGAGCGGATTGGATTCGCCGATTCCTTCGTGACGTCGCCGGCGTTGCAGGCGCTGGAATGTGGGTTGAGCCGAGCGCTGGGCCGGGAGACGAGCGCCCACCGTTCCCCGTCCGATTCAAAGACCGTCGCCCGCGAGGCGCTGGTCTACAAGGCCCACCGCTACTACCCGGAGATGCTCGATTGGGTCGCCGGGCAGATCGCCGACCTGGTGCACGAGGCGCACACGCCGCCCAACGAGATCGTCGTCCTGGCCCCATTTCTAAGTGATGCCCTGCGCTTTTCGCTGATGAACCGGCTGGACCGGCTCGGCGTGCCATCCCGCTCTCACCGGCCCTCGCGGGCGTTGCGCGATGAGCCCGCAGCGCGCTGTCTGCTTACCTTGGCCGCCCTGGCCCATCCAACCTGGGGGATCAACCCGCCCCGCTACGACGTGGCCTACGCCCTGGTGCAGGCCATCGGCGGGATGGACCTGGTGCGGGCGCAGCTCTTGGCCGAGATTGTCTATCGTCAGCGAGAGGGGATGCCTGTGCTGAGCTCCTTCGAGCAGATCAAGCCGGACATGCAGGAGCGGCTGACCTTCGTGTTGGGCGGGCGCTACGAACGATTGCGCGAGTGGATCGAGAGTTATAGCGGGGCTGACGGTGATGGGGCCACTGTGCCGTTGGATCATTTCTTGAGTCGCCTGTTCGGTGAGGTGCTTTCCCAGGAGGGCTTTGGTTTCCATAGCGATGCGGATAGCAAGCATCCGTACGACGCTGCGCGAGTGGCCAACGACCTGATCGAATCGGTGCGCAAGTTTCGCTGGGTGGCGGCCGAGCGACTGGACCGGGACGAGAATGGGAACAAGCCGTTGGGCCAGGAGTACCTGGAGATGGTCCAGGATGGCGTCATCGCCGCGCAGTACATCTTCGGTTGGCAGCTCCGACCGGAAGACGCGGTTCTCCTGGCCCCGGCCTACACATTCTTGATGCGCAACCGCCCGGTCGATTACCAGTTCTGGCTCAACGTCGGCGGACGCGGGTGGTGGGAGCGCCTCTACCAGCCGCTCACTCAACCCTACGTCCTCAACCGGCATTGGCCCCGCGACGCCGTGTGGACTGATACCGACGAGGTCGCCGCCCGGCGCTCGGCCCTTTCCAGCCTCGTCCTGGGCCTGGTCCGCCGCTGCCGCCGCCGAATCTACCTGGGCCTGAGCGAATTGGGCGAACAGGGGTATGAACAAAAAGGCCCGCTGCTCCAGGCTGTCCAGGTTGGTATATTGGTAAACTGGTAAACTGGTATATTGGTAAACTGGTAAACTGGTATATTGGTAAACTGGTGAATGGGTATGTGGGAGAGGTATTGATGCAGGTGATCAACAAGTTATCGAAATTTCCATTCCACTCAATCCTATTGAGCATTTATCCCATCATGAATTTGTTTGGCCGAAATATCGTGTATATTGCATTCGAGGACACCTTTCGATCTCTGGCATGGTCCGTCGCTCTCGTCATCGTTTTACTGCTCGGTTTTTACGTCATCTTGAAAGATTGGGAAAAAGCCGGCTCTTGTGTTTGTTGCTTGTGCTCCTGTTCTTCTCCTTTGGTCACGTCGCTCATTTAATCGAAACGTGGATGGCTCGAAGGGATATGACGTTTGACGTCTCGATACTGGTCTGGGTGTGGTTGTTTGCTTTTCTCCTGCTCACATTTGTCATTCTCCGGGTCGAGTTGCCAGAGATGAGTACCGAGTTCTTGAACGTCAGTAGCCTGGTTTTATTCATCTTTCCGTTAATAACCATCATCCCACACATTGTTGCGGATAAGGGTTACGGCCAATCTGAGCGAGACGTTCTGTCGCAAATGCGTGGCGAAGCGCAGGCCGAAGCGTCGTTGCGCGAGATGCCTGAATCTGAACCCCCAGACATCTATTACATCATTCCGGATGGATACGTGAGGTCTGATATTCTCGAGGAGTTCTATAATTATGATAATTCTTCTTTCACGAGGGCATTGGAGTAGCGGGGATTTTATATTGTCTCGTCCAGCCACTCAAATTATTTGAACACGACGTATTCGTTGAACACCGCTTTAAATTTGATCTATTTCCACGAACTCCCGACGTCGATTTTCAGAAAAGCCAGATGCAATCTGTACGTCAACTACGTCAATGATTTTCTTCGCCAGCAAGGTTACCAAATTGTGGTATTCGATTCTGGGACCAGTGACACGAATCAACAGCATGCCGATATTTTTGTATCTCCGCCATCAGAGCAATTGGCAGGGGAGGAGACGGTCAATCCCTTCGAGCGCTTGTTGTTACGAACGACACTGGGGTTACTATTTTTCGAAAGAGAGTCCCTCGCCGAGAGACCTGGCGACGGCGTAATTGCGTCGGCGAATCGCGAGCTTGATGTGCGTCGAGCGCGCATCGAACACGCGTTCACCCATCTTCCGGATTACGCAGACCAGGAAGGGCGTTATTTTTTGTTCGCCCACATTTACCTGCCCCATTTTCCATTCCTGTACGGCCCAGATGGAGAGGCGTTACCCTATCACGAGAATGTCAATCTATATTGGTATCAAGTCGAACCAGAGAACTATGTTGAGTATTACACCTATCAAATTGACTACTTGAACCAGGCGATACTCGACACAGTTGATGCCATATTGGAAAAATCAGAAAAGCCTGTCGTCATTATTTTGCAATCGGATCACGGCGACGAAAAATACCTGGGTTGGCATGCGCCGAGCACTCAAGGGGTAAACGTTCGCTCCGCCGCTTTCAGCGCAATTTATTTTTCAGATCACGTGTATGATGCACTCTATCCCACGATGACGACGGTCAATACGTTCAGAGTGACGTTGAACCATTGGTTTGGCACGCAATATCCATTACTCCCAGATAAAGTCTTTTTTCACGAACATACCGCCTTGACGTCTTTCAACACAAAGCCGAAGTTTGTTGACAGTTGTGCACAATTCAACATATGCTTGCCCGCTCATCCCGATTAACCGCGACGAATTAAGTTAGTAATCAGAAACTATTTTTCACCCCGATAACCTGCCAGACCGTTAAGCGATTCACCAATATACCAACATACCAACATACCAATATACCAATATACCAACATACCAATATACCAATCTACCGACACACCAACCCATGTTCAAACCACGTCCAAAACAACAAGAAGTCCTCGATTACACCGGCGGCCGGATGGGCGTCTCGGCGGTGCCGGGGAGCGGCAAGACCTACACGCTCTCCGCCCTGGCGGCCAAACTCGTCGCCGAGAGCGGGCTGTCGCAGCGCGTCGACGCTCAGCATCCCCGGGAGGTGCTGGTCGTGACCCTGGTCAACTCGGCCGTCGATAACTTCGCCAGCCGGGTGGGGGGCTTCGTACAGGAGATGGGGCTGTTGCCTCACCTGGGCTACCGGGTGCGCACGCTCCACGGCCTGGCCCACGACATCGTCCGTGAGCGGCCCGGCCTGGTGGGTCTTTCCGACGATTTCCAGATCGTGGACGAGCGGGAGGCTGACCGGATCCGGCAGGAGGTGACGGAAGCTTGGTTGCGCAGTCACCCCGATGTGGCCGAAGCGGTTCTATCCCTGGATATGGATGAGGGCAAGCGGGAGTGGGTCCGCCGGGGGCGGTGGCCATCCCTGGCGGTCGACGTCGCCCGGAGCTTCATCCGGCAGGCCAAGGACGAGCAGATCACGCCGGAGGAGATGGCGCGCCAGCTCCAGGGGTCTATCCAGCGACTGCCTTTGGCTGAGATGGGATGCGCCATCTACGCCGATTACCAGCGGGCGCTGACCTACCGGGGTGCCGTCGATTTCGACGACCTGATCCGGCTGGCGCTGATGGCGTTGGAACTGGATCCGGAATACCTGGAACGACTGCGGCGGCAGTGGCCCTACATCCTGGAGGACGAGGCGCAAGACAGCAGCCGTTTGCAGGAGCGGATTCTGCGCCAGATGGTCGGCCCCGAGGGGAACTGGGTCCGCGTCGGCGATCCCAACCAGGCCATCTACGAGACCTTCACCACTGCCAGCCCGCATTACCTGCGCGATTTCCTGGATGAACTGGGCGTCGCGGCCCGTGAATTGCCTAACTCCGGCCGCTCCACTCTTTCGATCATCAAATTGGCCAATTACCTCATCGACTGGACGCAGGAACAACACCCGACGGTGCAGATCCGGGACGCCTTGACCCCGCCTTACATCAAGCCGACCCCGTCCGGCGATCCTCAGCCCAACCCGCCCGACGACCCCACGCAGGTCAAGATCGTCGGGCGCAAGTTCACACCGGTGGAGGAATTGCGAGCTGTCGTCGATTCCCTGGCCCGCTGGCTGCCTGACCATCCCGACGAGACCGTGGCAGTGCTGACGCCGCGCAATCGACGTGGGTTCCAGGTGACCGAGGCGCTGAAGCAGCAGGGTCTGCCATACGTCGAACTCCTGCGCAGCACCATCTCGACCCGTGAGGCGGCCGGCGCGTTGGGCAACCTGGTCAATTATCTGGCCGACCCAGCCGCACCCAAGAAACTGGGCCGTGTCTACCAGGTGTGGCGGCGCGAGGACCGGGAGGATGAAACGGCGCGCACACGCATGGAGATCGTCGCCAAGGCGTTGCGTCAGTGCCGGCAGGTGGAGGATTTCCTGTGGCCTCGCACCGGTTTCGACTGGCTCGATTTGTTGGACCTGCCAGCGGTGAATGAAGATGAGAATGACGTGATCCAGGAGCAACTGCTCGAATTTCGCGACCTGGTGCGACGCTGGCAGGGGGCCACGGCGCTGCCCATCGACCAGTTGATCCTGACCCTGGCCCAGGACCTTTTCGAGGAACCGGGGGATCTGGCCGTGGCCCACAAGTTGGCTGTGCTCCTGCGGCGGGCCAGCGACGCGCATCCTGATTGGCGCCTGCCGGAATTGACCGCCGAATTGGCCGTCATCGCCCGGAACGAGCGGCGATTCCTGGGGCTGGCGGGGGAGGACGTAGGGTTCGATCCTGACGAGCACAAGGGGCAGGTGGTCGTCGCCACGGTTCACAAGGCCAAGGGGCTGGAATGGGACCGGGTGTACCTGATGTCGGTCAACAATTACAATTTTCCCTCAGCGTTGCCCCACGACCAGTTCATCGCCGAGAAATGGTTCGTCCGCGATCGGCTGAACCTGGAGGCGGAGGCCCTGGCCCAGCTCGAGGCCCTGCACACCGGCGGCGTCTACGAGGAGGGCGAGGCGACGCGAGAGGCGCGCCTGGAGTACGCCGCCGAGCGGCTACGGTTGCTCTACGTGGGAATCACGCGGGCCCGGAAAGAACTGATCATCACTTGGAACACCGGCCAGCGCGGCGACCAACAGCCGGCGGCGCCCTTCATTGCGTTGCAAGAATTCTGGGAGGGATGAGATGACCTTGCCCGAAGACTTCCAGTTTAGCCAGGCGAGCTTGCAGGATTACGTCGATTGTCCCCGGCGCTTCCAGTTGCGATACGTAGAGCGCGTGGCGTGGCCGGCCCCCGAGGCGGAATTGGATCTGGCCAACGAGCGCTATCTTCGCCAGGGAGCGGCGTTCCACCGGATGCTTCACCAGCATCTGACCGGGATCCCAGTCGAGCGCTTGTCCCGTATGGCGACGGATCCGGATCTCCATCGCTGGTGGCGCAATTACCTGAACGACGGGCCGGATGGCTTGCCGCCTCGGCGTTATCCGGAGGTGTTGCTCTCGGCGCCGCTGGCCGGGTACCGGTTGGTGGCCAAGTATGACCTCGTCGCGTTGGCGCCGGGGGAGCGAGCCGTCATCGTCGATTGGAAGACCTCGCGTAAGCGACCGTCCCGCGAGCGGCTGGCCGATCGTTTGCAGACCCGTGTCTATCCCTATCTTTTGGCCCGGGCCGGGCGTCACCTCGCTGGCGAAGCGCTCGCGCCAGAACAAGTGGAGATGGTCTACTGGTTCGCCGACTTCCCCGACCTGCCGGAGCGTTTCGCCTACGACGATGACCGGTACGAGGCAGACGAGGCCAACTTGCGCGATTTGATCGAAAGCATTGCCAGGATGACCGACGAGGTATGGCCCCTGACCGCCCGGCAACAGCGCTGCAACTATTGCCGCTACCGTTCCCTGTGCCGGCGCGGGATCGAGGCCGGATCGCTGGAAGAGATTGAAGCGGAATGGGATGCGAACCTTGATTTGGACGACGGGATCGACCTGGATTTTGAGCAGATCGCCGAGATAGAATATTGAGAGGAGAGAAAGAGAGGGATATGCGCGTTTACCGTCGCGAGGAGGAAGAGTAGTTAGAAAAAGGAGCTTTTGATGCTAAAGGATTTGATTCGCAAGAACCGTAGTTACCGTCGTTTTGATCAGACTGTGCCGGTGGCGTTGGACACGCTCCGGGAGATCGTCGACCTGGCGCGGCTTTCGGCCTCGGGGTCGAATTTGCAGCCGCTCAAGTATGTGCTCAGTTGCGATCCCGACCTCAACGCGCGCGTCTTCCCCCACACCCGGTGGGCGGGTTACTTGAAGGATTGGAAGGGGCCAGCCGAGGGGGAACGGCCGGCGGCCTACGTCGTCATCCTGGGCGACAGGGAGATTCGCCCGGAGTTTGGTTGCGATCACGGCATAGCGGCCCAGTCGATGATGCTCGGTGCGGCGGAGCAGGGGCTGGGCGGCTGTATGCTGGGAGCGTTGGACCGCCAGGGATTGCGGGAGACGTTGGAGATACCGGAGCGCTATGAGATTTTGCTCGTTCTGGCGCTGGGCAAGCCGGCGGAAGAGGTCGTGCTGGAAGATGTGGGCCCCGATGGCGACGTGAAATACTACCGGGACGAGGATGGCGTGCACCACGTGCCCAAGCGTCCGTTGGATGAGGTGGTGCTCAAGACCTTCGGGTCGTAGGCGGTCTATCTCATTTATTCATATGGGTGTGTTTCAAATACTTTGAGCATTGTTTGTAGTGCGCGCGCTAGGTAGCGGCTTTAGCGCGCTTTTACGGCGATAAATCGCCTACTACAAACTTGACCTCAAATGAAATGAAACGCACCCTGTTCATATTTGCTCAGATCGAGCGTTTTATGAATTGCCCTCGCCCTCTTCGCCCTGTGAAGTTTCCTCCATCGTAGATGATCTCTCCCCGGGCGATGGTCGTTTTGACCTGTCCGTGCACGCGCCATCCTTCGTAGGGCGTGTATCCGGCCTGGTGATGGAGCGCCTGGGCAGTGATCGTTCCCTTGGGACGCGGGTCGTAGATCACCACGTCGGCGTCGGCGCCGGGGATCAGCCCGCCCTTGCGCGGCCACATGCCCCAGAGGCGGGCCGGGTTGGCCGATAGCAGTGTGACCAGTTGCGGGAGCGTCAGGCCCCTCTGGGCGACGCCGTAGGTAAAGGACAGGGTGAGCAGGGTCTCCAAACCGGGCAACCCGCCGGGGGTCCGGGTGAAGTCGTCCTGGGCGGTTTTTTGCTCCCGGGTGTAATCACAGTGATCGGTGACGATCATGTCCACGGCGTTACTTTCTACCAGCGACCACAGTCGGTTTGGCTCGCCTGGAGGACGCAGGGGCGGTTGGAGAATGTAGCGCCAGGGTTCGGCGTCCTCGTAGGCGGTGTGATCCAGCAGCAGGTATTGGGGGCAGGTCTCACAGGTGGCTCGCTGCCCGCCGTCGCGGGCCTTGGCCACCAGCGCGACAGACAGCGTCGTCGAACAGTGGCAGATGTGGATCCGGCTGCCGGCCACTTCGGCCAGGAAGAGGACCCGCCGGATCGCCTCCTGCTCGGACAGGGCCGGGCGGGAGCGGCCGTGATGCCGCCAGCCGGTATCTCCAGCCGCGACCAGGGCTTCGGTCTGGGCGGTCACTATGGCGTCATTTTCGCAGTGGATGAGGGGCAGGATACCGTGTTGGGCGCACGTCTCCATCAGACGGAGAATCGTGGCGTCGTCGGCGTAGTAGTTGGGGCGGTAGGTGGTGTAGAGTTTGAGGCTGGGCGTGCCCAGGGCCGGCAAGCGGGCGAGTTCACCCTCCCGGCCCGGCGGCAGGTCAGTGACCATCACGTGCAGGCCGTAGTCGATCACGGCGTCCTGGGCCTCAATCAAGCGCGCCTCGACCGCCGCCTCGATCGATTGGCCCGGGAATTGGGTGGCGAAATCGAGCACGGTGGTGACGCCGCCGCAGGCCGCGGCGCGTGTACCGGTGAACCAGTCATCGGACGTCTGGTAGACGCCGGTGTCGAGTTGGATGTGTGTGTGGGCGTCGATGACGCCCGGGAGAACGTAGCAGCCGACGGCGTCGATCACAGTGGCGTCCCCAGGCGCGGCCAGATCTTTCCCAATGGCTTGAATCTTCTCTCCCCGGACCAGCAAATCGCCCTCGATGCTCTCGTCGGGGATGACGAGGGTTCCCCCTTGAATGAGTAACGTGTCGTCCATTTCAGTCATTCGTGATCCTCAGTGATTGGTCGATTGAAGCCGACGATTTCCTCCAGCGCTTTCCGCTCGCGGGCTGCGTGTGAGGTGCGCTGGTGTTTCTCGCTCAACGTGGAGATGTCGCCCTCGTAACCAATGGCAATGGCGACCATAACCTTTAGTTCATCGGAGAGCCCAAAGGCCTCGCGCACGTATCTTCTCAATAAGTTGGGGAGCTGTGGCCGGTCTCCCGACCGAGCCACAGCGGGCACGGTCAGGAGACCGGCCCGAGCGAGTTTGCCCCGGTTTATTGAGATGATACTCACGCACCTTCTTGGGAGAAAATCCAGCCATTGGCCGGGCGACCAGGTCGAGTTCGGTGGCCTGGAGCAGGATGTTCTGAACCGCCATGCCAAGATCGAACAGATAATACTCGCGCGTCCCGCCGCCGATCTGGCAGTCGAAGTCCGCTTTGGAGTAGCCGAAGATGAGGATGGGCGCGGTCTTGGCCCAGTAGTTGCCGCCGGAAAGGGCCTCGCGCCCTTTTGCCAGCGCTTCGGGATCGTCACCGTCGAGCAGGATGAAGCGCCAGGGCTGGTTGTTGCTGCAGGAGGCGGAGAGACACGCCGCCTCCAGGATCGCTTCAACTTTCTCCTCTTCGACGGGCCGTCCGGCGATGGCGCGGGTGGCTTTACGCTCGTGGAGCAATTTGAGTATCTGTGTGTCCATTCGGGCGACCTCCGTTTAGATGGGTGTCCGGCTCTGTCCGGGATAGGGCCTATCCAGTGAAATTCTTGTTTTTTGTGCAAGAATTTTGCATACGAGGCGCTCTTTATTGGTTCCGGCTCTGTCCGGGATAGGGCATTAGTGTAGCATATCTGTGGAGATTTGACAAAACAAGCCCCCGACCGGCGGGGGCTTGTTGGCTGGCTCGGCGTGCTGATCTACGCCTGCGCGCTGAACAACGCGATCTTCCGCTCGACGACCGCCTGCATGGCCTCGATCGCCGGGCCGAGAATTTTGCGTGGGTCGATCTGTTCCGGATTTTCCGCCTGGAACCTGCGCACCGTCTCGGCGAAGGCGTGGCGGATCTCGGTGTCGATATTGATCTTGCAGATGCCCAACTCGATGGCCGTGCGGATCTGGTGATCGGGGATGCCGGATGCACCGTGCAGCACCAGCGGGACGTCGACCTGATCGCGGATGGCCTGCAGCCGGTCGAAATCCAGTTTCGGCTCCCCCTTGTAGAATCCGTGGGCGTTGCCGATGGCGACGGCCAGGAAATCGCAGCCGGTGGCCTGGATGAACTCGGCGGCCTGATCGGGATCGGTCATCGCCGCTTCCCGTTCCGAGACGACGACGTGATCCTCCACCCCTACCAGCCGGCCCAGTTCCGCCTCGACCGGCACGCCGACAGCGTGGGCCGCCTCGACGACGCGGCGAATCTCCGCCACGTTCTCGTCGAAGGGATGTTTCGACGCATCCCGCATGATCGAGGTGAAGCCGTAGCGCAGACAGCGCATGACCGTCTCGAAATCCGGCCCGTGATCCAGGTGCATGGCGGCCGGGATCGTGGACAGCCTGGCGTGGGTTCGGATGATCTGGGGCAGGAATTCGATACCCGCGTACTTGAGTGCGCCCGACGAAAGTTGCACCAGGATCGGGGCGTCCAGCGCCTCGGCCGCCTGGAAGATGGCGTGAGTGATCTCCAGGTTGTTGGTATTGAAAGCGCCCACGGCGTACCCGCCTTTTTGAGCGTCTAGCAGCAGTTCTTTAGATGAAACGAGCATGTTGCCTCCTCTCTCTTCTCTCTTCTCTCTCTTCTCTCTCTTCTCTCTCTTCTCTCTCTTCTCTCTCTTCTCTCTCTTCTCTCTCTTCTCTCT
>OMKS01003657.1_pt1 | contig 12086 bp, 10 predicted proteins | sample 1674721 | NCBI WGS metagenome assembly OMKS01 (sample SAMN06264996, study PRJEB25208) | sediment metagenome | isolation source: hot spring sediment | place: USA: California | collected 2014-09-02 | reverse complement strand
CGCCACCGCCGAGGCGCTCCGCGTGCAGTATGGCGGCAGCGTCAAGCCGGGGAATATGGCCGAGTTCATCGTGATGCCCAACATCGACGGCGCGCTGGTCGGCGGTGCGAGCCTCAAAGTCGATTCGTTTACGGGGATCGTCAAAAACGCGATTGCGGCGCTAAGCGCCTAGTTGCATAGTGGCGTGACCTGACAGGGTCACAAAGAAGCCGGTTGGAAGTCTCCAACCGGCTTTCGTTTTCCGTATTCGCCTTAGTATGCGTTGTGCATACTTTGGTCGATGGCGGCCAATAATTCGCTTGGTTTGATCAGCTTATTCAAGAAGACATTTGCGCCCTCGTTCATTGCCTTGGCGCGTTTCACCTCATCGCTGCTGGCTGTCAGCATAATCACCGGAAGCTTCTGATAATCCGGCATGGAGCGCATATATCGCAACACGGTAAAGCCATCCATATTCGGCATGGCGATGTCCAACAACACGATGTTAACCGGGTTGGTCGCGAGTTTTTCCAAAGCCTCTTCGCCGTTGCTGGCCATCAAGACTGTGTAATCGGTCTTACCGAGCATATAGCCCAACATCCTCCGGATCGATAATTCATCGTCAACGACCAATACTGTTGTCATAAAGGTACCCTCAATCGTTATAGGGCCTAACCACGCAAATCCTTGCACAATGAGCAAAAAACGGGCGTCATAGGCCTGTTTGGTTTCGGTTTATCCGGGTTAGGTTATGATGATTTGGCATACCTTCTATACTACCAAAATTTGGGCCACAAACTGTTAAAGGATGATTAAGGGCGGGTGTACGTAACGTTACACAACGAAAGTAGGCGGTAAACGGTGAAAAAGGGACTCGCCCTGTTTACCGTCTACCGCCTACCGTCTACTTACGTTGGGGAAGGCGGGACTTGAACCCGCACGCTTTTCAGCACATGATCCTAAGTCATGCTCGTCTGCCTATTCCGACACTTCCCCGGTCGCCGCCATTATACGCCAAATGACGTTGGAAGCAAATGCTCAACTCCAATCTTGCGAAGGTTACGGATGACCCTCTCTCTGCGATAATTCTTGTTTAACCTTCGCAAGGTTTCCTTACTGCGCGACTTCCTCCCCATAGGCCAGCAACGCGGCAACTTCTTTGTCTGAGCGCCCTTCGGCGTAGACGCGCAGCACCGGCTCGGTGCCTGACGGCCGGATGAGCAGCCAGGAATCGTTTGCCAGGATGTACTTGATGCCATCTTTCTGGCTGACCTCGACCACTGTCTCGCCCGCCAACGTTGCTGGCGCATTTTCAGCAAGCCGTGCCACCATTGCCTTCTTGGGCACCGGGCGTTGGAGTGGGATATCGGTGCGGGCATAGCGCGCCGGTCCCACTTCCCTTTGGATATCGACGATTAACTCGTGCAGCGGGGCGTTCGCTTCAGCGATCACTTCCAGCAGCAGCAGGCCCATCAACACCCCATCGCCTTCGGGAATGTGCCCCTTGATCGACAGGCCACCGGATTCCTCGCCGCCGATCAACACATCGCCGTTGAGCATATAGTCGGCGATGTAGTTGAAGCCCACCGGCGTTTCGTGCAGTGGCAGATCGTAGCGCTTTGCCAGCCGGTCCACCATCCGCGTTGTTGAGACGGTCTTGACGACGGCCCCGGTCCAGCCACGCTTTTCCACCAGATAACGTAGCGTGAGTGCGAAGATGTGATGGGGGTCGACAAATTCGCCGCGTGCATCCATCGCGCCAATGCGATCGCCATCCCCATCTGTTGCCAGGCCGACGTCGGCGTGATAGGTCTGGATTGCCGCGGTGAGGGCTTGCAGATAATGCCCAAGTGGCTCGGGGTGGATGCCGCCGAATCCGGGGTTCATCTCACAGCGGATTTCGTGCAGGCGACAGCGCGTGCGGCTCAGCATATCGCGGAAAGCACCGCGCCCGGAACCGTACATCCCATCCGCCACAACTTGCAGCTCCCCTTTGGAGATGGTATCCAGGTTGAGCAGGGTTGAAAGGTGCTGGTAGTAGGCCCACGCCGGATCAAAAAGCTGGATCAGGCCGAGGTTGGTCGCCTGGTGGTATTCCATCATGTTGGGGCCACGTGCTTCGCGTTGATTGCGTTCTAGCAGCGCTTCGACCTGTCGCGCCTGTTCTGGCAGCGCCGAACCGCCGAAGGCGGCCTTGAGCTTGACACCGTTGTAGCGTGGCGGGTTGTGACTGGCGGTGATCATCACACCAGCTTCAGCTTTCTTGTCGACGATAGCGTAGGACACCGCCGGGGTGGGGGCGTCGGCGCGGGTGAGGTGTGCGATGATGCCATTTCCGGCCATCACGCGTGCCACCTCGCGCGCGTAACGATCGGAGAGGAAACGCGTGTCGTAACCAATGACCACTTCCGACTCGGCGCGCTCGCTCTGTTCGCGCACGTAGTCCGCAATCGCCTGCGCCAGCAGGCGCACATTCTCGAAGGTGAACGTGTCACTGATGACGGCCCGCCATCCATCTGTACCAAATGCAATTGTCATAGTTCCTCTCCTCTCTTTGCGCTACATTTGAATGCAGCGCGTTACGGTTTCTCCATCTCTGCCAGGGCCGTGTAAGCGGGACGCACCGCGCCGCCCGGCCACGTGTCAAAATCGCCGTCGCCCAATCCCCACAAGAACGGATCGACGATGCTCCACCAGAATTCCTCGTCTTGTGGTTCCCATGTGGGATCGGGCAGGTTCCACACGAACATCGGGCCGATCCAGGGCGTCCAGTGCTCGCGCGCGTAGCGAAAGGCGCGCACCAGATAATCCGCCTGTTGCTCCGGCGTCACGGCGAACCATGCGTAGTCGGGGTTTTCAGGCCGGTTGTCGGTGTGCCAGCCAAATTCAAGAATCGCTACTTGTTTGTCGCCGTCGCCGTATTGCTCCATTATGGCGCGCATATTCTCGACGTGCCGGAAGCAGAAGACTTGATGCCCGCCATAGCCGTTGGCGGGATCCGCCGCCTCCTCAGGTGAGACTTCAGGTGCGGCCTTGTAACCGGGCGCGTTCAGTCCTAGCAGATCGAAATAGGACGCCGCGCCGGCTTCGTATATCCCCCTCAGATACTCGGCGTCCGGTATGGCAGCGGGTGGACCGGAGCCGGTGGGCGAAAGTCCCGCCGAAATGACCAGCGCCTGTGGGTCTGCTGTTTTGATCCCTACGTAACATTCGCGGAGCACTGCCACGTAGTCGGCGGCATTGGGGACCAGGCCATTCCATTCGCGGGCTAGATTCGGCTCGTTCCAGATCTGGTAACCGGCCACGCGCCCTTTGTACCGTTCCGCCATCGCGTGGCAGAAAACGCCGAACGCCTCTACGTCCACCGGCAGCATCCGTCCATCGGCCTCCGGTTCTATGGGGATGGCCCACACGGGCGGCTGGTCGACGCGGAAGATCAGGTTGACACCCGCCGCTGCGGCCTCATCCACGATGCGATCGGCGCCGGCCCAGATGTAGATGCCCGGACCGTGATTTTCAACGTCCAGCCACGCCAACCGCTGCTTGACCCAGGTGAACCCGCCATCGCGCACCAGCGACCAATCGCGCCGGACGGCGGCCCAGGGATCCCACCACATGTGGATGTTGATGCCGTATTCGGGCGAGTCGAAACGCAGCGGCACAGGCCACTGGGTTGGCGTTGGCGCGGGTGTGGGATTCCGCCATTCTGCAAACAAACCGGTTCGCGTTGCCAACAGCCATCCGGCGAGCGCCAGGAGCGTAAGGCTCACCAGCGCGCCGCCAGCCAGAATTCGCTGTTGTGATTGGCGCCGCTTCTGCGTCGCTCGTGAAGGATCGGGCGCATCTTGCGCCGTTTCGTGCGTCGTCATCATTGTGGCGGCGATTAGGGAATCTTAGGCATCTCCCCGAGTGCGCCGTAGGCCGGACGCGCAGCGCCTTGCAAATCCAAAATGCTGTACGGCGCGTTGGGATCAGTTGCGCCGAGGCCGCCTTTGTACGAGTAGTCCAGGTTCCACAGGAACGCCAGGTGAACAAAGCCCCACTCGCGCATCAACTGGAAAGCTTGAACGGTCCATTGGGCTTGTTCCTCCAGGGTGTTGTCGTCGGCGAATTCGAAGCCTGGCGGCGTGCCGCCAAATCCTTCTGCGGTGGCCCAGCCAAACTCGGTGACGCACAACGGTTTGTTGAAGCCCGCGGCTTGGATCTTCTCGTGATAGCCCCACAGCGTGCTCTTGAATGACCAGGAGTGATCGGGGTTGTCGAACGGCCCGCGGAACTGCGCGTTGGGGTCGTTGTAGCCTTCGTCCCACGCCACGTCCGGTGGCATGTTGATGCCGTTGTGGTGCGCGCCCACGCAGTCTGCATAGTTGAGAAAACCTGCGTCGATCATCTGCTGGAAATAGACGAAATCGTCCACGTAGATCACGCGCTTGGGATTGGCGGGATCGGTCGCGGAGGCACCTGTCGGCGACAGCGCGCCGCTGATGACGATGATGTTGGGGTCGCGGCTCTTGATGGTTTGGTATGAAAGGCGCAGCATTTCCACATAGCTGGCCGCGTTGACACCTTGCTCGGTATCCCATTCACGGTCCAGGTTTTGCTCGTTCCAGACTTCGATGGCGTGAATCTTGCCCTTGTAGCGATCGACCATTTCGCCCAGGAAATCGGTGAACAGTGTGATATCATTGGGGGGGGCAGCCTGGGGATTGTCGTCGAAGTAGGTGCGGCTCCATTCCGGCGCGCCGATCACACTCAACATCACCTTGAGATTGCGCTCGTTGGCGAACTCTACCATCACGTCATAACCGCTCCAGTCCATCTGACCGGGAGCGGGCGAGAAGTGATCCCAACGCACCTGCTGTTTGACCCAGGTGAAACCGAGCTGGTAGGCGATCTGATCGAGCGTGTAATCCGGCATGCTGATGGCGTGCGCCGCGATGCCGTAGCCAAAATCGCCCCATGGTAACGGGGGATAGATAGGCGTGATCTGTGTGTCGTTTGAGGGTGTTGGCGTGGGCAATGTGATGAAGCCTTCCGGCGTCGCTGTGGGCTGCGGCACCGTGACTGCTGCGGTTGCCACCGGGGTAGCATTTACTTTTGCTTCCGGCGCCGGTTTTTGTCCACCCGGAAGTTTGATCACGCCGAAGACGCATGCCAGAGCCAGTAACAGCAGTATGCCCCAGATGATGGCTGCTACAATCAGGTTACGGCCTTTCAATTTAGAGAAAACATCCCCAATGTGTTGCAAAAATGGACTATCCATCGATCCTCCATGGTGTAGTTTATATGAATATGACCAGTACCAACCAAATAATCAGGACCAGACAACTGCTGATCAAGCCAAAGATAGACGCTGCCTTGAAGCGGTAGCGTGCGAACAACGCCCCCAGACTCACCGCCATGCCCAGGACAGCGGTGTTAACAACAAACTGCCATGCCAGTAGAAACAGTGTCTCGGACGGTTCCTGTGCGCCCGTCATGCCCAGGATGAACAGTATGCCGAACGTGAGCACTAATCCGGCCAGCGACCCTATACCCAGCAGCCCGCCAAGCCACGGGAAGACGTTGGGCGCGACGAGCCAGGGATGCTTTGCGGGTGTGGCCTCGATGATCGGAGTCCGCGCGATGTCATCCTGGTATTTCTGGAATCGTCTGTAGCTCCGAAAGGTCTGGTAGGCCATGTAAAATTGCAGGAAAGAGAAGAAGACCCAGCCGGTTTGCCCGGAAACGAGATTGCTGATGCCGGCCCACACCAGTGTAATTGTGTAAAGGACGTACATCACCGCGTCTTTGAAAATGAAAGATGCCGCACCTACCATGAACAAGAGCCCGGCCCATCCAAGGCCGGTGGTACCTGATATAAACAGGTTGAGCACGCCAAATCCCACCAGCCACCATGCCCAGGAGCGCATATCCTTCAACATCGCGGCTTGCGCCATAGAGGGGAACGCTATACTTGGTGGTATGGGGGCAGTGACGATGGTGTCCGGCGTTACGTCTTGTGGTTTGGTAACGATCTCCCCGGTCAAAACATCCGAAGGGGGCTCTGGTATGTTATCCCCAGCCGAATTCTGTTCTTCCACCGCGCTGGCCGGCTTTTCGGTCCATGCGTCGTCTGCAGATGTCGTCATTGCTTACCCCCAGCCCAGGTCCTTTGCCGCCCGTCGTTCCTGCGGAGTTTTGTTTTCTGTTTCTGCGTCAGTTTTATCGGTAGTCCCATGTTTATGATCTTCTGGTGGGCCTTCGGCCAGCATCCGGTTTTCGACCTGCTCCGTGAGCACCATTGCGCCGGCCATCTGGCTGGCCTCGGAGGCGCGCATCGATGCTGTGAGGTCATCGACCAGGTCTGTCACGTCGGCATCGGTCGCACCCTCAGCGCGGCGGGCGAGCAGTTCGCGGTAGGCTGGGCTACCGTAGACGCCATCGGCGTCTGCGAGACGTCCGGAATCTTGCAGGAAACGCGCGATGGCGCGCGCATCGTCGGCGTTCACTTGAGTCGCGGCTTCGCGCAACTGGTGCTCGTGATGTGTTCCGCTGTGTACGACATTGGCGGCTGAAATCAGGCGCTCAACCTCGGTAGATCCGCAGCGCGGGCACGACGGCGCTGGCGCGGCGCATTGACGCGCCAGGTGCCGGAAGCGACCTTCACACGTCGGACAGTAGTATTCGTAAATCGGCATCGTCTTTTACATTCGCAACAGGCTCCCGTCTATGAGAACGGGAGCCTGTCAGCGTCTCCACGGATAGTGAGTATACCCGCCTTCCTTAAAGGGGCAAGCGACAGTGCGCTGTATCTGTCATGAATCGGATTTGGGCGGTGTGAGGCTTGGTTGTGTGCAGATGATGGCCTGCCGTCCGCTGCGATCGGTGTGGAGCGCATACGTCTCGGCACCGCTCTTCAGGGTGATACGATACCCTGGTGTGACTACCATCAGGCAATATTGTCCCCGCTTTTCGCATCCCAGGCATGAGTCGGGCCACTCGACGGCCGTGACATCTACCACCGTCACGGATTCCCGGGCAACGCCCTCTTGCTCGACCAGCGTTTTGATCGCCGCTTCCACGGCGGGATTATCGCGGTAGGCCGAAGGGATTGCTGACTCGACAGACTGTTCGCAGATAACAAAGTGCTCGCGATTTTCGGTAGCGTGGACTTCGTATTCCCGGCCTTCGTCATCTTCGTAGATGACGCGCCATCCAGGTGTAACCACTTGCGCGTAAGCCATATCCGGTTGCGGGCATCCCAGGCTCGTATCCGGCCAGGTCACTTGTTCGGCAGTGACCACCGTCAGCGCTTTATCCGACAAGCCTAGCTGTTCGGCGACTTGCACACGCAGCTCTGACAATTCTTGTGCTTCTGCGTCCGATTCAAGCTGCGGTACAGGCAGTGGCGAAATCGGCGAAACGGGTGCGGTTGGCAGCGGTGACTCACCTGGCGCGGCACCGCTGTCTGCAGTTGGCTGTGCACAGGCGACCAGCAGCATTGTCACAATTGTCATCACTAAAACAATCTTGAATGTCTTCATTCTAACCTCCTCACAATGACTGCTCCGGTCATATTTTGCTAAACGCTTAGGTAGTTCCAGGATTTAGACCAGGCCACACCAGAGGAAAGTTCCTGCGCTAGCGCCAAAGTCTGGCTGGTTTAGTTTCCTGGAACGGCCTTATACGCCTGATAGATACCGGAATGGCTTTGGTTTTTTATGGCCGGATCTGTAGTGCATTATACCATTCTCTATCTAAAGACGTGCTCTGTGCGCGCAAAGTTCCCCGAGAATTGCGCGTGGTTGACGTTTTTGAGAATTTGATGGATACTGAGAGTCGCAATTCGTTACAGACAATAGGAGCAGGACTGTGGAAGAAGTCACCGGATCGCTCCTCGACTATTTGACTGAAGAAGACTACCGGACTACTGATCCAGTCATATTTTGCTAAACGCTTATACGCCTGTCAGATACCGGAATGGCTTTAGTTTTTTATGACCGGATCAGTAACGACTATCAGACTATTTTCAGGAGGCAGTTATGATCGACAGAGCACGGGATATTGCCAAGACGATGGGGTACAGTAGTATCGACGCGATATTGGAAGCGATCGGCAGCGGGGAATTGATTTTGGTGAAGGCCACGGAGGGACAGCGGTCGAAAACAGCGGAGTGGATCCGCGAACAGCTAGCCACAGTGCGCGGCGAAGACGCAGGGGTGGCCGTAACGCTGGAAGACATTGCCGATGCCCTGGACCTGGCGACCGAACTGGCGCATTATCCGGCAGACGCCGACGTTTGCGATATAGATTTACCATACGGCTGGCCGAGTTACTGCGAGCGGAGCGTATTGCAATAATCGTATGCGTCGGGTGCGTCGCGGGCTACGGGCGGCGGGCCACGTGCACGTTGATCTGCCGCCCATCTGACGTCAGCGCAATTGCGCCGGCCTCGTCGGTGCGGTAGACAGGCTTGTCCATCACCCGTGCCAGCACTGCCGGGTCTGGGCTGCGCGCGTCATCACCAGTACTGATGACGATGACCTCCGGCGCGACGGCTTGCAGAAAGGTCGGCGTGGAAGCCGTTTTTGCTCCGTGCCGGGCCAGAAGCAGCACGCTACTGCGCAAATTCTGGCCTTCGCGCGCTACCAACGTCTCTTCTGTTACAGCCGTGGCATCGCCGCCAAAGAGGAAGCTGGTGTTGCCATAGGTGAGGCGCAGCACCAACGGACCGTTCGCGCTGCCAGGCTCAGGCCACAGCGTCTGCAAAGTGACGCCCGTGCTTGCACGGTCGCCGGTATCGAGTTCCCACGTTGTACCAGCCCACAGCGTCCCCACACTCCCCACCGGGCGTTCCGCCAGGAGCGTATCCCATCGTTCGTAAAGATTGCCGCGCCCGGTTTCTGGGCCGACGTTCACAAAATCGACGGTGTACCGTTCCAGCACCGGAATTAGCCCTGGCAAGCGGCCTGACGTGGGCGAGGTGAGGATCACCATATCCAGACGCCGATCCCAGAACGGCATCTGCTGCCCTACCTGCGCGAGAGTTTGTGAGGCATCTGCTCCGCCGTCGATCAACACCTGCCTGCCACGTGGCGTCTGGATGAAGATCGCATCACCCTGACCTGCATCCAGAACAACGACGTGCAGACGGCCATCAGGTGCAGCGTAGAAGTAGGCGAACAAGAGTACGGGCAGGGTAATCACCGTGGCAATCTGCCAATGGGGCATCTTTTCAAGCGCGAGCCGGGAGCGCTGCCGCTTTTCGACTGGCTGGCTAAACCACCATGTCACTGCCCCCAAGACGCCGTAGTATCCCCACACCAGTGGCAGCGTGATGTTGCCCAGCTCCACCGACGCCAGCGGAAAAGTCGCCGTCCAGCGCACCACGCCAATCGTGTAGGCGAGAAACACCCAACTGAGCCAACTCAGTATCTGCCCCGCCGGTCGCAGGAACAATCCGGCAATCAGCGCGACTCCCCCAAACAGCATAACGTATTGTTGGGCAGGCAAAATCAACAGGTTTGTGAGCAGCGTCACCAACGAGAGGCGACGGAACACGCCAATGATGACACCGGTGGTGGTGATCTGTGCGGCAATGGTGACAATGAGGGCATCACTCAGCAGACCGACAATCTTCTGCGCGCGTTCCTCATCGCTGAGGCGTTCGAAGAGGTGCTGGAACCAACGCGTGACCGGCTCGGTGTAGAGGATCAACCCCAGGGTTGCTGCAAGGCTGAGTTGGAATCCTACATCCCATAGCACGTAAGGATTCAACATCCCCATAACGAGCACCGCTGCTGCCAGGGACGTCGGCCCGTGCGTTGCGCGTTCTTCGCGCTGCGCGAGGACCATCACCGTTGCCATCACCGCTGCGCGCAGCACCGCCGCCGAAGCGCCTACCAGAATGGTGTACAGCCACAAACCTACGAGCGGCAAAAGCGTCTTCCCCTGTCCTTTGAGTAACCGGTCGGCCAGCTTGATGAAGACACCGGCGATAATTGTCAGATTGAAGCCGGAAATGGCGACGATGTGGCTGGTGCCGGTGGCGACAAAGGCTTCGTTAAGGTCGGTGGAAATGCCGCTTTCGACGCCGAGGAGGATGCCGGCGAGCAGCGAGGCTTCTGGCTCGGGCCAAATGGTCAGCAGGGTCTTGAGCGCGTGCGATTTGAGGCGGTAGAGCCATTCCCACAGAAAGAAGCCGTGGTGCGAGTCTATCACGGTGACGTCGGCCCGGCGCAACAGCGAGTGAACACCCTGACGAGCCAGATAGTCACGGTAGGAGAATGCCTCGAAGACCGGCGGTGTCTCCAAAAGACCGGTGGCGCGGATGAGATCACCGTATTCAACGGTCGTATAGGCCGGCGCCTTGATGAGGACGCGTCCGTGCAGAGGAACCGTCGTGCCATCGGCGAGGACGAGTGCCTGGACGTCAAGATGCAGGTTGGTGAGGGCGGGGCGACAGTCGGGTTCACGACTGATAACACCCTGGAGAACGAGACGCCCGGCTCCGTTGTAGAAAGCAATGTGGTCCGCGTCGATGCGGGGCTGGGCGATGATGAGACGGCCTGCACCAATGAGTAGGCCAATCAGGGCAAAGGCGGTGCGGCGGGCGATACGGTGCTGTCCCCATCCAGTTTGCAGGAGAAAGGCAGCCGGGAGTGCCAGGAGTAGCCACACAATGGGGAAAAGCGCGGCCTGGGCCAGGAGTACACCTCCAGCCCAGGCCAGAACGAAGATCACAAGTGGGGTCATCCCCAATAGGCCCCGTCGTTTGCGGCGTTCCCGGCTCTAGCCGGTGCCCTGGTGTCAGCCGGCGATGGCTTCGCTGAGGGAGCGGATGTCGTAGAAGGGGCCGTCGGCAGGCGTGACGCAGCGGACGCGCAGAGTTGCAAGGGGTTGCTGTTGTCCGTCGATTTCGATGTAACCTTGAGCATAGGTGTCTTCGCCATAGTGATCGGCGAGGGACTGTGCGAACGCGGCCTGAACTTCGGCTTCGAGCGCGGCGGCACGTTCCTGGTGAGTGATGATGATGAAATCGTCGTGGCCGCCGTAACCGATGAAATCATTCTCAATCTCATCGTGGGTCAGGGCTTCAGCCAGGAGGCGGGCCGTGCTATGGAGCAGTTTTTCGCCGGCCATAAAACCATAGGCTTCGCGGAAGAGGTCGAGCTTGAGGATACGGAAGTGCATCAGCGCCCAATCGCCCTCCGGCGCGCGCAGGAGGCTGAGCAGTTCATCGTGCACTTGGCGCCCGGCAGGCAAGCCGGTGATGGGGTCGGTGATGTTTTCCAGATTTTTGCGGTTGATCGCGTTGCGCACGCGCAGGGCGACGAGTTCCGGGTCGAGCGGGCTGTCAATAAAGTCGTTGGCACCGCCTTCCAGGCTGGCGATGCGCTCTTGCCGGTTCTCCTCATCGCCAAACAGCATGAGAAAAGTGTGTTTGGTGCGGTTGATCTCGCGTAAGCGATGGGCTACTTCTAGGCCGCTCATATCGGGTAAGCTGGTGCTGATGAGGATGACCTGGGGCATAAAACGAACGGCGGTTTTGAGACCGTCTGCGCCGTTGGTGGCTTCGGCCACTTCCAGTCCTTCCTCGATGAATTGTTCGGATAACAACTCACGATTGCCATTGTGGTCTTCAATAAGCAGAACTCGCCCTTCCACGTTTCACTCCTTGAACCTGGCCAATTCGATACTCAAAACCTACCCGAAAATTCGCCGTTGGCGCAATAGAAAGCCTCACAAGTACGATTTTTGGATAGAGTCTTAACTTATTATAAGAAAGAACTGAGATTAGGTCAAGTTGATGGAAACGCTACACGGAAGCCAATGGCGTGCGAGCGGTTGTGGGGACGGCTGCGTTCGGAGCTGTAGGTACGGGCAGATTCGGCCGGGAAGCTCCACGCGCCGCCGCGCAGGATTTTTGTGTCTTCAGCGTGGGCGCTGGCGGTCCATTCCCAGACGTTTCCGGCCATATCCAATATCCCGGCGGGACTCTCGCCTTCCACGAAGACCCCCACAGGGGTTGGTCCGCCCAGACCGCTCTCGCGGGTGTTTGCACAGACCGGGCTGAAACTCTCGCCCCAGGGGTAGCTGCGACCATCGGTGCCGCGTGCGGCGCG
>OMKS01003656.1_pt1 | contig 12088 bp, 11 predicted proteins | sample 1674721 | NCBI WGS metagenome assembly OMKS01 (sample SAMN06264996, study PRJEB25208) | sediment metagenome | isolation source: hot spring sediment | place: USA: California | collected 2014-09-02 | reverse complement strand
GGCGACAACAGAGGTTCCCGGTCCGAACTGTGGTTTATATGCCATAGATAATTTCACCTCAATACTTTTCTTCTTTCATTAGTCTGGTAACGGCTGCAATGACTTCGGCCATCTTCTCCCGTGTAGGCGTCTGACCTCTGGTGACCCCGGAGACGATTGCCTCCACGCGCCCTCTGGTCCTCACCTTATCAGGGGAAGGCATGACGAAGGCGGTTTTCACGCCTTCCTTTGCGAGATCCTCGTAGTCGATCGGTGCCTGGGAGACGACGACGGCCTTCACGTCGACATGCTCCAGCATGAACCTGACCTTCTGCACCACATGCGACCTGACGTTGCCGTGGTGGAGGATTGCGACCTTATGCTCTTCTATCTGCTCAATCTCTTTCTCGGTAAGCCCGAAGTAGGCGCCAAGGACTGATCCGGCAATCTTTGGAGAGTCGGGTGGAACGCCGCTCCCCGCATTGAGCACGAGCGTGCTCACGGAGAACTCCACCCCCTCCCGTCTGAGAGCGGATGTGATGTCGCAGACCGGCTTTGTTACGTGCCGGCGTCCCGGCGACATGCCGACGACGATCACATCAGGGTGACGGCATTCGGAAATGGTACCTCTCTGGGCGAGTCCTCCGCCCTTGCCCATTCCCATGCTCTCCCTGCAGTCCACTACCTGGGTTACCCTTCCGATTGGCATGGTTATTTCGTTCCCTGGATGATCATGGGCCCTTTGCGGCTCTTCGGATCGGTGGTGCCGAGCATGACCTCATCGGCATCGGGCCCGTACTTTGCATAATCTGATACGGTCGCCTGGGTCTTCATGAACTTACCCTCAGAAAATCCGTAGGGGAATTTCGTAAAGACCTCATCGCATGCTTTCCTGATGGGTTCGATAAAGGAGCGGTCTTCAAGTTCGATCAGGATCGTCCCGACCTGCACTTGAAGTTCAACGTCCTGGTCTCCGGCATGGATCACCCTCCGCATCTGATGCGGGTTGGGCAGACCGCGGGCCGGGCCGTATGGAACGGTGGTGGGGAGGCGAGGTCCGTTGAGGATCAGTTTCCTGATCCCTCCGACCTCAAGTATCCGGTTGAGGAGTGCCTCAACTGTCTCCGGGTTGAGGAAACGCGCAGGCACTATCCTACACTGGGGATATACGGCTTCTGTCATCAGACTGCTACCTTATACTGCCTTTGCAATGTGCTGCAGGGGCTTTGCGAACTCTTCGATCTTGCCGTAGGTCTCGCCGTAGATCTTGGAAGTGCTCTCGGCGGAGAACATCTGGGTGCCGGCATCGAGGGCACAGGCGGCGACCACGCAGGGAATCGCGAAACCGGCGGAGTGCCTGGTCACGACGTGGTTGCCGTTGAAGATACCCGGACCGCCGCCACCGTAGATCGAGTGGCTGAAGAACGAGAACCCGACAGCAGTACCCATGACACGGCCGTAGTCACAGCCGGGCAGCCCGGTCTCGTGCTCGAGCAGGTCGTTGAAGTACAGCAGGGATGAGGATACGGCCTGGGCGAACCGGCCGGCACCACAGTTCACCATGGTGCCAGCGAGGGTGCCCGCGGCAGCGTAGGCGTTCCAGAGCATCGGGTCCTTGGTGTCGTAGAACTGGAAGTATCCGCCCTTCTTGCCCGGAGCGATGACCTTGTCCTCGATCGCACGCTCGACCAGGGACTGGACGACGGTACCGATAGTGCCGGTTGCGCCGTTCGCCTTGACGAGGTCGTAGACGATGTTGTTGGCGTTGAGGCCCTGGTAGGCGTAGCCGAGGAGCTGGGCGCGCTCGAAGGGTCCGATGGAGTTGCCCATCTCCCACTGGCCGGCCTGCTCGAAGGTCGCGGCGAGCGCAGCGCCCTGCATGGCGTTCCTGCCCGTGATCATGACGGTGTGGTTCGCCGGGATGTTCCTCAGGGCAAAGCCGAGGCCTTCGTTGTTCTGCGGGATCGAGAGAATGGACTGGACGTTTGCACCGGCCATGTCCATGGTCTGCGGGTAGGTGCCCCATACCGCCGACTTGATAATGCCGGCGTCAAAGGGCCCGACGTTGTACTGGTCGATGAGGGCGTAGGTGGTGGCCGCGGCGACCGAGGTGATCGCAGCGTCGTAGGTGGCTGCCGCCTCGATACGCGCCTTCGGGACCTCGACAAGGAGCAGCTTGCCGCCGAAGTTCTTGATGGTGGTGTCGTCGCCCTCGGCGACCGAAACCATCTCCTTGATCCTGGCGATGATCGCGTCGCTGTCCTTGACGACGCTGAGGTCGAGGGTGCGTCCGGGGATCACGTTCGCCTTGCCGCCGACCGCACCGGTCTTCACGCCGTTCTCAATGCCCGCGAGGTTGACTGCGACGGTCCTCTTGGTGAGGTCCATGATCTTCTTGATCGCGGGGTTCACAACCGGGCTGACCTTTTCGAGAGCGACACCGCTCTTGAGGAGCTTGCCCTCGTCGTCGTAGAGGTCGATCGTGTCTGAATATTTTGCCATATAATTCCTCCAGATTTGGGTTTGTTACAATACAATACGGTTACTGTGCGCTGAACACTAAATGAATCGCTGACAATCGCTGATGGGTACTACTGCACGTCCCTCAGGGGACAATTGCATATTCCTCATCTCGCCATATAAGGGTTGTGATTCACGGGGCCTGATGACATTTTATATGGATTTTGATATATGGTGAAATTGAAAGAATCTCCAGATGGAGTTTTTATAGGCCTGGCGCTCTCGCTCCAGGGTGTGAGTTCTAGCTCTGTGGGTGTTACGTAATGATATGCTTATGTGCAGAGTATATTAACTCTGCCTGCGCTTCGTTTTTTTGAAAAAAAGAGATTGAATTAGTATTTTTGATAAATTTTGCCGTAGATGACCTCGCCTTTCCGCTTGCCGTGGCGCTCCCCCATGTCTCCCTCATAGAGAGCGAAGGTGGCCTTGGTGCCGTCGACCTCGAGGTCGACATCTTTGCGGTAGACAAAGCCCGGCATCATGACGTCGATGGTGCCGAAGACATAGATGTCTCCCTTGACCATCTGGCCGCCGATCTTAGACTTGCCGTTGCCCTTGATGATGACGGTGCCGCCCTCGGCGTGCGTGGCGACGTGAACATCGACGTCGCCTTCGACGATGATGGTCCCGCCGTTCATGAAGTAGCCGATATCAGAACCGGCGTTGCCCTTCACGCGGATGGTGCCGCCCTGCATGCCCCTCCAGTCGCCGCGGTATGCGGCGCCAAGGTAGTTGCCGGCGTTGCCGCCGATCTCGAAGATCCCGCCTTTCATGCCGGTGCCTGAGAAGGCGTCGACGTCGCCCTTGACGACAATCTTGCCGCCTTCCATCCAGGCCCCGGCGTACATGTCGGCCGAGCCCTCGACCAGGATCTCGCCGGCGGTCATCTTCATCCCGATGTACTTCACGCGGGAGGCGTCGCCCTTGACGACGATCTTCGTCTCTGCAGCGGTCGCGCCGCCTTTGCCCGCAACATCGAAGTAGATTCCAAGTTTGGCGGTCTCCCTGCCCTCAAAGACCGGGAGATCGGCGATCTCGGCTGCACTCTTGCCTGCAAAGGCGTCAGGGGTGATCTTTTCAGCCTCAAGACGGAGCGTGGGCTGTTTTTTAATGGTCAGTGTAACTGTCTCCATCATCATCACCTCACTGGGTCGCGTCCACCTCGATGCGGAACGGGTTTCTGATGTAGCCTTCTTCATGCACCTCGTAGTTTGCCTCGCTGACTGTGTAGTACTTGAGGAACTTCTCGGTGATATCGCGCCTGACCTGCGGGTTGTCGTTGACCTTTACGTCCACCCACAGCGTCCGCTTCCTGCCGTTGCCGAGAATCTCGCCGTCTCTGACGACCATCTCGCCGGCCTTGAAGAGGTACGCGGCGTTCCCGAAGGCCTTCTCGATCAACTCGGGGTCGTCGGCGGTCTCGGGGTTGTAGTCGTAGACTGCAACGTCTCCTTCCATGCCGACCTTGAGGCTGCCGTACATCTCCTTGAGGCCGAGTGCCTTTGCCGTGCCGGCGCGGGTCATCTGGGCGATCTCGTAGAGATCCAGTTCGCGGTCGAGTCCAGCGATGAACGTGGCGTCCCTGACCTTGTCGCCGTACTTCATGGCGTCAAGCTGCTCCTCACGCGCCTTCTGGCTCATCAGCCACTTCATGACCCGCGGGTACCTGGTGAAGGGCCCGGCGTTCGGGTGGTCGGTGGTGATGAAGACCCGCATCAGGTCCTTCGCCATCAGGGCGAGTTCAAGACCGATGGCCCACTGGATGCCGCAGACCTTGATGTTGGGCGAGTAGATGTACGGTACGATCCCTGCACAGGTCTCGAGTTCCACGTCGCGGTTTGTCCACTTCAGGTGGTTCAGCTCGGTGAGGTGGTGCTCGAACGGCCCATCTGCGGTCATCGTCGTCGTCTCGTCCAGCGTGACCTGCCCGATATCGATGGTCAGGTTGTCGTGGGCGTTGACGTAGTCCATCATGACGTCGGCCTTCGACTCGAAGTTGCCCCAGTTGTCGCCTCCATAGGAGTGGAACTGGACGTGGGTGTGGTGCATCACCTGGGTGCGCCCGAACGAGTCCTTCGGCTTTTCACCCTCAAAGAGCTTGAAGGTGTCGAGGGTGGTCTCGTAGTTGCCCGGGTTGCCCAGGTTGTTGGTGTGGATGTGGATCGAGTGCGGGAGCTTGAGGTACTCGTTGGCATCCATCAGGCCCTTCATGATCTGGGCCGGGGTGATGTCGAAGTACGGGACCGGGTCGTGGATCGAGTTGCAGTTCAGGCCCCAGCCCCATGCTTCGGTGCCGCCGGGGTTGACGATCTTGATCGCATAGCCCCGGGTAGTCCGCAGCAGCCACGAGATGTACGCCGCCGTGTTCTCCAGTTCGTTGTTCTTCAGGTACTCGAGGACGAACCAGTTGTTTCCGAAGACCGGGTATGCACCCTCGTCGATGATCGGGGTGTCGCGCATCTCTTCATGGACGTGGCGGGCGTACAGGGGCGGCATTGCCGCTTCCATGACGGTGCCGTAGCCCATGCGGGCGTACTCGTAGCCGGTCTTGAAGGTGGTCGGGATCGAGAAACCGCCCGCCATCCTCATTGCGCCCTTTCCGGCCTTGTAGGTGAAGAGCTTGTCTTCAGGACGGAAGTTCCGGCCTGCGTTGACCTTCGGGCCGGCGACGTGGGCGTGGATGTCCACACCGGCCGCCATGACGGTCTTGCCTGCAGCGTCGATGACCTGCGGGTTTGAAAGGGCGGTCGAATCGACGATCTTGCCGTCCTTGACGGCGATGTCGGTCCTGTCGCCTTTGATCCCGAGCACGGGGTCGAAGACGAATCCGTTCTTGATCAGGTATTCTGCCATCTTACGCTACCCCTTTGATCTCTTTGATGCGCTTGAGCACCAGTTTCAGGAACTCTTCGTCGGTGAGCATGCCTTCGGGAGCATCGACGACCTTGCGGGCGTGGATCGGGACGGCGTCCATCCGATAGGTGCAGCCTCCCACCTCGACGCCAACGAATGCGACCGGCATGTGCAGTTTGCAGACTGCCGTGGTCGGCGTGTAGTGCGGGTCGACGCAGACTGACGGGAGGTTCGCGATCTTCTTCACCGACGAAATCGGGAAGTGCGCCCCCGGGTCAGAACCAAGGACAAAGACGGCGTCCACTTCGTCACGGCGGAGAAGATCGTTCGAGGACGAGTCGCCCGGGTTGTAACGGGCAAAGCCGCGCGAGAGGTCGACCGAGAACGGGTAGCCGAACTGCCAGCCAAGCACCTCGCCGGAGCCGGTGACGTTGTAGTGGCCCCGCATCGGCATGATGGCCGCTTTCGTGTGCTCGTTGAGGTCCTTGGTGAGCATGATGGCGATGTCGATGTTGTGGTTCTTCGAGAGCGACTGCGTGACGCCCATACCGAAGAAGATCACGACAAACCGACCGCTCTTGAGCGTCTCGGCAGCATCGATGATCGTCTCTCTCGGGATGCCGGCGACCTTCTCCGGAAGCGGTGCGCCGCGGAGGGCGACACGCAGAGCGCTGAGGAGTTCGTAGTCGCGGCCCTGTTCGAGCTGCATGTGGATGTCGGCCATCTTTGCGGTGTCGGTGGTCCGCGGGTCGACGACGATCATCTTCCGTGCCTTGTGGCCCTTCCCGGTGAAGAAGCCGCGGGGGAAGATCGAGTACCTGCTCATGTGGCGCGGGTGCGCGTGGGCAGGGTTGCATCCCCAGAAGATGATCCGGTCGGCACGGTTCTTCACCTCACCGAGAGTGCAGCTCGGCACACCGACGTCCTGCACGGCGATCAGCGTGGTGCCGTGGCAGACGGTTGCGGTGTTGTCGACGACTGCGCCGCAGAGCTCGGCGATCTCGCCGCCGACGCTCTGCGCCTCGCAGTTGGTGGAACTCCAGCCGTACATCAGCGGCTTTTTGGCTTTGGCGAGCATCTGGGCGGTGTACTCGACAGCCTCGTTGATAGAGGCCTCGCTCCAGTTGCCCTCCTCGTCCTGCTTCATGGGGACCTTCAGGCGGTCTTTTGCCTGTGAGTGCAGGAACTTCTCCGTGCCGATGACGCAGGCGTTGTAGACCTCAAGGATCTGCTTGTCGTCGTCGGTGACCTTGACCTCAAGGTCGTCGCAGAGCGTTCCGCAGAACGGACACACCACATCAGTTACGATTTTTGCCATTAGATCTCACCCCTGCATGCTTTCCTGACAAGGTCGAGCCCTTCGAGAATGGTCTCGCCGTTTGCGACCTCGACTTTCACCGGCACGCCCTTGAAGGTGGGCATCCCGGTGGAGTAGGTGTTCGGGCTGATGACCTGGTTTGCCCACGGGCCCATGGGGATGAAGGCGAGGCCCGGGTGGGGCCCCTGGGTAGCCTGCACGGCCTTGACAACGACGCTGCCGTATTCGCTGGTTACACGGACGTTGGTGTTTCGCCATGCACCCAGGCGCTTGAAGTCGGCATCATCCATCTCGATGATGCCGCAGGCCTTGGTGTAGGCGGGCTTTTCCTTCCCGCCTTCCATGGACACACCCTGCTGGATTGTCCGGCCTGATATCAGATTCAATTCAATTTCTGGCACCGTTTCAACCTCCGTGGTTTACTGCTGCAGCTGGTTTAAGGGGCTCGGGCCGAGGTCCTTGACGGTCTTGACGACGTCTTCGATGACCTTTGCCCACTTTGCGCCCTCGGATGCCGATACAAAGGTCATCCTGAGGCGGTTGTCTTCGATACCGAGGTCCTTGAGGACACTCTTCATGAGGAACATCCGCTTTGCGCACTTGAAGTTGCCCGCAATGTAGTGGCAGTCGCCGAAGTGGCAGCCGGAGACAAGGACGCCGTCGGCGCCGTCGGCGAAAGCCTTCATGATGAAGAGCGGGTCGACACGCCCGGTGCACATCACACGGATCGCACGGACGTCAGGCGGGTACTGGGTACGGGCCGAGCCTGCAAGGTCGGCGCCGGCGTAGGAACACCAGTTGCAGATGATCGCCAGAATCTTTGGTTGCCATTCTCCTTCTGCCATTTACTGTTCACCTCCAAGGAGGAATGCATCAATCTGCGCAACAATCTGCGGAGTGGTGAAGTGCTGCATGTAGATCGCACCGCCCGGACAGAATCCGCCGCAGGTGCCGCAGCCCTTGCACTTTGCCTCGGTGACGTGCATGACCGTTCTGCCGTCCTTCTCGATGAGGTCGAGAGCGGAGTACGGACAGAGGTTCACGCACATGCCACAGCCCGCGCATTTCTCTTCAATGCACTGGGCGAAGTAGGGTTCAAGCTCCACCTTGCCCATGTGGATCGGGATGGACGCTGCAGACGCCGCACCTTCGGCCTGGGCTACGGTGTCGGGGATATCCTTGGGACCCTGACAGACACCGGCGAGGAACACACCGGCGGTCGTGGTGCCGCAGGGGTTCAGCTTCGGGTGGGCTTCGAGCATCCAGCCGTCCTGCGAGCAGGAGACGCCGAACATCTTTCTTACCGGGTCGATATTCTGGGTCGGTTCGATTGCGGCTGCAAGGACGACCATGTCGACGACCATGTCGACAGGCTGACCGAGGAGAGTGTCCTCTGCATAGACGTGAAGGTTCTTGGTCTTCGCGTCTTCGAGGATGTTTGCCACACGGCCGCGGATGAACTTCGTGCCTTCATCCTGGATGCGGTAGTAGAACTCCTCGTACATCTTGCCAAAGGACCTGATGTCCATGTAGAAGATGTAGGCCTGGCATCCGGGGATCTTCTCGGTGATCTGGTGGGCGTGCTTGAGCGAGTACATGCAGCAGAAGCGGCTGCAGTAGGGCTTGCCGACCCCGCTGTTGTCACGGGAACCCGCACAGAGGACGAATGCGACCTTCTTCGGGGTTGCACCGTCGCTCGGTCGGATCAGGTGGCCGCCGGTCGGACCGGACGCACAGATGAGCCGCTCGAATTCGAGCGAGGTGATGACGTTGTCGAACTGTTTGTAGCCCCACTCGCGCTTCTTCTCGATCGGGAAGATGTCGTAGCCGGTAGCGAGGATGACGGTGCCGACCTTGACAGTCTCGAAGGAGTCTTCCATCTCCAGATCGATCGCCTTCTTTTCGCCGCATGCCTCGACACACAGACCGCACTTGACGCAGGAGTCGAAGTCGATCGTGTAGATCAGGGGAACGACCTGCGGGTGGTAGATGTAGATCGCCTTTCTGGGCTTCATGCCGAACTCGAACGGGTTCGGCTTGATGACCGGGCAGACCGCATCACAGTCGCCGCAGCCGTTGCAGCCGCCGCCGATGATGCCCTTTGCCGTGGCCTCGGTCGGCGTCATGACGCCGCGTGCCTTCTTCCTGAGGGTGATGTCGAAATTGCCGATATAACCTTCGACAGCCTCGACCTCGGTGTAGGTGTAGAGCTCGATGTTCGGGTGACGTCCGACGTCCACCATCTTGGGGGTGAGGATGCACTGCGAACAGTCGAGGGTCGGGAAGGTCTTGTCGAGCTGGGACATGCGTCCGCCGATCGTCGGGGTCTTCTCGATGAGGTAGGTCTTGATCCCGGCGCTCGCAAGGTCGAGTGCTGCCTGGATGCCGCCGACACCTGCGCCGACGACCATGGCGGCGTGCTCGACCGGCACGCTCTTGGGGTAGAGGTCCTCAAGGAGTGCAGCCTTTGCGACGGCGATCCTGACGGCGTCCTTTGCCTTATCGGTGGCGCCCTCGTAGTCGTGCATGTGCACCCACGAGTTCTGCTCGCGGATGTTCGCCATCTCGAACCTGAACGGGTTCAGGCCGCCCTCTTTCGTGGCCGTCCTGAAGGTCGGCTCGTGGAGACGGGGGGAACAGGCGGCGACGACGATACCGGTGAGGTCGTGCTCCTTGATCGCATCATCGATCTTTTTCTGGCCCGGTGTCGAGCACATGTACTGGTACTCGTCGGCAACGATCACACCGGGGAGGGTCCTGGCGTAGTCCTGTACCGCCTTAACGTCGAGAGACCCTGCAATGTTGGTACCACAGTGGCACACAAACACACCAATTCTGGGTTGTTTCTTTTCTTCTGCCATTGATATTCCTCCCTTACAGGATCTTGTCCAGGAACGGTTTGCAGTCGATGCCGTGGAGGTCGAGTGCAAGCTCCTGGGGGCTCATGCCCTGGGCAAGGCCCAGCAGTTCGTTGTAGTGAAGAATCGGAATGTTCCATTCGATCCCGAACTTCTCCTTGATCTCGATCTGGCCGCGGTCGTACTGGAGCTGGCAGAACGGACAGACTTCGGTGATGGCGTCCGCGCCTGCTTCAGTGACATTGATCAGCTTCTCGTTGGTGATGTCCAGCGAGTGGGCGAGATCGAAACCGCGGACACCGCCGCCTGCACCGCAGCACTGCATCTTGTTGCGGTACTGGACGGACTCTGCGCCGAGGGCGTCGACGAGTTCTTCGATCCACATCGGGTTCTCGGCGTCCGAGAACCGGCGCTCCTTGATAGGCTTGAGGAGGTGGCAGCCGTAGTGGACGGCGATCTTCGTGCCGGTGAGCGGGCGGACGACCGACTCGCGGATCTTCTCGACACCGCAGATCTTCGGGTCGTAGTAGAGTTCGGCGAGGTGGTAGACGTCCACAGAGCCCTTGAACTCCATGTCGATCTCGGCGAGCACTTCGTTGACGCCGTCGCGGAGGTCGTCGTGTTCTTTCAGCCGCTCGTTGACCTCGTAGATCGACTTGTAGCAGCCGTTGCAGATGAGAGTGATGTCCTTGCCCATCTCCTCGGCGAGGCAGATGTTCCTGGCGGCCATCGCATACCAGACGTTGAGGTCAATGGAGCCGAATGCGCCCGGTGCCGGGCAGCAGCTTGCGCCCTTCAGCGGGAGGAGCTCGATGCCCAGTGCCCTGCTCGTCTTGATAGCGGCGGCCTCACAGCCGGGGTACCGGTTCGGTGCGATGCAACCGAGGAAAAATGCATACTCGTGCATACCGTTGTGCATTAGTGCTCACCCTCTGAGAGGATTCTGTCTGCATTCTCTTTCATTTTGTAGTGGTCCAGGATCTTCTGGATGCCAGGAATGAACTCGGGGTACTTGTGGGTCGTCTCAGGTTCGGCATCGAGGCCGAGCTTCACGCGTGCCGCACGGTTCACATCGTTGTTCGGGACGCCGTGGCCGGTTGTGTAGATGAGCTGCGTCGTCTTGAGGAAGTTCCTCGGGATGATGTCCCACTTGAAGGCCAGGTTGCGCATCGCCATGATGATGTCGGTCGGGGCAATGCCGCGCGGGCAGCGGTCGGTGCAGCTGTAGCAGGTGGTGCAGAGCCAGAGGTCCGGGTCGGTCAGCGCTTCTCTCTCCAGTCCCATCACTGCACGGCGGACGAACTTCCTGATCCGGTAGCTCGAGCGGGGGGCCGAGGGGCAGGAACCGGTGCAGGTGCCGCACTGGTAGCACATGTGCGCCATCGTGCGGCTGATCCGCTCGACTTCCTTGGTGAATTCGGGGTTGTCCGCAGCGTGATAATACCTGTCCTGGAATTTCTTTTCCATTGCAGGGTCATTATATCCTTTTGCCATGTTCACTACCTCACGCGTTATCGAGGGCCTTGAGTTCCACTTCGCCAGGGGCTACGCCTTCCTTGACCTTCGAGGTTCTCGGAGTCAGGAGTTTGTCCTTGATCCGCTTGAACAGGTCGGTCTCCTTGCCCTTGATCCTGATGCCGGTCCGCCTCAGGACGATGATGTCTTCACCAGGGCAGGCATTGACGCACGCACCACAGAGGATACAGAGATCCTTGTTGACGGCGATGTTTGCCTCCTTCTGGCCCTTCATCTGGGCAGCGGGCTCGGGGGACGGGAGGTAAATCGCGTTGGCCGGACAGATCTCCACACAGGTTGAGCAGCCACCCGGGCACTTCTCCGTGTGGAACTCGATCTCACCCTCGAAGATCTTCTCGACGGTGATCGCTTCGGTCGGGCAGTTGATCGCACACCAGCGGCAGGTGCAACAGTCATCCTCGATGATCTCGACCTTGCCGGGGAGCTTGTTCGACGAGACCTCGCGGTTGACCTTGATCGCTTCTTCGGGACAGGCTTCTACGCAGACCTTACAGGCGTCGCAGAGGCTCTCCTCCCAGAGGACTTCGCCGTCGACCTTTCCGTTCTCAGCGGTGAACGCCTTGCGCTTGACCGTGATCGCCGGGCAGAGGTCGCCGCAGATACCGCAGATTGTGCACTTCTCGGTGTCGACCTCGAAGGTGGTCTTTGCCGTCAGTGCGCTCTGCCGATCGCGGCCCTCCTCGCTGCCGCCTTCGAATGCGGGCACATCCCGGTCGATTGCGTCACGGGGACAGACGTCCTCGCAGATGGTACACCTGACGCACTTCTCATCGTCGATCTTGGTGACCATGTCGTATTCGGGGAAACCTTCCTTTTCAACAATCGGAAGGCGCTCTTCACCATCGATCTTGAGGGTCAGGGCGTTGAACGGGCACATCACAACGCAGACACCACAGTATGAACACTTGACTTCGTCAATGTTCACCGGGGTTGCGTAGTCGATTGCACTCTTTCTCTTGGTCGCACCGACCATGCCGATCGTAATTGCATCCTCAGGGCAGGACTCCGCGCAGATACCGCAGCC